>JAAUYL010043427.1_pt1 | contig 10631 bp, 3 predicted proteins | sample 7278011 | NCBI WGS metagenome assembly JAAUYL01 (sample SAMN14350225, study PRJNA611818) | marine sediment metagenome | isolation source: surface marine sediment (1.8m) | place: French Polynesia: Moorea | collected 2018-08 | reverse complement strand
CGTGTTGTGTACGCCCACAATTTATATTTCTTTCAGTAAGATGAGGATGTTATCACCTCAAGGAAAATGCCAAACCTTTGATGCTAAAGCAGATGGCTATGTACGAGGTGAAGGAGCAGGGGTAATTCTGTTAAAACCTCTGGCTCAAGCAATTAAGGATAAAGATCGCATTTACGGGGTCGTTAAGGGAAGTGCTGTTAACCATGGTGGAAATGCCCGTACTTTAACTTATCCTAATCCTGATGCTCAAGCGAAAGTGATTCGAGACGCATATATTAAAGCAGATGCTTCTCCGGATACAGTTTCTTATATTGAAGCTCATGGTACAGGTACACCAGTAGGAGATGCTATTGAAATTAAGGGTTTACAACAAGCATTTACACAACTGTATCAAGAATATGGTTTATCCCCATCTCAAAAACCTTATTGTGGGTTAGGAACTGTCAAGACAAATATTGGGCATTTGGAATCAGCAGCAGGAATTGCTGGGGTGATTAAAGTTTTATTAGCAATGAAACACAAAAAATTACCCAAGATTATTAATCATCAAGAGTTAAACCCTCGCATCAAGTTAGAAGGCAGTCCTTTTTACATAGTAGAAAAAAATCAAGATTGGCAACCGCTTCAAACAAAAACAGGAGAACCTCTTCCCAGACGCGCTAGTGTTAGTTCCTTTGGTTTCGGTGGTGTTAATGCTCATGTAGTTTTGGAAGAAGCACCAGCATTATATCCTATTGAGAGTAAAGTAGAACGTCCTCGACATATCTTGACCCTTTCAGGAAAAAATGAACAGGCTCTCATGGAGCTAGCACAAGCTTATGAAGTGTTCTTACAGTCACAGTTGGAGGCAAATCTAGCAAATATTTGTTTTACTGCGAATACCGGACGTACACATTTCGATCGCCGCTTATGTCTATCGGCTGAATCTATCTCTGAACTGTGCGAAAAGCTGAAAACTTTCTCTACTGGTGAAGAAACTACTGGAATGGTAGAAGAAAAAGCAATAGACAAAAGCTCCAAAATCGCTTTGATGTTCACAGGTCAGGGTTCTCAGTATGTAGGTATGGGATATGAACTCTACCAAACCCAGCCAACTTTCCGTCAAGCTTTACAACGATGTGAAGAAATTTTACTTCCCTATTTGGATTTGCCTCTGCTGAAAGTATTGTATCCAGAGCCAGGAGAAACTTCTCCTCTGAATGAAACTGCTTACACCCAACCTGCTTTATTTGCTATAGAATATGCTCTAGCACAGTTGTGGTTGTCATGGGGAATTAAACCTCAGGCAGTGATGGGGCATAGTGTAGGGGAATATGTAGCAGCTTGTGTGGCGGGAGTATTTAGTCTAGAAGATGGGCTAAAACTAATAGCTCACCGGGGTCGTTTAATGCAAGCTCTGCCTCAAAATGGTGCTATGGTGTCAATATTGGCAGATGTAAATCGGGTAAAAGCAGCTATTGAATCTTACGGGGAAAAAGTTTCCATAGCAGCTTTCAATGGGCCTGAAAGCGTGGTAATTTCTGGGGAAAAGCAGGCAATGGAGGAAATAGTTGCTCAATTGTCAGCAGAGTCAATTAAGACCAAACAACTGCAAGTATCTCATGCTTTCCACTCTCATTTAATGTCACCAATGTTGGCAGAGTTTGAGCAGGTAGCACGTCAGATAACCTATAATAAACCTCAGCTTGATATTATTTCCAATCTTACAGGGGAAATTGCTACTCAAGAAATTGAAACTCCTGAGTATTGGTGTCAGCATATTCGTCAACCAGTGAAATTTGCTGGGGGTATGGAAACCATAGTCAAGCATGGATATGAGGTATTTGTCGAATGTGGAGCCAAACCATTTTTATTGGGAATGGGAAGGCAGTGCGTAGACGAAAATCTAGGTATTTGGTTGCCTAGTCTGCGTTCAGGATTAGGTGATTGGCAGCAGATGCTTGAGAGTTTAGCTCAATTATACGTCCAAGGTATAGATATAGATTGGTCGAAGTTTGACCGAGATTATGAGCGTCGCAAGGTAGAGTTGCCTACTTATGCTTTTCAACGAGAGCGCTATTGGTTGGAAAGAACAGATAAATCTCCCGTTCTACAATATTCTTCTCAAAAGTTCTCTGTTGAAGATTTGCCTCAACCTGCGGAAATTCGAGATCGCCTTCTCCCCTTGGTAACTAAGTTCCAACCACAAGAAGAATTGACTACCCAATTAGAGGCTTTGAGTGTTAACTATATTCTCAATGCTTGGCAGGAAATGGGAGGTGATTTCTCATTAGGACAACAATTTACTAAGTCTTTCCTCATGGAAAAATTAGGAGTAATTAGCCAACACCAAAAACTACTGGAACGTCTGTTAGAGATATTAGGGGAAATTGGGATACTCAAACAGGAAGGTGAGAAATGGGAAATTATTGCTCTACCTGATATACCATCTCCTGAAGAACATTATCAAATGTTATTAGCTCAATATCCTCAAATCCAAGGAGAGTTAACCATGCTGCAACGATGTGGCTCCAAACTGGCAGAGGTACTTCAAGGAACTTGTAATCCGCTATACTTGTTATTCCCTGAAGGAAATTTAACTACAGCAGCAAAGCTCTATCAGGATGCTCTCACTTTTAGTGACATGAATACTTTGATGCAAAAGGTAATCTTAGATTTCCTCCAGCATCTACCCCAAGGACGAAAAGTACGAATCTTAGAAATAGGAGCTGGTACAGGGGGAACAACCTCATACATTTTGCCTCACTTGAATCCTTTGCAAACAGAGTATGTCTTTACTGATGTGGGGGCTTTATTTACAGTCCAAGCACAGGAGAAGTTTAAGGAATATCCTTTTGTAGAATATCAGGTTTTAGATATTGAACAAGCTCCTGAAGCTCAGGGATTCGACTTACATAAGTATGATTTGATTCTGGGAGCAAATGTTATCCATGCAACCAAAGAATTGAATGTCTCCTTACAGAATATACAGCAGCTATTGACTTCAGGAGGAATGCTAGTGTTGCTAGAAGGAACAGAACGTCGGCGCTGGATAGACTTAATTTTTGGTTTGCTAGAAGGATGGTGGCGATTTAGCGATCGACATTTACGCCCTGACTATCCATTACTGCAACCAGAACAATGGGTAGAATTGTTAAAACAAAATGGGTTTAAAGAAAGTGTGACTCTTGGTTCCAATCATGAAAATTTGTTCCCTCAAGCAGTAATTGTTGCTCAAGCATCAGAGCAAATTATAGAATCATCCAGCACATCTGAAAATAAGAAAGTTGTTCAGAAGTCAGTAGTCAAGCGTCAACGAAAAAATAGCAGTGTTTCCAAAGCACAAATTATTAATGCCATACCAGAAGAACGTCAAGCTTTGCTAGAAACCTATCTTCTTCAAGAACTAACAAATATTCTACAAGTGCCTGCCAATAGTCTCAATTCACAGCATTCTCTTGCTTCTCTCCTTGATTCCCTAATGGGATTTGAACTCAAGCATCTCATTGAAACTAACTTGGGAATAGTTTTGCCTATTAGCAAGTTTTTTGAAGTAGGTAGCATTGCTCAATTAGCAACTTTATTACTAGAAAAATTGCTCTTTATGACCCTGGTTGTGTCAGAATTCACATCCACAGCTACCAGTGAAGAAATGGAGGAAATCACATTATGAAGTCAGAAGTCAGAAGTCAGAAGTTAGAAGTTAAATTCTTACTGTGATTATAGCTGAAAAGTAGTCCGCAGAAAGGATAGAAAGCAATCTCGCGCAACCCCATGAGATTGCTTGCTTCCACTCCGTTCCAGTCGCAATGACTTGCAATAACTAATCATCTGGATTTGATATAACGCCTAACCCATACAACCTAACCCATGCTTATACTAGAGTTTGGCTTTCACTTCCAGATCTGTATCAGTTTAAAGCATTACTGAGCTAGCAAGATTATTACTAGGACTTACGCAATACAACATATTTTCGTCCCTATCGACCGACATGGAAGCAATCTCAAATCCTAGTTTTTCGTACCTCATGCGTAAGTCCTGATGACTAGAAAAATTAATTGCTTTTTCAATATCTCGCCTTCTCAAAATTACCATCCACAGTTGAATAAATGGAGAAAATCAGATTATGAATATGAAACTACATCAATTATTGACTGAACTTTCCCAACAAGGAGTACAGTTATGGGCTGAGGGTGATAAACTGCGGTTGCGGGCACCCAAGGGAGTAATCACCACTGAACAACGTAATTCTATGATTGAGTTGCAACCAGAATTACTTAAATTCCTACAGCAGTTCAAACTTGACTCAGAAACTCATTTCCTCCCTGAAATTGTTCCCGATCCCCAGAATCTTCACCAACCCTTTCCTCTAAGCGATATGCAGCAAGCATACTGGGTTGGTCGCAGTGAGATGCTGGAATTAGGTACTGTTGCTAGTTTTTACTTTGAAATTGAAACCAGTAATCTTGACCTCAACCGACTTAACCAAGCTTGGCAACAATTAATTGAGAGGCACGAAATGTTGCGTGCAGTTTTCTTACCTACAGGCGAACAACAGATTTTAGAACAGGTTCCTCCCTATAAAATTGCCGTATTAGATTTGCGAGAATCAGACTCAGAAACTGTAGCTGTGCGATCGGCAAAATTGCGAGAAGAAATGTCCAACAATGAAATCGAAACTGACCAGTGGCCTCTGTTTAACCTGGGGGCAACCTTGCTCAACGATCGGCAAACTCGACTACATTTTTGCTTCAGTCTTTTGATTACTGATGGTTTAAGTTTCCAAACTCTCATGCAGGAATTGGGTGAACTTTATTACAACCCCCAACCTAACCTACCTCCTTTGGAAATTTCCGTGCGGGATTATGTTTTGGCAAAAGTCAAGGCACAAGATTCTCGCAAATACCAACAAGATTTGGCTTATTGGCAGCAGCGGATACAGTCTCTACCCCCTGCTCCCGATCTACCTCTTGCCAAAAATCCTAGCTCTTTACAAAAACATAAATTTTCCCTATTAAAAACTCAATTAGATCCCCAACTCTGGATGAGGTTGAAACAGCGGGCAACCGATCTGGGTATTACTCCCTTTATTATCCTGTGTTCTGCTTATGCTCAAGTTCTCAGTCTTTGGAGCAAAAACCCTCATTTTACCCTCAATATTTTATATTTCAATCGTTTGCGTCTTCATCCTCAAGTTAACGATTTAGTAGGAAACTTTAGCGCAACTATCTTAATAGAGGTAGACAACTCAATTCCAGAGTCATTCTTGAACAGAACTCGGCAATTACATCAACGACTGATGGAAGATATGGAACACGATCTGATCAGTGGAGTGCAAGTAATGCGGGAGTTGAACAGAAATAAGGGAGATATTCCTAGAGCTTTAATGCCTGTAGCTATGTCTTCTATTGTTTCCCAGAAAAATGCCTTGAAGTCAAAAGATTCTCACAATTTCTTAGATAAAAATCCTATAACTTACAGCAACCTCCGGACTCCCCAAATTTATCTAGATTATTGGGCTTCCGAAGAAAATGGGGCTTTAGTTGTCAACTGGCCTTTTGTCAAGGAAGTCTTTCCTGAAGGAATGGTAGAGGAGATGTTTGCTGCTTATACCAATTTATTGCAGCGTTTAGCTTCTGAAGACGAAGTTTGGTCAGAAGTATCGCCACAATTGATGCCACCCGCTCAATTGAAACAGCAAGCATCCATGAATGCTACTGATGCCCCGCTAGAGGAAAAACTACTCCATACTCTGTTTACAGAACAGGTATTAAGGAGACCAGAAGACCAAGCTGTGGTTACTTCTACCTTGAGTCTCACTTATAAAGATTTGTATAAGCGTGCTCATTACTTAGGATATCAACTGCGGCAGTTAGGCACTCATCCTAACCAGTTAGTGGCTGTGGTTATGGAAAAAGGTTGGGAGCAAGTAGTGGGAGTTCTTGCTATTCTCATGGCTGGTTCCGCTTATGTTCCTATCGACCCCAGTCTTCCTCAAGAGCGCTGTTGGCAGCTACTAGAACAAAGTGAAGTGAAAGTGGTACTTACCCAGTCCTGGCTCGAAGATACTATAGTATGGCCAGAAACAGTGCAACGAATTTGTGTAGATACTTTAGAAATTGATGATGCTGATATCCCACATTTAGAACCAATACAGAAATGGGACGATTTAGCCTACATCATCTATACTTCTGGGTCAACTGGGCTACCTAAAGGGGTGATGATAGATCACCGTGGTGCAGTTAACACTGTTCTTGACATTAACCAGCGCTTTAATATTAGTCCTAGCGATCGCGTACTGGCTTTATCTTCTCTCAGTTTTGATCTGTCAGTCTACGATATCTTTGGTACTTTAGCTGCTGGTGGAACTATTGTCATTCCTGATGCTTCGGGGACAAAAGAACCAGCTCACTGGTTAGAGTTGATTGTTCAGCATCAAATAACAGTTTGGAACTCCGTACCTGCCTTAATGCAATTGTTGATAGAATATGCTACTTCCAAACAAGTCTTGCTCTCCACCTTGCGGTTGGTAATGATGAGTGGAGATTGGCTGCCCCTGACTCTACCCTCTCAAATCAAAGCTTTGATTGGGGATATCCAAGTAATCAGCTTAGGAGGAGCTACCGAGGCTTCCATCTGGTCTATCCTCTATCCGATTGAAACTGTAGATCCCACTTGGAAGAGCATCCCCTATGGTTCTCCCATGGTTAATCAGCGATTCTATGTCCTCAACCATAATTTGGAACCATGTCCAGTTTTTGTACCAGGTCATCTATATATCGGAGGAATTGGATTAGCTAAAGGTTACTGGAAAAATCCAGAGAAAACTAATAGCAGTTTCATAACTCATCCGCGCACAGGTGAGAGATTGTACCGAACAGGAGATTTAGGTCGCTACCTACCCGATAATAATATTGAATTCCTTGGCCGCGAGGATTTCCAGGTGAAAATTCAAGGTTTCCGTATTGAGTGCGGTGAAATTGAAACTGTGTTGCTGCAACACCCTGTTGTCAAAGCAACAGTAGTGACGGCAGTAGGTGAGCAAAAAGCAGCAAAGCGTCTAGTTGCCTATGTTGTTCCTAATGCTGAACCTAGTCCAACACCTTCTGAACTACAGGAATTTTTATCAAAAAAACTGCCTCAGTATATGGTGCCTTCCGCGATAGTCATATTGCCAGAGTTACCTCTAACTGCTAATGGCAAAGTAGATCGGCGTTCCTTGCCTATACCTGATACATCCAATTTTTCTGCCAGTAACTCAATCCTACCCCGTGACAGCTTAGAATTAAAACTGGCAGAAATCTGGTCAGACCTTCTGGATGTTCACCCCATTGGAGTCAAAGACAACTTCTTTGAATTGGGTGGTTATTCCTTTGTCGCCATGCGTCTGATGGCTCAAATTCAGCAGGAGTTTGGTAAAACCCTACCCTTAGCAACACTTCTGGAAAGTCCAACCATTGAACATTTGGCCAACCTGCTGCGCTCTTCCACAGATACTCAAACTTCGTCTTCCTTAGTAGCAATTCAGCCTTCTGGAAACAAGCCACCCTTCTTCTGCGTTCACCCAGTTGGTGGTAATGTTCTTTGTTATGTAGATTTAGCCCGTCATCTCGGTCAAGAACAACCATTTTACGGCTTACAAGCAACTGGATTACATGGGGAACAGAAACCTCTCAACCGAATTGAGAATATGGCTGGTCACTATATTGCAGCAATAAAAACTGTTCAACCCCAAGGTCCATACCATTTAGGAGGTTGGTCTCTAGGTGGTATTGTTGCTTTTGAGATGGCTCAACAGTTGTATCAGCAAGGTGAAGAGGTCGCATCCTTGACTTTAATTGATAGCTATATACCCACGCACCAATCTGAAGAGATTGATGATGCCATGCTAGTTGCTTCTGTAGCTAAAGACTTAAGCAACATTGTTGGCAAAGAGCTACCTATATCAGTAGATGAACTCCGACAGTTACAGCCAATGGAGCAATTAGACTACATCTTGGAACAGGGGAAAAATTTTAATATTTTACCACCAGAAGTAGATCGACAACAAATGCACCAAATGCTAGAAGTTTTTAAAGCCAATAACCAAGCAATGTATAGTTATAAACCCCAACGATTACCAGGCAAACTGACTCTAATCTTTGCTAGTGAAAAATTGCCAACAAACCAGTTAACAAGTTGGAGCAAATTAGCAAAAGCTAGTGTAGTATATCAGATTGAGGGCAATCATTATACAATTATGCAGGAACCTCAAGTTATGGCTTTGGCTGAACATCTGGCACTAGGTCTGATATAGAATCCGGCTGAAAAGTAGTCATTGCGACGATAAGAAGCAATCTCAAGGGTTTAGGAGATTGCTTCCTTCCACTCCGTTCCAGTCCCTGCGGACGCAGGCTATAGTAATTATCAAAAACTCCCAAACCATCCGGTGCTGAAAGCGAGGTTCCTCTGTTTGCGCAGCATACTCCAGGAAAAGAGGCAGTTGCCGGGGATTTAACCCAAGCTTAATAAAAAGGAGAACCAAAAGAACTTTTAAGAATTTAGTTTCCAAACTATGGCAAAATATCAAAACTATAACGTTATAGTTTAAAAGAAAATATATGTAGCCAAACTTTTAAGATTTGGTATTACTTTTAACTTTTAACTTTTGACTTCCATAAAACGGTATTATCTATCTCAAAATATTAAAATACGAAATCTAGCTACCTAAATACTCCTATGAATCGAGCAAAGAAGAACGTTCTGTTACTTGTGTTATGTCAGGCACTAGCAATGACTGGAATTACAATCCTAGGTACTATTGCAGGATTAATTGGTCAATCCCTAGCTGCAGACAAGTCTTTAGCAACCCTTCCCCTAGCACTGTTAATGCTAGGAACTATGAGTACAACAATTCCCGCTTCGCTGTTAATGAAGCAGTGGGGACGACAGTTTGGCTTTATAGTTGGAGTGTTGATTGGCATGGTAGGATCTGCTTTGGGAGTCTATGCTATTTTTTCTACAAGTTTTTCACTCTTTTGTCTAGCTATCCTTCTTTTTGGTGTATTCAATGGATTTGCTGGGTTCTATCGTTTTGCTGCTATTGATGCAGCTACTGATGGATTTCGTCATCAGGCTGTTTCTTTGGTTGTAGGGGGTGGGGTAATTGCTGCATTCTTAGGACCAGGATTAGCAACTTGGTCAAAGGACTGGTTTACTTCTGTTACATTTGCTGGTTCTTTAGTCTCGATTATTGGGTTGCAGTTAATAGCAGCATTCTTGCTACTTTGGATCGATATTCCCCTCTTATCTAAAGCCGAACGTCAAGAAACTGGCCGACCATTAACAGTGATTATGCAACAGCCAGTGTTTATTATAGCTGTGTTGAATAGTGTATGTGGTTACGGAGTAATGATCCTAGTGATGACTGCGACACCATTAGCAATGGTTGCTTACTCTCACTCATTTGAAGCTGCTGCTTCTGTGATGCAATGGCACGTTTTGGGTATGTTTGGACCGTCCTTTGTGACTGGATTTATAATTGCCAAGTTTGGGAGGATAAATATCATACTTTGGGGTGTAATGTTGAATTTGCTGTGCATAGTTATTAATTTACAGGGAAATAGTATTACAAATTTTACAGTAGCTTTGCTGATGCTTGGAATTGGATGGAACTTTATGTTTGTTGGTTCGACAACTTTTTTGACTGAAGCTTATACCCCCGCCGAAAAGGCTAAAACACAAGCTATACAAGACTTTATTATGTTTGGTTTTGTGACACTTGCTACTTTTTTCTCAGGACGGTTGCTACACAGCTTTAGTTGGCAAACAGTGAATTATGTAGCTTTTCCTCCACTTATGGTAACTTTAGCTGTAACTCTCTGGTTACGGAAGCGATATTTTTCTTCTGCTTATAGCAAGTCATATCAAATCCGGTAGCATCGGTGTTATACCAGTTTGATAATTGTTTGCTACAAATATCTAGGGTGTTTATTAGGAGTCATTCCTCAGGAGTCAGGAGTCAGAATGAATAGGTTTGATACATTTTTTTTGTGTCGTAACTTATCTTTTTCGTCAAATACAAATTTCCGATCAAATCTTTTAATAGTGCTTATTATTCGTAATATTCTTTTTTCATGCATGGTGTTATATCAAGTAACATTAATTAACCGCAATGTAGGGACGTTGCATGCAACGTCCCTGCCAGGTTCTGTATACATAAGTTCTAACCTCTAAGAACGAAATCTTCTGCTTCTAACAATGGAATATTTGTCAAAGTGGCAAACTGACCTCCATCGCCAAAACCAGTTTCACTGCCATTAGGGTTATAGAACAAATTACCATTTTGACTATTATAAACAATGACTGCTTCAGAAGTTGCTGCCTGTTGGTCGTCAGTAACTGTGGTGAATTCTCCCGCAATACTGAAACCTGTTCCCAACTCACTGTTGATGGCAGAAAAAGTTGTCAGGTCTAAGAGAATAATATCTCCCTGTGTTTGAGAAAAATCAGTAATTGTGTCTAGACCAACATCCTCTGTCTGAAATTCCTGATTTGTGTTAAAGATAAAGCGGTCAATACTACCACCTCCTGTTAGTTGGTCGTTTCCTGCTCCACCGTTGATGCGTTCGCGACCAATACCTCCTTCTAGAGTATCGTCACCTTCACCTCCT
>JAAUYL010014141.1_pt1 | contig 10631 bp, 5 predicted proteins | sample 7278011 | NCBI WGS metagenome assembly JAAUYL01 (sample SAMN14350225, study PRJNA611818) | marine sediment metagenome | isolation source: surface marine sediment (1.8m) | place: French Polynesia: Moorea | collected 2018-08 | reverse complement strand
GTATGGACGGTAATTCGCTTTGGAATTTCGGCCCTCTTTCCGGCAGCTTTGATGGCTCTTTGGATATTTCCGGGGTATATGTGATGGCGCCGCAGAGTTCCCGTATTTGGATCAATTGAATTTTTCTGCGATGGGAACACCCAAAACCAGGCCCATTCCTTGCCGGCATGATTCAAGAAAAGGGGCCAAGGATCCCAGGAGTCAAGGATTCAAGTCTTTGTTTTCCAGGGACTTGATTAACGCTTTTAGCATTCTTTCGATTTCCTCAATTTTCGTTTTGATGTTGATATGCCTTCTGCCAGACATGCAATTCTTTATAGTTTTTCAGCATTTCACCCGAATCCTTGAACCCTAAAACCCTTGAATCCTAAATAAACACATCAACTTCATCGGGCTATCTCCTTCCTTGATGGTAACGTTAGTCGAACAACTTGGGAATCAGAGAGTAGCAAGTCGCATTGCCAATAGATACGCCTTGAATTCCTGCATGGCCTATTAGCTGAGCAAATGCCATACCATCAAGTCCTTCACGTAAAATCAATGGGTTATTGGTACCGACCAAACCAACTGTCAAATTGATGGGCAGTCCTGCACTGTTTTTTGTGCATTCCCAGACGACGGACCGCCTTGTCAGACATAACGGAACAATCGCCGTATCATGGCAGTCGGCGGTTTAACGTTGTTGATTTTGTGCCGGCTTCGAGGAGGGGGGGGACCCTTGTCTCCGGGTGTAAAACTATCGGCATCGATCGCCTTTGACGCCCGATACCGGTGCGGCCCGAAAAGCTATACGCCACGTTAATCCGGAACGGGTTGCCTTGTCAATCGATCGCAATCGGGGTGACTGGTCCGTTGCGTGCGCTGCCTCTGCATACGGCACCCATGGGAGGCCGCTGTCGCGTCTCGGGCAGGATCGCATTTTGAGGTGGGCCCAGCGGCCGCGAATTCGACTTGCAATCATTGGCGGCAGGAATGATTATTAGCGCCAGCGAAATTGACGGCATCGCAAAAAATCCGATACTCGATACCGTCCGAAACATGACTTCTTACGAAACCAACAAATTTATAGCATCCCAAGCAATCGACAACTTGCAACCGAACCGGAGATTGACATGACGACCAAAACCATTCCCGAACGCAAGGACGTGGCCGCCAGCGACCAGTGGGACCTGAGTCCGCTATTTGACACCGACGATGCCTGGGAGCAGGCATTCAATGCCGTCCAAACAGACCTGGAGGGTTATAGCGCCTACCAGGGGCGGCTGGGAGAATCGGCCGCGGTGCTGCAGGAGGCCATCGAGTTCGACCTTGATCTGTCCCGGCGATTAGAGCGCCTCTATACTTATGCCCATCTTAAAAGCGACGAGGACAAGTCCAACCAGGTCTATTTAGGGCTATATCAGCGTGCCGTCAGCCTTTATACAAGGGCTTCCGAGTTGTCGAGTTTCATGCGCCCTGAAATCATGGCCGTGGACGAGGAGCGCATGACCGCTTTTCGGGAATCGGCGGAATTGGCCGACTATCGCTTCTATCTGGAGAAAATCCTGCGGCTGCGAGAGCATACCCGCACTCCGGCCGAAGAGGAACTGTTGGCCATGAGCCGCGAGATGGCCCAGACCGCCGGCCAGGTTTTCGGTCAGTTGGACAATGTGGACCTGAAATTCGGCACCCTGGCCGACGACCAGGGCCGGGAAATGGAGTTGAGCCACGGCAATTTCACGACCTTTCTGCAAAATCCCGCACGCAACGTGCGTCGACAGGCCTTTTTTCAGTACTATGAACGCTACGAGCAGCATAAGAACACGGTGGCCGCCGCCCTGGGCGGCTCCATCAAAGGCGATCTTTTTTATGCCCGTAGCCGCCGCTACGACGACTGCCGGGCCGCCGCACTTTTCAGCGACCGCATGCCGGCTGCCGTCTACGACAACCTGATCACCACCGTCCGGGGCAACCTGGCACCCCTCTTCCGCTATTTTGATTTCCGCCGACAGGCCCTCGGCCTGGAAAATCTTCACTTCTTCGATACCTACGTACCCATCGTCAAGGATGTCGACTTTCAAATGCCCTATCAGGAAGCTGTCGATACCTGTGTTGCGGCCCTAGCACCCCTGGGTGAGGACTACACCCGCACCATGGCCACAGGGCTGAACGGCTCCTGGGTGGATCGCTATGAAAACCGCGGCAAGCGCAGCGGGGCCTATTCCTCGGGCTGTTATGACTCACCGCCCTATATTCTGCTGAACTACGAGGCCGGCAACATCAACAGCCTCTACACCCTGATCCACGAAGCCGGCCATTCCATGCACACGCATTACTCCTGCCGCCACCAACCCTATGTCTACCACGGCTACACCATCTTCGTGGCCGAGGTGGCCTCCACCTTCAACGAGACCCTCCTGAGCGCCCACCTCATGGCACGCTACCGGGACGATCCCCGCATGCGGGCCTATCTGCTCAACCGCGAGATCGACAATATCCGGGCCACCCTCTTCCGGCAGACCATGTTCGCCGAATTCGAACTGGAGGTTCACCGCCTGGCCGAAAATCAGCAGCCCCTGACCCTGGAGGCCCTGACCGTCATCTATCGCGGGCTGCTCGAAGCTTATTTCGGCGACCGGATGGTCATCGACGACGTGCTCGCCCTGGAATGCCTGCGCATCCCCCACTTCTACTCGGCCTATTATGTGTACAAGTACGCCACCGGGATTTCAGCCGCCATCGCGTTGGCCGCGCAGGTCATGGAGGGTGCGGCGGGCGCCCGGGAGCGCTACCTTAAGTTTCTGACCCTGGGCGGCAGCCGCTTTCCCCTGGAAGAACTGGCGGTTGCCGGGGTGGACATGGCCTCCCCCGCGCCCATCGAGCAGGCTATCGCCCATTTCGACCGGCTGGTGACGCAGCTGGAGGAAGTCTTCTCCCGGCTTTAACAGGCTCCTGAAAAGCAATTGTGCCTGGTTAAAAGATGGATTCGCAGAAAGAATTGTTTTCGTTATGCCGGTCCCGGATCAGGTCCGGGATGACGTATTCGGCATCCATAACGCGCGGAATTACGTTGTAACAGAATCGGCAAAGTGTCCGCTTCAGAAATGAGGATTTTTGGTTCTGTTCAAGGCCGCACAAGGGTTTGCAGTGAGGCGTACGCCGCTACGCCGCAGCCGGAAGCCCGCGGAGAACGCCGCGCTGGGCCGAAAGATGCCTTTTCTGAGTGGGCAGCACCTGATGTTTCCATAAAAAATCATGTTTTGAGCGGTCTTGTAAAAAGTATGAGATCAAGGCTTGCGAAGCTCGTGGAATGAAGCGTACTTGAAGTACGCTGCAATGACAAGGGCTGAAGCGTAACGCCGCTATTTATCCGCCTCGGGTGGATCGGACTTTTGACGAGACCGTCTAACTTATTCCCGGTAGGAGGCCAGCAGCGCCTCGATAAAGACCAGCATCTTGCCGATCGAGGGCACAAAAAGCTTCTCGTCCGGCGAGTGGGGGTTGCGCAGCGTGGGGCCGATGGAAATCATTTCCATCCCCGGAACCTTGGCGCCGATCAGGCCGCACTCCAGGCCGGCGTGGATCACTTCCACCACCGGATCTTCGCCGAACTGCCGGGTGTAGACCTCGCGGCAGCGCGCCAGCAGGGCCGAATCAGGGTCCGGCGGCCAGGCGGGATGACGGTTCATGCGGGTGGTGCCGGCCCCGGCCAGGGCGGCCACGGCCCGGACGCGGGCAGTTATATCTTCCAGGCGGGTCATGGACGAGCTGCGCTGGCTGCTGATGATGTCGAGCTGGCCATTGGCGGTCTTGACGATCGCCAAGTTGCAGGAGGTCTCCACCAGCCCCGCCACCTGGGTGGACATCCCCTCAACACCGTGGGGCAAAGCGTTCAGCAACGTAACCGCCCGGGCCGCCGCGGCGGGAAGCAGCACCCTGTCGGGCACCTCATCTGCCGCCAGTAGCTCGCCGTAGACCTTCAACTGGGGCTCGGTTGCTTCGTTTTCTTCGCGGAAGACGGCCTCGATATTTTTCAAGACCGCCTGCATGGTATCCTTGCCGGCCGCCGTGACGCCCACAATGGCCCGGGCATCCCGGGGAATCGCGTTGTGGGCTGATCCGCCGTACAGGCCGGCCAGCCTTAGACTTTCATCCGCCGTCAGTTCGGCCAGCAGGCGCCCCAACAGGCGGTTGGCGTTGGCCCGGTGCTTGTGGATATCGATCCCCGAATGTCCACCGCGCAGCCCGCCCACGAGAACCCGGTAAAAATCCAGTCCCTTCGGAGCGGCCTCGTATTCCAGGCCCAGCCGGATCCGGGTTTCTTCACCCCCGGCACAGCCGATCGTAAAGACATCGTCGTCCTCCGAATCGACGTTGATCAACACCTTACCGCTGATCAGGGCCGGATCGAGTTGGGTGGCGCCGATTAGCCCGCTTTCCTCGTCCACCGTGAAGAGCAGTTCCAGGGGGGGATGGGCCGCAGCCTCGTCGGCCACGATGGCCAGAGCCAATGCCAGGGCGATGCCGTTGTCCGCGCCCAGGGTGGTGCCGTCGGCCCGCAGCCAGTCCCCGTCGCGGATTACGCGAATCGGATCATGATCGAAATCATGATGGGAATCGGGGGTTTTCTCGCAAACCATGTCCATATGCCCCTGGAGGACGATTACCGGTGCGGTTTCGAAGCCGGTCGAGGCGGGCACCCGGATTACCAGGTTGCCAGCCGTATCGCGGTTGTGTTCCAATCCCCGTTGCCCGGCCCAGTCCTCCAGCCAGCGGGTGATGGCGGCTTCCTTCTTGGAACAGCGGGGAATGGCGTTGATCTGCTTGAATAAATCGATAACGGTCTCGGTCTGGGTCGGCATGGGTGTCTTGCTCCTCGAGGCGGTTGGCGTCAGTCCCGGTCCGCGGCCCCACGGCCGCTTGTTTGGTTCGCGGAAAATATATGCTAAGACCTATTTAAAGTCAAAAATCAGCGTAATCGGTGCCTACGAAAAATACCTTCACGGACATCCTGAAGTGGTCGGCCTCAATGGATCCTCTGCGAAAGGTGGAGACTTGCGATGAACATGAAATCGCCGCGGCATAAGCCGGACGAATCAATCCCAAGGTGATCCCATGACGCTGGGTGGCCATTGCCGGGCCGCCGCGACGCTGCTGCTCGGGGCGCTCAACACCCTTTTGTGGGGCATTCCGGTTTATCTTCTCGCCCTGCTCAAGCTCGTTTTCCGTGGCCGGACGCCGCAGCAGACGCTGGCCCTGGCCCTCATGCGGACGGTCACCGGCTGGATTTACGGTATTCTTCTGATCCAGCGGTTGATGCTGCGCATCCAGTGGGACGTCGCGGGGTGTGAAGGGCTGCGGCGGGACGAATGGTATTTCGTCAACTGCAATCACCAGTCCTGGGCCGATCTGCTGATCCTCCTGGAGGTCTTTACCGGCAGGATCCCCTTCTTCAAAATCTTTACCAAACAGCAGCTGATCTGGCTGCCGATCATCGGCCAGGCCCTGTGGGCCCTGGATTATCCCTTCATGCGCCGCTACAGCCGGACATATCGGGAGCGTCATCCGGAAAAAGCCGGGCGGGACCGCGAGGCGGCCCGCCGCGCCTGCCGGCGCTACCGGCACACACCGGTGGCGATCCTCAATTTTGCGGAAGGTACCCGCTTCACCGCCGAGAAACACCAGCGGCAATCGGCACCCTTCCGCCATCTGCTGCGGCCCAAGGCCGGAGGGCTGGCCTATGCCCTGGAGGCGCTCGACGGCCGTATCCGCCTGATGCTCGATACCTCCATCATCGACGCGGTCGGGCGTACCCGCTTCTGGGTCTATCTCGGCGGGCGGATCAACCGCGTCATCGTGCGGGTGCGCCAGGTCGAAATCCCGGAGCCATTCCTGAAAGGCGACTATCAAGCGGACCCTGAGTTTCGGGCCGCCTTCCAGGAATGGCTGGTCGCCCAATGGCGCCGCAAGGACGCGCTCATCGCACGCCATCTCGATCGTGGTTGAAATTCGTTCACATCCCACAATAACAAATGCACGGTGAGCTGTGCTTCACCGTGCATCGGCGGCTGACATTTTTTCGGTACCGAAACATTTCAGTGGCAGCCGATTCTGGCGATGACGCCTAAAAGGCATCTCAGGAATAGGATTTTAGTTCCGGATCAAGGCGGCCACGAATTTTAAGCCGAAGGAATACATTTGTATTTCGAGGACTTAAAATGAGTGCCCAACACAGATATGGAGATAAAAGACATTTATGAGATGTCTTTTATTCTTTCTGCTCGTAGAGCAGCGTGATGGTCACAGTCCGATTGAGGGCCCGGTTTTCGGGCTGGTCATTGCTGAAAAGCGGATCGAATGGTCCGACGCCGGAGTATTTAAAGGCCTCGGCCGAGGCGTCGCCGCGCACGCTGGTAACCTGGTCGAACACCGCCCGCGCCCGGCGCTCGGACAAATCGAGGTTGTAGGCCTCCTTGCCGATATTGTCCGTGTGCCCCACGATGTTGACCGTGACATTCGGCAGGGCATCGATGCGCGCCACGATCTGGCGTACGATCGCCTCATTGCGGGCTTTGATGGCCGCACTGTTGAAGTCGAAGAGAATCAGGGCATACTTCTCCTGCACTTTGAGGCCCAGATTGCGGGCCCGCCGCTCCTCGCGCTGCATGAAATTGACCTTGACCGGACTGCTGGCCACCGTAACGGTCTGCCCCTCCATGTCTTCCACCTCGATCTCGGCCCGAAGCTGCTTGTTCTCGGCGATGGTCAAGGGCGCGAATTTGTCCGCCGGCAGCGTCAAGGCGGCGTCCAACCGGCCGGTGCCGGCCAGGCTGTGGATGGGGCGATCGTCCCCGTAGACCGTCATCTTCCAGCCGTAGATGCCGTGTTCGGCGGTGACCTGCGGCAGTACCTGGACATCAGCGGCGTCCATGCTGGCTTCGGCATAGGTGCTGGTGACCACATCGAGGATCGCATCCTGATCGGCATAGATTTCGACCCGCTGGTTCTCTTCGCGGCCTTCGGGGGTTCTCCGGGAACTGGGCACCTCCGGCAAATTCCGGGCTTCCACGGTCATACGGGCCGGGTCGATGCCCCAGATGTACTGCAGATAAGCCTTGACCGCTTCGGCCCGGGCGCGCGAAAGGTCGATGCGCCCCTTCTCCTCGCCCATATCGGCGTTGCACCCCACGATGCGGATGGCGGCCTCCGGTATCTGCGTCAGCCGCCGGCCCACGATATTGAGCACGTTCAGATATTTCTCCAGGGATCCCCGCAACTTGGCACTGTCGAAGGCGAGGGTTTGATCCTGCCCGCGAAAGAGCACGTAACGGGGCGGTATACTGCTCTGCCCGGTTGTGAAGTAAATGTAGTTGAGCAAAGGGGCACTGTCGATCGTGGTGATCTCCTCGATATTGAGAACCGCCGGCTGCATGGCAAGCGTTCCGCTGGGCGGATACAGAAAGCGGTAGGTCACCACATAACGGTAGAGCAGCTTGGACATGACGGCCTCGAAGATGGGCACCAGGTCCTTGGCCGCCGTGGCTTTCCAGACACGACCGCCGTGGCTCTCGCTGAAGTCACGCAGAAAGGGATCGGTGCTGCGGGTGGGCAGGTAATCGATGCCGTAGGCCTCGAAATTGGCAAGCCCTTCCGCGGCTTTTTCCACCACCGGCCCCCTGAAAGCGCTGTTGATATCCTCGCCGTCGGTGAACACCACCATAAATTTGTTGGCGTCCTGCGGAAGATCATGCATGATCGAGAGTCCGGCCAGCATGCCTTCGTAGAGGACCGTCTTGTTTGTCAGGCCACTGTCGAAGGCGGCTTTCAGAAATGCGCGCAGCTCTTCGATTTGATTGGACTGCTTGACTTGGGTGTGCAGGCGGTAGTCTCCGAAGGGAACGGTTTCATCGTCGCTGAACACAATCAGCGAGATATTGTCGATCGGCCGGATAATCTCGAAGAGATTCTCCATGGCCGCCATGATCGGCCGAATCGCGTTGCGCCGCTTCATTGACGCCGAATTGTCCACCACCATGACGATATTGAGACTCACGTCCTTACTGGTCTCGAGCGGTTCCACCGACATGATCTGGGCGTGTTTGGCGTTGCGCCGCAAGACGAAATCTTCGGCGGTCAAGTCGCGGATGGGGCGGCCCTCGCCGTCGGCAACGGAGATGAGCAGCTTATCGGCGTCCAATCTTGTATAACTGAATTCGGCAGCGCCCTCGGGGGGCACGACTTCCAAATCATCCTGGCCTAAAGCCGGCAGACTGAACAACAGGCCGATCAGCAGGGCAACTTGACATCCAATGAATTTCTTCATCCTTCCTCCTTAAATTGCAGCGGCGCCGGACGGCGAACATTGGGGCAACCAGGATCGATGAACTGCGATCTACAGATTCTGTTGGGTTGTTCGGTCATCAAGGACAAGACGACGGGAGAACGCCCATCGCCGATCAATGAATTTTGCATTTATAGTTCAGTCAAAAACCAGAATCAAGTCAGACAATTTATATGGTCGGGATTGAAAACCGATCAACTTGTGTTTAAGGTGGCGCCATCGGGATTCGGCGGCGATTGACCTGCGATGCACCGATCCGATCGATCCGTTTTCGCCGCCGGCCTCCATCGGCGCTCAAGAGTGCCGCGACGCATGCAAGAGACCGATCATGCTCGCAATCCCGTGATGCTCCCCGGGACCACCCACATTTAAGCCCGCAGATCACAGGCGATCGATCGTGATCGACGCCTATCATCACAATGAAAGGATAGGCCCATGCAGACCTCACGTCCCCCACTCCGGATCGTCGATAGGATAGTCCTGATGGCGGTTGCGCTGTGTGCGCTCGCAACGGTGCCGGCGGCGGCGCAACTCCTCAAGGTCAAAGGTCAGACCTTGTATGTACCGATATATTCGCACATCTACAGCGGTGATCGCGAACGACCCACCTACCTGGCCGCCACCGTCAGCATCCGCAATACCGATCCGGTCCATGCCATCCAATTGGAGGTCGTGGACTATTTTGGTTCCGAGGGTAAACGCATAAGACGTTATCTGGAAAACCCCATCACCCTCAAACCCATGGCCTCGACCCGTTACGTCGTCAGCGAGTCGGACAAGGCCGGTGGCTCCGGCGCCAATTTCATCATTCGCTGGAAATCCGATCAACCGGTCAATCCCCCGATTGCTGAGGGCATCATGATCAGCACGGCCTCCCAGTTGGGCATTTCGTTCACCTCCCGCGGCCAGATCATCGAGGAATAATCCCCTCGTAAGGAGAACCGGCATGGATCCCCTTTTTCTCAGTGTTGCGTTTATATTCGGATATGCAGCGCGCCAAATCGGTCTGCCCGTGCTTGTGGGACTCCTTGTGGCCGGCTTCGTGCTCAAAGCTTTGGGCGCCGAAGGCGGCACCTTCCTGCAGCAGATATCCGATCTGGGGGTTACACTTCTGCTTTTCACGATCGGCCTCAAATTCAAGATCAAAAGCCTGCTGCAGCCTGAAATCTGGGCCGGCACTTCTTTGCACATGCTGATTACCGTCGTGATCTTCGCTGGCGCCCTGGTCGGGATGGCCGGGACCGGCATCGCGCTTTTCGCTACGCTCGATCTGAAGCTGGCTCTTCTGGTCGCTTTTGCCTTGAGTTTCTCCAGCACGGTCTTCGCCGTCAAGGTTTTGGAAGACAAGGCCGAGATGAGCGCTTTCCACGGACGGGTGGCCATCGCCATCCTGATCATGCAGGACATCCTGGCCGTGGTCTTTCTGACCGCCTCCACCGGCAAGCTCCCCTCCCCCTGGGCCCTGGCCATCATACCGCTGTTTTTCGCGCTACGGCCGATCATGATGCGGATGATGGAAAAAAGCGGCCATGGCGAACTGATGATCCTCTTCGGTCTTTTTCTCGCGCTGGTCATCGGTGCCGGCAGCTGCGAACTGGTGGGTCTGAAAAGGGACCTTGGCGCCCTGATCATCGGCATCATGGTCTCGAATCACCCCAAGGCCGGGGAACTCGCCACCCACCTGATGGGTTTCAAGGATTTGTTCCTGGTGGGGTTCTTTCTGAGTATCGGTCTTTCCGCCCAGCCGACCTGGGAAGCCTTAGGGGTAGCCGCCCTCCTGGCCGCGTTCATGCCCTTCAAGGTCATCCTTTTCTTCGCCCTGCTCACGCGTTTCAAACTGCGGGCGCGGACCGCCACGCTGGCGTCTTTCAGCCTGGCCAACTACAGTGAATTCGGTCTGATCGTGGCGTCCCTCGCCGCCGGCAACGGCTGGATCGACAGCAGTTGGCTGGTGACCATCGCCATGGCCCTGTCGCTGACCTTCATTCTGGCGGCCCCCCTGAATACCTACGCACAGCGAGTCTACAACCGCAACGCCGATCGCCTGAAGCGTTTTGAGACGCGGACGCGCCACGTCGAAGACACCCCGATCGATCCGGGCGATGCTGAGATTGCCGTTTTTGGTATGGGCCGCATCGGTACGAGCACCTATGATACGATGGTGGAACACTACGGCGACGTTGTGATCGGGGTCGATTTCGCCCACGATACCGTCGAGGCCCATCGCGCGGCCGGGCGCAACGTGATCCTGGGCGACCCTACCGATCCCGATTTCTGGGCGCGGACCAGGCCCGGCCTGCAAAGGGATCGG
>JAAUYL010085354.1_pt1 | contig 10633 bp, 14 predicted proteins | sample 7278011 | NCBI WGS metagenome assembly JAAUYL01 (sample SAMN14350225, study PRJNA611818) | marine sediment metagenome | isolation source: surface marine sediment (1.8m) | place: French Polynesia: Moorea | collected 2018-08 | reverse complement strand
CCAGGTCATTGAGTAACTTAGTTACAGACCCACTGCAAAACTCTTTAGGGCATGGGTATGTTTCTTCCCTATCCTCTGGTATATCAAAACAAGCATTACTCACTCTTACGCATCCTCCTGTTTAGTCTTATAACAGACTCTGATATCCTCTCCATTTCCATGAGAGGGACAAGCACTCCTTCTGAATTATACTTTTCGTTTGGAACTTTGGGAGACTTTTTGTATCTCTTTATCCATGTTCCAAGATTCTTTCGCAGTATCGGCATGGCTATGATATAGATAACGTGACGACCAGGGACGTAATAAAAGAGCCAGTCTGCCCTGGATGTCAAAGCCCACCCTTTTACGTTCCTGGTATCAACCGAGACCATCTCAATAAAAGCGTTACCTGTCTCACCTGCTGTATAGTCTGTCTTGTATTCAACACTATGCTCAATACCATCCTTTTTAAAGACTCTGTCTATTCCTTCCTGTTGTTCAAGTTCTGTCGCCCGTCTGATATTGTATGACATAGCAAAATAGATATCGAGATACTTTTCCCCTTCTTCCCCTATTGCTGCCTGCTCATCCATTTTATACACTTGCTGCCTCCTTGTCTGAATCCTCAACTTTTTGACTCCAAGCCCACTTTATCATTTTCCATGAAAAGTAAAGCTTAAAGATTAAGCCTATATCCAAGACCGCTAAAATTAAAATTATTTCCCAACCTTCCATTGTTACTCTCCTTTTTACTCCCATTCACTTTTAAGTATGATAAGTAAAGCTATAAAACAAAAAACACTAATCGTTATAAAGAATGAACTCATTCTATTACTCCCACAGGTATAGGATTTGCAATATAGCACTTTTTACACACTGGCAAAGAGATAGGACTGGAAAAGTCTACCTCTCCATTTATCATTGGAATAAAATGCAAATCTCCGTGATTTTTTTCTCCGCAAATATGGCATCTTTCCAACACGTCAAAATCCCATATACAACCCGTCATTAATTGAAAAGCATTCATGTTATATTCCTGTCTTTAAATTGGCAGTGATTGACGACTTGCCAATCACTGCATTTATTAAAATGTTACCTTACTTAATCTTGTTCTTCTCTTCTCTTCTAATTGAGCCTTTTTGCCTTCTGATTTCATCTTTTTTTCGATTCCCCAATTCGGCTGAATATTGTCTTTCTTAATCTTGTCAAAAGCAGCACTCGCATGATTCATTGTCCAATCCATACTGAACACGTCAAACTCATGTTTGAATAGAAATTTTAACTGCTTATCGCTTGCAGGTAATTGACCAATTAGAGCGCTTGCATTTCCTCTTGTCCAATCTGCATTAATTACATCATAACCATGCTTCTCCAAAAGCGCAAGTTGTTTTTCTGTAGCAGGCTGATAATGCCAATCTTTGTCACCTACCGTAAACAGGTCTACTTCAGGCGCAGGTGAGAAGATATCGAGATACTTTTCGATGACAGGGAAAGGCAGCGTCATGTTGAAAAAGTCTTTGAACTTGCCTTGTGCTGCCAGTAAGAGTTCTTCATCCTCTGTGTCACCCATAGGATTGTAAGGCCCCTGGTTTTCTTTCGGAGGGACTCTCTTGCCGAAAAACTTCCATGCAGACATAAGGTTATGCTTCCCTGCAATGTCCATGAAATCAACCAGTATGCAGTCTTCTTTGTTCTCAGCAAGTCTCAATCCTCTTCCCATCATTTGCACATACAAAGGCTTTGACTTTGTCGGCCTGGCAAGCATAATGCAAGATATGTCAGGGTAGTCAAAGCCTTCTGTCAATATCATCGCATTACACATAACCTGTGTAAATCCTTCCTTCATGGCACATATACGAGCATCCCTATCCTGGTCATAACATGAGACAGAATCAGCGCTAATACCTGCATTACGAAACATATTCGTTAGATTCCTGGCGTGTTTCACACCTGCTGTGAATACCAAGGCTTTGCGACCATGAGCATGATTCCTATATGTATCAACTACAAGTTTGTTCCTTTCGTCGTTGTCGATAGCATCCTGCAATTCCTTCTGGTTAAAATCACCTGCCAATGTCTTAACACCCTGCAAAGAACTTCCTGTTGTTACCTGAACTGCTTTAGGCCCGACAATCATACCTCTTTTGATTGCTTCCTTGACTGAAAGCTCAAAAGTTATAGCGTCAAAGAGATTTGACAAAGGTGCACCGTCAGTTCTTTCAGGTGTTGCTGATAATCCCAGGCGCAAAATAGGTTCAAACTTATCAAGCACTTCACGGTAAGTCTTGGCTACAGCGTGATGTGCCTCATCCATGATTACCAGGTCAAACGCATCACTTGGGATTGTGTCAATTCTGGAGTAGAGAGTCTGAATCATTCCGATAGTGAGATGCCTATCAAGGTCATGGTTCTTTTTCCAAATATATCCAATGTCTTCTGGCGATAAGTTAGTGTCATATTTCAACAATGACTCTGCTGTTTGCTCAACAAGCTCCTGCCTATGGACAAGGAAAAGAACTTTTTTAAAATTCGGGTTCATGGAAATGTGTATCGCGAGGATGGTTTTGCCTGTTCCTGTTGGCAATGCTACAAGCTGCTTCCTAACTCCTTGACTTAAAGAATGAAATACTGCTTCTGTTGCATCAATTTGGTGTTGCCTTAATTCAATATTCAAAAATCTACCTCCTATTTCGTTTGTGACTTTCATCTAAAATATGCCTGAGAGGCTCAAAAATGCCCCTTCACGGCATTTAAATCCAAAAAAGGTAGTCTGATACCTTTTGACCCTTTTAAGGTCGTTTTCGCCGTGTTGTGAGTTACTGGTTCTTAAATCAGGCCATTTCCTCGATTGCCCACTGACTCTGCACGGCGCTGTTTGAATCTTTCATTTTCTTCAGGCCAGTCTGATTCGACCATGCCCATCCATGACGGCGTATACTCAATCGGGATAGCAAACTTTCCTGTAGCCGTCTTTCCCATGAGCCTGTTTTTTGTTACTTGCAACCAAAGAAGCCTATTCCCTTTGATTTCATAAAATTGACTATCAAGCCCCTTTTCCACTTTTTCAATCATAACTACCAGGTCAGACTGGTTCTCTATCTCCCCTGCACCCTTCAAACGTCCTTCCCTGCTCAACTGGCTTATCATGATAACAGCAATACCGAACTTCTTTTGAATTTTATAAAGCTGCATAACGACCTCTTTCATATGGTCATAAATACCATTAGCACCTGGAACATGGACGTTTTGGATATAGTCAACGGCAATAAAATCTATCTTGTTTTGGATAACGGCTTTCTTTGTGCGTAGGAAAATGCTTCTAATATCAAAGGCATCGTCCATGATTCTCAATGGATAATCTTGCACTACCCTGATTGCATCCCGCATTAACATCTCATCGGCCTCGCTCTCATACCTCTGAAACTTTGCCTGTCTGAAGGGGACTCCTGCAATGTTGCAGGCGAGTTTTAAATACTTGGTATCGTAGTCATCCTCAAGGGAAAAGACCAATCCCTTAGCACCTGATTCCATGAGACCTTTTAGGCACTGATGAAGGAAAGTGCTTTTGCCGACTGATGTGCTGCCTCCTATCGTCCATAGGGAAGGGATAAGCCCCAGAGAAACATCGTCCAACCTGCTAAAACCTGTAAGCGGAGGCTTATTCTGCCTCATGTAATCTGCAAACTCCTGGGCTTTTGCGAAAGCAGAGTAAGCGTCGTATCCATGTGCTGTTTCCCCTTGCTCATGGAGATGCAAGGAAAGCTCTTCAATCTCCCCCATTGTGTAGGATACAGGCTCTTCCTGAACAGTGTTAAGTATTGTCTTCATTCCAATCTCTGCCTGGCGCTTCAAAGACCTGTTTTTAATGACTTCTGCCAGACTGTCAACGTCTTGAATCGAGGTATGTCTGCCAATAAGACCCGTGTATTTCAGCAAATCATCAGACGTAACACCTAACCTCTTACCTGACCTTTCATTTTTGTGTATGAGCACTGAAAGTTCATCTTCCAAGTGAGGCAAATCAATACCTTGGTTGTAATACAAGTCGATTATAAGCTTAAAAACTTCCCTGTTCTTTTCGTCCGAAAAATCCTGCGCTGCTATCTCTTCATGTTCAAGGATTGTCTCAGGGTCACTCAGTATCGCTGATATAAACTCTATCTCTGCGTCGTAAACTCCTATGTTAGACTCAGTGTAGGCCATATACTTCCCTCCTCTTGTTTTTCCTGGTAATTTTTCCAAGTATGATTTTTAAGCCAAGCGCTAAACCAACTAACACTGGCAGGCTTCTCTTCTGCTACGTAATTCTCAATACCTTGCTTAATTTCGCTATATAACTTCCTATCCAACACCTGGTAGAAATTTTCACTATTACTGCGATAAAACATATCCTCCCAAAGTCTCAGGTCTGATACCCTTCTCACTCTCTTAGGCGGATAAAGGGCAGATAATTCTTCAAAACTCTGCTGAACTTTTCCTAACATCTTAATATCGTCGACCGCGCTGGTCACTAAAGGCGATTTTTGCCCATTTCGTTTTTCGTGGGATTTTGGTTCTGGAGGGTCTTTTTCTTTTTCGTCTTTTGAGGAAAAAAAATCCAAAAAAAATTTACACACATATGTGTGTGTGTCTTTATTTCTTTCTCTTTTTTTCTTAAATAATGTATAAACGTCCTTAAGAGTGACGCACGCATCACCCTTATTAGTGACGCACGCATCACCCTTACGATTTCTAAGAGTGACGCACGCATCACCCTTATTAGTGACGCACGCATCACCCTTAAATGGGCATATGCTCTTTTCAGCGTGGGGGCAAATATACTTGAAAGTGCAAACTGGAATACTATACGTTTGTATACCTATAAAGAAGTCATCATACAAGACAAATCCCTTGCCTAATCTATACAGTTTGTAGAATTTGTTAATGATGAAGATGTTCATTCGGCTACCACTATAACTATCTTTTACTCTGGGGTTCTTATACTCTGCTTTTATTCCTTTTTCGTTTGGGAAGTATAAAATCATGTTTCTTTTTTCAAGGGATTTACATGCTATGATTACATTTCTTTTTTCAATCCCTGTCCAATCTGAAAGTTGTTGAAAGGAAAATGAATCTGCTTCATTATTCCAACCCCATATTTCCTGCCATAAAGTCATAAACACACAACGTTCAGCTTCACTTAAAGTTTTGCGATTACTTAGGACATTAGCAATCTTATGATGCAATGTGAAGTAGTTTTTTGCTTTCTTAACATCAGTATGGTTTGGTGTTATCCTATTTTTGCATTGAGAAAATTCAGGGATGTTGTCATTTAGCCAGTTTTCATTTTCCTTTCCCATATCAGTGCTCTGCGCCTCCGCATTCTTTAGCTATAATCTTTTGTTCACAGAACTCAAACAAATCTTCAAAGGAAAAGTCAAAAACTGCACGGGGTTCTAACTGTTGCATTTCTACCATAGACTCTATCATTTCTTTGAATAGTGCAAGAACTTTAGCGTAATGCTCTTGAACATAATTCTCTTGCTCTATTTCTGGAATAGTATTCATATTACATATCCTTGGCGTTCAATTTGTTACATAACATATAAGCTGTTATGCTTGAAAAGCAGACGAACATAACTAATAATTCAAAGCCTCCCATATCTTAATCACCTCCCTTTAAGTAATCCGTTTTGATATTTCTGACAATTCATCTTCATACATATTAAAGAGGGTGTCATAACCACCCTCTTTTGCCCTTCCCATTTCTTCCATTAGGGCAATACAATTTACTATAGGTAAGAGCTTAACTACAGACCTGTAATTATTAATCTTCTTTGCTTTCAAATACAGAGTTTTAAAAGCAAAAATTTCCCTTCTAAGATTATCAACATTTTGACAAACAGGGTAGTTATCTTTACCGTTATTATACAGTGTGAACTCTGGGTCTTTCTCTAATCTTTCAACAAAGGCAATAGCAGTATCTATCAGTTCAGTAAACTTCTCATCTATATTTGACATAATACCCCTTTACTGTTTTCTACGCATGAGCGCATCAACATCCGAATATACATTAATAAACTCATAATCCAAACTCTCAATTTCCTGAAGTGCTTTTCTTATGATGTTTATTTTTTCAGATGTATATGTTGCATTCACGTCTGAGGTCAACTGCTTTAATCTCACATTAACATCTTTCTTTTGGTGATTATACTTATTTCGATATAATTCCAACAAAAATATTTCAGTTTCATTAATTAATTCGGTGAGGCATTGTAAAGGCTTCTTTTGAAGTGCTTCATTGAAGTTGATAGAATCAAGTTTGGAAATGAAATTGAGTAAATCTCTTTCGGGTAAGAGACCTTTTTTCTTCTTTTCTACTGGCATCCTTTCTCCTTTTTATCTATTATATAAGTTTTAATCCAAAAATCCATGTGTCAGAGTGCATATTTACTGTGAATGTGAACACTGGCGGTGTGTAGTCACGTTTACCTGTCACCACATACTGACCTCTGTAATACTCTGCTGCTTTGTTTATTCCTGGTTCTTTGGTCAGCATGTTTCTTTCTATCAATTTGTTTATAGCAGTGCTCACTTTTTTTACATCGAGACCTGATTCATAAGACAAGTGGTAATTCGTGCAAGCAACTTGCAGGTTACCGTCACCCCAGGATAATTTACAAATACACATTAAGACCCTGAACTCGTTGACCGTAAGATTCATCCTGCACAATCCTGATATCACCCCCAAAGGGAAACAGACCCCTTTGCTACTTATACTGTCTGTAGTCATATCTCTTTTTTCCTTTTTTATTCTCTTCCTCTTTGATAAGGTCTTCAATAAGATTGTCTATTAATCGCCTAATGATTTCAGATTTAGACAATCCGTGCGTCCGTTTATACCCCTCCATGAATAATGACTGCCTTACTGGTAGCTTTACTGTTACAACCCTCTTAACATCGTTAACATCATTACTGACAGCGTCCATTACTTACCTCCTGTTATTTTGCTTTATTTCAATATAAAAAGAATATTAACACAAAATTAAACAAATATCAAGTAAAAGCTTGACTATTCATTCAGGATAGACTATACTCTAACATAAATCACAAGTGGAGGTATAGAGAAAATGAAAAGTCTCAGTTTTTCAGGCATCAATCTATTTTTGATGTGCGGAGAAAAGTATCGTCGGTCATATATCGAGAAGGAGTGGCTGCCTCCTAATGCAGCGATGATTCGAGGAAAGGCAGTTCATCATGCTATTGAGATGAATGCAAAGAAGCTTATAGCAGGTCAGGGCGGGATAGATACTTCTGCTGCTGTAAACTTGGCCGTTTCGTATTGGAACAAAAAGAAATTAGAGATAGCCTGGAGAGATTTCGAGATTGCCGATATTAGGGCAGACTTCAAAAAAGGCTATGCAGAAATCATTAAATCTCAAAAAAAAGAAGATGATAAGGAACTTAAAGCACTTGAAAGGGTAATAGCGAGTGAACGCAAAAGTTTACTTTCTGAGCAACGTAAAGTTTTGTCTAACAGGAAAAAGAGCAAAGACCCTGGCAATGTCCTTATCAGTATTGAAGAGTTAGAGGCCGAACAAGCTAAAGAACTTTCTAAGTTTGAGAGAGAAGCAGGACGTAGGATACAAAAAGTTAAAGATAAGCATAAAGAGACTATACGTCACCTTAATAAGCAAGAGGAATGCGAGGCAGAATTTTTACTTGACGAGGAATACGCTGTCTCAAAACTGGAAGATATGTATGTAACTAAAATCATTAAGCTCACGAAATGTTACCATGATAACTTTAGCAACATTAACCCCTGGTATTCAGAAAAGAAATTTGAGGTATCCCTTGGAGAAGGCTACCCGAACATTAAAGGTGTTTTTGACCTGGTTGAACACTATGGAATTATCGTTGATAGCAAAACTGCAAGCTCCGCACCAATGGAGAACGATATTCATGAAGATATACAGATGTCACTGTATGATATGTGTTATCGTATCCTATTTGGAAGTAAACCCAAGCAATTAGTAAAACGCTGGGTAATAGATACTAAAGACGCAAAAGTAGTAGAACAAAGGGCAGAAGCGAGAAGCGACGAACAACTTCAGCGTGTCCTTAATCGTATCAGACTTGCTATGGACTGCATTGCAAGTGGAGTATTTCTTCCTGCTCCGCAGGGTTCATGGGTATGTTCGCGAAAATGGTGCGGATATTGGGAAGACTGTAATATTAAGCCTTAAGCCGTAACAAAATAAACCCCTATAGGAGAATGAATTATATGTCTAATCAAAATTTACCTGCACGGCAGGGACAACAACCAATGAGTATTACCATTAAGACCAACGACCAATTAGTTGAGGTCAATGAAAGTCAGATTAAGAATTACCTATGCCCTAACGCAACCAGGGCAGAAGTTTTTATGTTCCTACAGTTGTGCCAAGCGCAAAATCTCAATCCCTTCATCGGTGAAGTTTACTTGGTAAAGTATAAAAATAAGGCTGAAATGATTGTTGGTAAAGAGACTTTTCTCAAGAGGGCAGAATCTCACCCAGACTATGAAGGCTTTGAAGCAGGCGTAATCGTTTACAACTCAAAGAAAGAAATCACTTATCGTAACGGCGCTTTCTATGTTCCTGATGACGAAAAGCTTGTAGGTGGCTGGGCAGAAGTTAAACGAAAAGGGATTCAACCTATCCGCATCGAAATCAACCTCAAAGAATATATAAAATATAAGGCCGACGGCGGTATTCAGAGTATGTGGAAAACGATGCCTGGCACTATGATACGAAAAGTAGCTTTAGTTCAGGCCTTCAGGGAAGTTTTTCCAAGCGCACTTGGAGGTTGTTACATTCAGGAAGAATCTTCAGACCAGAATGAGCGAACAATAGATGTCATGGATGGTGCTAACAGTTCTGTGCCAGAGGCAATATCTAATCCTAAACCTCTCACTCCAACGCCTGAAAGACCTATGCCAGAGCCAGACTTTACTGTTACCAGTCAGACAAATATTGATGGCATTACCCTTAAAGTTCTTAATGAGAAGATATATGATTGCAAGACTATGCAATGTCTGGGAGATTTATGGCATGAATACAAGGCGTTCATCAATGAACAGGATGTTGAGATTCAGAACAATCTCAAGCAAAATTTCAATATTCGTAAGGCAGAACTGGAGGTAACACCTCAGACAACTCAGTCTGCTCCTCAACCAACACCTCAGATAACTCCTCATGAACAAGCAAAGGCTGATGGTTATATGCCTCAACAGCAAGAGATGGTTGTTACAGAGGAACAAGAGCAATCTTCCATAACAGGTGAAAAGACAACTACAATACTTCCTCCTGATAAGACCCAGGAATTGCCAGTCGACTTTCAACCGACAATAGGAGATTTGCCTGTGCCTCCTGTCAGTGTAGCGCAATATCAGTGGAAGGAAAGTCAGTTGAACTTGCAAGATGAACTCAACAAAAAGTCTGTTACTGGACTGAAGGGCATCATATCTCCTTACCTGTCAAGAGCCTATGGTAGTAGCGTTACAGAACTCAAAGCTTTTCTGAATGCCTGGACTGGTAAGGAATTTCTGTCACGGCTTTCCAAGGCTGAACTCGTCGTAATTGCCTCCGTTATCATTCATCACAAAGGAGTAACCATAGAACAGGCTGTTGCAGAGGCCAAGGCTGCAAGCGCACCTAAAGAGGCCAAGACTGAGCCTCAACCTCAAGGTAAGGCTATGGACACTGAGCCTACCCCAAAGCGCACTGAATCTCATAATCCTGCTGCTGATAGTGCTCCCCCAAGACCTGAGCCTCTCCCAGACCCTAACCCAGACGGATTATCCGATGAAGAGCGTTTCAAACTCATAATGCAAAACCAGAGCATGAAAGAAATTGCTACCATGTCTTTTGAAAATATCAGAGACATAGCCCAGGGCATGGTATCAATCGCATTTGAGAATCCGAAAGATGGCACTCTTGACCTCAATAGAATGAAGGCTTACATCATAGGCAGAACTGGAAAGGGCATCTTCAGTGAACTTACTCAAGTAGAGCTACTGGATTTAATTAATGAACTTTTCATAGGAAATCATAAGAAGCCAGTCGAGAACAATCAAAAGCTTAAGCCTGCCCCTACACCTCAGAATAAGCCAGACCATCAACTTGACCTGACTAATGAGGAAAGCGGTATCAGAGTGGCTAAGGAAATACGACTTGAGATGCAAAGACATTTCCCACTGGAAAGTGAGCAAGATAAATTCCTCGATAAATGGTTGTTTGGAAATAAGCTTGAGAATCTTAGCACTGACCAACTCAAACAACTCTACAAGACAATCTATTCTATGATGAAGAATTACGATAAAGAAAAGACAGGGGAAAGTGACGCTAAAGACCCATTCTAAAATTCTAATTACAAGTAGCATTCAAAAGGGTATGCAGGTATTATATCTGTATACCCTTTTTTACTATGGAGGTGAAATATGTTCATATGCTTAGGATGTCAAATGACGGACGTTGATGGTAAGGAGAGACCCACTCCTTGCTTTGGTCTGCAATGTAAGAATGATTGTGAATGCAGACCTACAGAGCTGTGTGATAAGGTTAAATTAAGGATACACAAGGAAGAAGGAAAAGGAAATAGGTGTGACGAGCATAAACTTGACATACTCCTCTCT
>JAAUYL010019124.1_pt1 | contig 10639 bp, 4 predicted proteins | sample 7278011 | NCBI WGS metagenome assembly JAAUYL01 (sample SAMN14350225, study PRJNA611818) | marine sediment metagenome | isolation source: surface marine sediment (1.8m) | place: French Polynesia: Moorea | collected 2018-08 | reverse complement strand
TGTAGTCACAAAATATATCTTGCCTTTTTTCTTTGTCTTTTAAGGTGCAGCTCTATAGCATCATATAGTCTTTATCATTTTGTCAAATCCAAAAACATGACCATTTTCACATATTTTTTCGATATTTTTCAACACGAGAATTTCCGATTTTTCACTGTGGAAAAATGGGGTCAAATACCTTCAAATAACCACTATAATATTTTGTCGTATCGTAAAGCAGTAAACTTTACAAAAAAGTATTTGCTCGACCACATGAGCTCCACGATTTTGTGGGTTAAAAATGTGAAAAAATACTGTAATCCATTTTACTTTTACAGCCGAGCTCGGCAATAATTCAGACTTTAAGTAAAAGTTTTTTGCTCCCTTCAAAAGGCTCCCTCTTCTATTGCATTAGACGATCGCATGTCTGACAATATGAGACAGGGATTGTATATTTTTACATTCTTTACAATTAAACAATATTTTTTGCTGATCCCCGTACATAATTTGATTTGACCAGAAAGCATTAATATTACAGTGGAACACATGTCACTAAACGTGTTAAAATTAGGAGGTATGAGAGTCTATTTTGTGTCTCGTAAAATCAATAAATATTTATTTTTTGATCATTTGGGGAGCTGGGGTCCTGATATTTTGGCAAAAAAGTATTTCTTACTTAGAAAAGTGAAAAAAAATTAGGCTAGGGGTGAAAATATTCGTGAAAACAGGCAAAACAATAAAACACATCAATAATTCAGGATGTTTGATTTTCTCTCTATTTATTCCGCTTAATCGATTGCAAGCAGAAAGACCTATCTGTATTATACAAAAATATTTTCTGTGAAAATGAAAAGATTTTTGGTGTTTCATCAGGAAAAAATGTGAAATTATTTAGAAATAATTTTTAATCAGCAGACAGACAGGAACCTATTTTCAAAAACCAGTCTACTTTTTGAAGTTTTGAATGGGCTCTCTGCTTTAGGAATCCAATCCGATTTCATCAAATTGCTACTACGAAATATTTATATTTTTAGTGGTGAAAATAATGTAGGCCAAAAAATAGGAAAAAAATATCTATTATTTTATGCTTTAATTATTTCTTTTTACATTATTATTGATTGATAATTAATAAATAAAGAACAATAGGCCAAGCATCGCCCTCTAGAAAAAAAATCCTGCGTTCCCACGGTACTGCTTCGAAAAAAATCAGGGCCAGTTTTTTGTACATGCCTCTGCATCTTGACTTTTTGGGCGTGCGTTCGAAAGAATTGCCTGAAACCAAAAATGTGTTACATAACAAAACAGTCTGAAGCTATCAGCATGTTAATTATGGGGTGGCTTTCAAACAATATACTTAGCAAAATACTTTGAAATTGACTAAAATTGAATGTTTTAAAAAGAAATATATGCTTGTCATCATCAGTTTACAATATGGGGAACATGTTTCTTTTGGTCTGTGTCCGAAAATATTTCTCACCTGCTCTGTTCTCCGCAACACGGTGGTTACAAAAATACAAGCATATATGATGACTTGATTTTGCACCGTGAGTCTGTGACAATCAGTGAGCATGAAGTTCAAACTTACCAAGAATCTTTGTTGTTTTTACAAGCCACATATAATTTCCGTATAATATTTTTGCAGCTGTTTCCTTTTATGTTTTATTTTTGGCACATTTAAACTGTTATGGAAATTTAATTATTGGCTAAAACATATACTGAATTTGGTCAATCTTCAAGAAATCTGGATTTTCAATAATTTTTACCATAAAATTGCTGTCATATTTTTTGGCTTTTTGCACTAAGAAAACGCAGAATTTCTAAATTTCACGGTAAAATTGCCTGGCGTTAAAATTATGCATATAAAAAATTGCAAGGAAAAATCTGGTGAAAATTCGTTTTTTTAAAGATTTTTTCGCTGAAGACAAATTGATTTTGGACATGGGCAAAGTGACACCGTGACCAATTTTTGGGATTCCATTTATATTTTTTCCAAAAAGAAAAAAACTAATTCAATTATTTTTTTCCGAACAAAATTAATTGACAAATCCCAATTGTGGACTACTTTTGAAAATTGGATTTCTTCTGACTTCTGCTACAATTGCTAAACAGTTTCCAGAACCGATTTCAGCCTTTTTACTATATTTTCTTTTATATTTGAAACTGAGCCCGACTTTTTTGACAATTACAGTAATTGCCCAGAAGCTTGAAAATTGAAAAAAAAAGAGTAAAATATCTAAAATCGACCATTTCCATCTACGTACAGCTGCAAGATGTGTGTCATTTTCCTAAAAAATTTTGAATGAAGAAAGTCATTCCAAGAACCAGAAAAAAGGTTATTTTAAAGATCCTCTCTTAATGCTCGGCTGGTCATTGAGGCTATCAACAGCAGTTCAACAAAATCACACAACGTCTTCAAAGATTCTCCATTTTTGCCAAAAATCTTTATTTTCCATTTTTGAAATAAGTCATTTATCAATTCAACATTTTTTCCAGAAAGAAGCTACACCCATTTCTACAATACTTAGAAGACAAATGAATGCACGAAAAGAATCTTGTGGTCGAAATAAAAAATGTCTGAAATTTTCCTCTGAATTTCTGGCAACAGTGTAATGCAAATAACCCCCTTTTAGCAAAATCATCTTTGTTTACTTGTGATACCAGGTAAATATTTGTATTTTTTGTGGAGATGACAAGGGTCCAAGTTATACAGTTTTTGTCTCTACTTACGCACAGAGTTTGACCATATTCTTTAGCTATACTAAGTAAAAGCAAAAAAGGTCAACAAAAAGTAGCTTATTATTGCTTTATAATAATCTTAATGACAAGAACCAGGTGTCCCGAGCGTGCATTAATGTAAATGGCGTAATTATGGAACAATTATGTAGCCACTACATATTTTCTTCAAGGACTTGACTGCAGCGCACGTGCTGCAATTGAAAGAAAAGTTAATAAAATTCGTGAAATCACGCAGATTTTACAGATTTGATCTGGACAATAAGATGACCTCAAAATTTAGATCAGAATCGTCGAACTTAGTCAAGGAAAATCATCGCGGACAGCATATTTAGTGAAACAGTTTACTAAACCAAATATATGCTCTGAATGAATACAAAAGATAAGAGCAACAATTCTTATCAGTCAAACATTAAGTCATACAAAACTGTGCCTTTATCTTTTAGCTGCTGTCTAGCATTTAATTTGTAACTGAATTTGGGTGTTAACCGCTTTGCTTTTAATTGTTATTTTCAGGCCTCCGGAGTGGGCAGTTCAAAAATCACCGCCACAAACGAAGAAATATGAAAAACTTGTGAAAACGCATCACAAATATAGTGTGTAGAGAAGCAAACAATATGGAGACAGCCTTGAGGCTGCTCCTGCTCTTCAGCTGGCCTCTGACCTCGACGGGGTTCGGCGAGACGCCCTTCAAAGACCTCGAGATCCTGTCCACGAAGAGGCTGACGTTGGACGACAGCCCTTACCTGATCGAGGACGACGTGCTGATCAGGCCGGAGGGCGAGCTTATCATAGACCCCGGCGTCGAGGTCAGATTCGCTGCCGAGGCCGGGATCACGGTCAGGGGCGTCTTGAAGGCCGACGGCACCGAGGAGTCCAAGATCAAGTTCGTCGCCGTGGAGCCTCTGGATGCCAAGCCGCCCAATCGAACGATCAGACTGGTCGACGGTCCCAATATCAACGAGGGTATCGTGCAGCTTTTGGAGCTGGACAGATGGCAACATGTGTGCACAAATTCCAGGAACTGGACTCAGGCTGACATGGAGGTTGCCTGTCGTCAACTTGGATTTCAAGGTGGAGAGTGGGTCCATTGGTATCCACACTTGAACGACACGAATCAAATGCTCTACCAGGACCCAGGTAAGATTTTTGGCAAAAATATCCATCTGTTGCTTTTTGATTTATTTTGTGTCTGAAGCTCTCCTCCGACAAAAAAGCAAAGATCGTCTCAGATGGCCAAGCAAGCAGAAACTGTCGAAGCTTTTGTGAACGGAGATTTTTTGAAAAGATTTGTTTTTTTTATATTATTTTCTGTGAAAATGGAAAGGGGTAAATAATTTTCAACCCCGTCGCAAATATTTGGATTTTGACTTTTCACAGATTTTTACAATATCCGGTTCTTTTGAACTTTAAATTCCAGTGAAATTATTATAACGGTATGGCTTAGATGGAACAGGTGCCATACTATCTAGTATCTATAGTGCAGCTTTCAATAATTGAGAAACCGGCGGGCCAGTTTTTTTACAACTTTATCATGAGTCACATACAGTTTTGCTTTGGTAACATTTTGAAATCATGATTCTCTTTTCCAATGGTTCTGGTTTCCATCATAAAAATCATCCAAAAAATGCTCATATGACGTGGTCACTCTTATGCACACATATTTTAATGCACAAAGCTATTTATTGATACAGGTAATTCACCAAAACCAAAAGCAAATCAAAAGAGAATCTCGACATGCTCCGCTTCATATTTCCGACTAAACTTTTATGACTCAAAAAATGATTTTCGAATTGAGAGAAACCAGACAGACTTTATGCACCGAAAGCATAAAAAAGGAATAATATTTTTATGTTTTTTTACACCCCCAAAAATTCACGAAATTTCGATCGGCCTTGATGTTAAAATCACACGAACATTTTTGGTGCCATAAAACATGCAAAAAAATGAAGAATCACAGGCAACAGATTGACTTGAGCTTTGCAAGTTGGTTTAAATTGTAATTGTTGATTGCTCGTCAAAATGAAAATTGGAAGACGACGGCGCGAGCCCATTTCCGGTCGAAATGCTTTTAAATTGCTTCCACTATTTTTGAGCTTGAATTGCCGCGCCTTATTTTAATGAAGGCAAGCACAATTTCACAGAAAAAAAAAGCCACAAAAATCCAATGAGAAAAAATTGGATTTTCCGCGCGTTGGAGTCACTAAAATTAAAATTCAAAATATCACAAATATTGTGATTTGTTCCAGACCTTTGATCTCGTCTAATTTTTGTAGAAGGGTGGAGACAAGAAAAATACGTAGATTTTAGTAACTGTAAATCCTGAAGCGTGGCTGCTTCAATCAACCATAAACTAACGAAAAAAAAGCCGAGAAGAAATTGAAACCAAGATTTAATTTTTAGATCCAGTCCAGGTTTCGCTTTGTTTTTGTTGCTCCAGTAAACTGCAAATCAGTGACTTCCTTCGCCCCGGGGGCTATTATGAAGACCATAGCTAAACGATCTACAGCGTTTCACAGAAAATCTTCCCTGCTCGGTATTGAAAAAAATCTGTGAAACCAGTCGGTTGCATTTAATATCTCAAACTTGTCCCATATGGTCTGAAAAAGTAAAGCAAAGCAACTAGAGCAAAAAGTGGCACCAAAAATCAGTTACTTGCTTGGTGATTTGTAGATAGATTGTGCGATGACTAGGGGGAACGATAATTTTGCTGGACACGTTCGTTCGGTTTCAAAATGGAGGTCGTTTTTGTACTGCTGGAAATGATGGTTTTTCACGAATTTTTGCCTCCTCCTCGCATACATTTCGGAAATTGCTCTGAATTTGAATTTCAAATTTTCTTGCATGACATGTTTTGAAATATATATTTTTTTTATTTTAGGTTGTCGAGGCTACGAGGCCACCATAGAAATGTGCCAATGGCATAGGAGAAAAATGGGGAGCGGTGTTTGCGATCACCATCCCAACCTCGGACTCCGTTGTCTTCCGTTCCATCACCGAGAAAACCGACATGCCGCCGGTCACTGGCGAGGCCTCCGCTTCGAGAGCGCCCTCTTCAGAAAGGAGCTAACCTCGGACAACACGTTGTACGTCTCGAGGTCGAAGTCTGTCCTCCGCCACGTCGAGGTCGTCGGTGCAGGCCGAGGCCGCTGGAAAGGCAGATCAAACGCGACCTCGGCGATCGAGACTTGGGGCGTCCCTCCGATCATGGACCACATCCTCGTCGAGAACTCGGCTTACAACGGTAATAATCAAAGAGTTTTCAGTTTTTTACGTCCAAAGATCTCAATAAAAGGAAAGAATAGAAACTCAGCAATGAGACTCAAGGCAGAAACAGCTGAATTCTGGCTTTACTACATAGCCCGAACCGGCCCGAACCCCAATAAAGGCTAGCCCGAAAAGCCCCCAAAAATTATTATTATTATCTATTGCTCTAAGGTTAGGTTATGTACAGATACATCAAAACAGAATCGTTAAAATTCATAGTCGGGACCAGCAATTTCAATGGCCCAACGGAACTTGTCGCGATGGGTCTTGGTGTAGACCTTCTCTATGGGGACCTCGTGTTTCTTGCACCATGCCACAGAGATCCTTGGATCCAAGTAGTTCAGCTTGGAAGTGCCCAAAGCAATGGTCTTGTTTTCCTCTTTGTCAACAGCCTGGATCTCCAGCTTTTGCAGTTGCTCCATCAGCCTCTTGGCAGCCTTGAATTTCTTTTCAACATTAGCCTGCGAGCCACTGCTATTCTTGCAGGCCCTCTTGGCAGCCTTGTGCTCCTTCTCTGCCTTCTTGACAGCATCCTTCTTCAGGTCAATCTTTGCCTGGAGAGTGGCCATGTTCTTGTCATGGTTCTTAGGAGGAGCCCTCTGATGGTTGCACAACACCGCCACCTTCCTATTGGCTCGGTTGTAAGCCAACACCTTGTTGTCAACAGAATCATCCGGATTTGTCAGCTCTTCCAACTGTTGTTGAAGTGTGATGGATGCGTTGTATGTCCTAAACACCTTGGCAGTGAGTCCTGGCATGAGGCTGTTCAAGTACTCATTCAGGATGGAGGTGTCCAGCCATTCAAAGAGGTCATCTCCAGTTTTCTTGTTCTCCATGAAGAGCTTGAGATTATTGTAGACTTGCTGCTCCAAAGCCACATGGTTGTGATAACGGATAGAGTCCTTGCCAAGGAAGTCGAACTCAACCACAAACTCGCGATCCTCAAAGGTGTCATGGAGAGTGATGTGCTCAACCCTGAGGGAGCAGCAGCCCACCGTGTCTGCTTGGTCCTCATCCTTCTCATTGCCAGCCCTGAGTGCCAATTTGTCAATGAAGTAGAGGGCAACCGACCTCTGGCGGAGAAGCATTTCCTTGCTATTTAAGTCATTGATGTAGTCAGAGCGAATATTGTCAATTAAGCCCTTGAGCTGTCGAGCCTTCTCGTACTTCATCATGTCCTTTTCACCCTTGAGCTTGGACGAAGGGTTCAGCATGACATATTTGATATGGTTTGAAATGTTTTCCGTCCAAGAGGCAAGCCAGGTGACGGTGTCGTCATGGCGGACCTCCTTCCAGTTGTGGCCTTCAGGGGGTTTTGGCCTATCAGAGTCCTTGGAGCAATTGATGATGACATCCCCCGGCTCCACGCGGCGCTTGAGCATCCCTTGCTTTGGATGCTCTCCTCGTCCTCTGAACAAACCGGGAGGCTCAATGCAGAAGTTTCCAATTTTCTCTTCGTGTCCGTCGATTTTGCAGAATCCATACTCTTTAAAGATCTCATCATTCTTCTCCTTTTCGGCTTTCTTTTCTTCTTTAGATCTGTTCTTGCGCTCCTCAGAGACCTTCTTGAAGTGATTGTTGATCTCATTGAAGTCACACTTGGACAAGTCAAGGATGACCTCGCGCTCCTTCTCAGACATGACTTCCCTCCAGTCCTTGAAGAAGTTCTTGTTGAACACCTCCTTGGACGTGTAGTCTTGGTCCAGCATGCGACCATAGAAGGTTGCCACCTCTTCTGTGGCCTCTGTGAGCTTCATGCGTTGGCCATCGTAAAAAAAGCGGACATGGCTGGGCAAGCGTTCATAGAGGGGGGCAAAGTATGGACCCCGATGCTCAAGGAAGGACCACTTTTTCCCATCCGACTGGCCAAAGTCCTCCTCTTCCCACCATTTCCAAACTTTTTCCTCCGTGGCCGTCTCGCCACCGTTTTCCGACATCTTTGAGACTCGAGACTTCACAGTTTTTCGACAAACCACAGTTTCGGATTTCGCGATTTCACGAATTTTTCTATCTCCCGACCTAAAATTACTTAGAGGACCTTGCACAGTTAAAGGCGACAAACAAAATTGCAAAATGTCTTCTGTTAATTGTTTTCTGTTCTGAAGGTAGAAAAAACTGAAAACACGACCTAACAAGACTGGAAATACCAGTCATAACCCGCTCGCACTTGAAAATTCATAGACACATGAAAAATTGCTGAGAGTGAACATAATATGTCGAGAAATAGCTAATTCAAACTAGGTCAAACTTGCCCAAACATGTCTAAACTTGATTGATCTTGAACGAGGATTACCTAGGAACACCTAGGAACAACTAAAAGAACGACTAAGAGCCACTAGGAGCCACTAGGAGCACCTAGGAGGAAGTTTCCTAACAACATAATGATGATGATGATGATGATAATGATAATGATGATGATAATGATGATAATGATGATGATGATGATGATGATCAACAACAAAGTGACATTTAGACCCTAGCGAGCTACTAGCTCGCGGGTAAAAATCTCTTTGAAAATGTGATTTGTTTTGTTTCCCCCAAAGTTTCCCCCAATTTTACGATCGTGTTTTTACAGGAATCAATATTACTCATCCCGATTCCGTCGTGACAATCAGCTATGCCAACATCACGAACAACCGGGGCTACGGGGTCTACGTTAACACGACCAGGGGCTACGTCGTCATGGAGCACTCGTCCGTCACCAACAACATGGCCGACGGCGTCAAGTACTTCTTCCACGACCTCAGACCGGAAACAAAGGTACCCCCCCAAAAAATGAGAGCATTTTGATTCAAGTCTAATTTCACGAGGGTTTTTTTTCTTCCAGGTTGTCGATGGAGTCGACGTTCATGATTTTTGCACATACTCGACAACGTACAGCCAGACCTACCCCTTCCTCATGGTAGCCGAACAGTACGAGGACAGCTCCGTGAACAGGGAGTGCGGCAAGAGGTTCTACACGAAACACGGCTACATATTGACTCTGCATTTTGTCCACCTGCGGGCGGCCTTGAACGAGGGCGCCAGCATCGAGATCAGGGACGGCAGCGACGAGTACGCCAAGCTCATCACGGTGATCGACGTCAGGAACTATACGAGGCCCGAGTCCATCTACACCACCGGCAACAACATGTTCATCGTCTTCCGCGCCAAAAGGGAGCTCAAGACCGAGGTCTTCTTGGAGATCACGGCAGGACCGAGCAGAGCCTACGACTTGAATGTGACGCAGAGCGTCATCGAGGCCAACTCGGGTAGGGGTGTCTGGGTGGAGTGGATGAGGTCGGCAGTCCACCTGCACAAGAGTTCCATCGCCAAGCACAACCACGTGGCCGGCTTCAACGTGAGGTACGGCGCTGGTGACGTTAACGTTACCCACAGCTCGATCATCGACAACTACGTCGACGGGATCAACATCACCTACGGCGGTGGCAACCGCAACGTGTCCTGGTCGACGATCTCGAACAACGTGGGGTACGGCATGGCCCTCTGGCTGAACGAGACCACCATCAACTACCCCGTCATGCAGGAGACGGTCGTGGCCTACTCCAACATCAGCCTCAACTACGACATCGGCGTCCTCGTCGGCAACTATTGCGGCAACGCGATCGTGAACATCTCCGGCAACTACTTCATGTACGGACGCTATGTCGGCCTCGAGGTCCTGTCTTGCTGGCGAGATTCGATCCTGGAGGGGGTTCCGGAAGGAAATATGAAGCTGCAAATTGGTCACAACCATTTCATGCACAATGAAAGAGTGGCAACCCGATTGAGCCCGCTCGTCCGAGCCGAGGGCAGGATCGAGCACAACGACTACCTGTACAACAACGACGGCTGCGTCTACATCTACAACGAGGACGACTACAAGCTCGAGTTCCAGACGGCCGACCTCGAGATCTTCGAGAATCGGTTCCGGTGGAACACAGGCCCTTTTGTGCTGAGTTTAGGGTTGAACCACTATAGCATACGCAACGACCAGAACCTGCTCATGACCTACAACTGGGTCGAGGACAACGCGATCACGGAGCCTTGGGAGGGTCTGAATCCGAGGAGCAAGGTCGCCGCGCCCGTCGTGATCTCGTCCAGCAACGTCAAAGTCAGCCGGAACCTGATTGACAACCCCGACTCCAAGTACGAGATCGGGTCACACCATATCGAGCCGAACAGCGAGCTGGACTGCATCAACAACTGGCTCGGCCACAAGGACGAGGAGACGGTGTGGAAGAAGATCTTCGACCGCGACGACAGGTACAACTTGGCCAAGATCAACTATGCCCCCTACCTGTTGTCGGAAAACATCAACACCGAGCTGGTCCTTGAGCGGCCGGAGTGGGAGCACATCTTTATCAACGAGGACACGCGCGAGGTCGGCGGCGAGGTCACCGGCGTCGAGGAGCTCAGGAACGACGGCGTCTACTTCGTACGCAGAGACATCAACGTCAGGCCCGGGGGCCGCCTCAAGATCACCCCCGGGGTGACGCTCAAGTTCGAGCACTCCATAGGCATGATGGTCTCGGGCGAATTGATTGCCGAAGGAGATCTTCAAGGAGGTCAGCCGACAATGACTCTACTGGAGACTGTTCGTGACAACGTGACACAGGTTCCTGTCCGCCTCGTCGGTGGGAACACGATCAGGGAAGGTCGGCTTCAAGTCTACAAGGAC
>JAAUYL010060737.1_pt1 | contig 10640 bp, 6 predicted proteins | sample 7278011 | NCBI WGS metagenome assembly JAAUYL01 (sample SAMN14350225, study PRJNA611818) | marine sediment metagenome | isolation source: surface marine sediment (1.8m) | place: French Polynesia: Moorea | collected 2018-08 | reverse complement strand
ATCAAATCCGGTTAATTCGGTATAAAAAAATGTTCCATCTTCAGATAATGCCAAATCTTTCTATATTTCCCCATCCCCCCACACTCCCCACACTCTATTATCTAATTACACCGATGCTACCGGACTTGATATTACCTCCCCACGTCTGCCTAAATTTCCACATCCCCCCACACTCCCCACCCACCGACAAGGTTTTCAGGAGTTCCTTATAAGGGATAGTCCTTTTAAGAAGGGGTAATTATCAATTATCAATTATCCATTATCCATTAATAAACTCCCCACGTCTGCACCCATACCAACCTTACTCTAGGCTTGCTTTTTGGGGAATCCTCTACCCTAATCAACAAAGGTTTACGCTTTCCCTATTTCTGATTGACTTTTTCAACAACTGAATAAAACTGAATTTTTTCTAATTGATTTTTTCAACAACTGAACAAAACTGAACTTTCCTGAATCAACCTGAATAAAACTGAACTTTCCTGAATAAAACTCTCTTACATTTGGCTTAGATATACGCCAAATTTATGATGGTATTTTTGCTTAGATATACGCCAAAATACTGAGTAATTAATTTATCAAAAAATCAAATTAACATCTATTCCAAATAGCTATTTTTCCCTCCTGACTTAAATCATAGCTACATCAGTATCTGGAAAAAATCGCAATGGGATAGACAAATTATTCATCTAAAAAGTTCAGTTTTATTCAGGTGGAAAATTCCTGAATAAAACTGAACTTTTCTGTATTGTGTTTTCTTTTTATCTCTGTCATAGTTGTATCAACAAGGGAAAGAAACAATCGATTAAATTAAGGAGAAATAACAATGTCAGAGTATGAGATTGCAAAAAATAGAAGCAGATATTACACTAACAGTGGGAGGTACTACGAGATCCAGGTTTATGGAAATACCGGGACGCACATCATGGGTCCTGATAAATCTAATTATTGGAATGGGTACACGGACAGATTCGATGACACATACGGTAGCGTCGAATATCAAAGATATAATTTCTACGACAAGGTTGTTGGTAACCATGCAGATAACACATTTCTGAGTTACGATTATCTGATTTCAGATTGGAGTCTTCCTGATGGAAGGACAGTTCGTGAGGAGTGGAGAGGTTCATTTAACGATCACTTTGATGGAAGCCTAGGGGACGATACAATTAAAGGCTTTAAGGGTGATGATACTCTCTTTGGTAATTTTGAGGATGACCACATTTATGGCGGTGATGACAATGACAGCATCCGTGGAGGTGAAGGTAATGACGCGCTTTATGGTGAAAACGGCAGTGATACTATTGAGGGAAACAGTGGTCATGACCTGATCTACTCAGGACGTCTGACTAACGGTGAAAGCGATGTACTAACTGGTGGTCCTGGCACTGATACCTTCTTCTTAGGTGATTCTACTCTGGAAGAAGACTCAGAAGACGCCACTGGAGGAGGTTTCGATTACCTTGATCTAGGTCTGAGCTTATTCGGAGATATCTCTGACTTAGCCTTTACAGTTATTCCTATTTTAGGAACCTTCGCTGGCAAAATTGCCAAAGAAATCGTACCAATGGCGTTCGATGTAGCTAAAGCTACTACCAATGGAGGGGAGGACGTTGAAAGTGTTCGACAGGAAGGAGGGGGTTCTGGTTCTGCAACTATCACAGATTTTGACTTTCGAGAGGATGTGATATATATTCCTCTGCCTGAGGAGGGTACTATTGATATTAATATCGATACCAGTGATAATAACCTGCTCAAAGTTTCCCATGACGGAGATGTAAATGACATAATTGCTACGGTTCAACTGGCTGATGGTTTTGAAAATCTATTAGGCTATGGCGATAGTAGCAATAATTTCAAGCAAGGGGTTTATAACAGTCTTGAAGACCACGCATTGATTATTGAGAAAGACAATCCACAAACCTTTGAGGATGGACACCCACTGAATCTTGAGAATGTCTCTGAACAAGCCCTCGAAAGCCTTGGAACCAACAAATTTTTAGTTCTAGGAGCCTATGGTCCTATTTCACGAAGCGGTACCGCTAATGCTGACTATATGTATGGTACAAATTTTGGAGATACCTTTGTAGGCTTTGATCTAACTGATGGTACTGATGGTACTAATACGAATAAATCCCTTGCAGACCAAGATAATGGTGCAGATAGGATGTACGGATTCGGGGGCAAGGATCACTTTGCCGGTGGCGGCGGTCATGACTTTTTTGACGGTGGTGATGGTTATGATTGGGCTGACTACACGGCTTCTCCGAGTGGTATTCATGTATATTTAGGCGGCGTCCAACGTTTTCTGGGCAACTTTACGAATATAGCTAAGGATGGTCATGGGACTATAGATGAGTTCGTTAACATTGAGAATATCATGGGTAGTGACCAGGATGACACTGTTACTTTCAACGATGTGATTGAGGGTGGTCAAAATGGTACTTCGATCGAGAACGCTCCCGATGATGGAACTGACGAAGCAGTTAACGTTGCAGTATACAGTGAAGGAGGTACAATAACTCCAGAAGTTACTGAAGCCGACTATAATCTGATGAATCTGGAAAATATTATCGGCACGGATAATAGCAATGATACTATCAACTTCAGGGGTCTGGCTGGCCCGTTATCGCTTTCAGGAAATGATGATAACAGCGTGACGATAGTTGACACTTCCACAGACGAAATATACACAGTCACAGATTTTGAGAATATCAATTTTGAATCTACTACCATACAATTTTCCGGAATAGTTAGTGACGAATTGAATATAACTCTTGAAGACGCCACGATTGAACAAGCACAATCAATTGGTACGGTTGGTGATGATGTTTTGGAAGGTACGGATCAGATTGACTTCATGACTGGAGGGGGAGGATCTGATACGATGAATGGGGGTCTAGGACGCGATATTTTCTACTTCGGAGCCGAAGCCGATAAAGATTTTGACACCGTTGAAGACTTCGACCCCTCTCAAGACTTCGTTGTGGTTAATGGGGATGTGTATACTGCTCGGATCGGAGAAATACTTTACACTCAAGACGAGAATGACGTTATTATGACTGTACGTGGATACAAGGCAGCTATCTTTGAGAATGTCACAGTCGAAGAGATGCGTGATAGTGATATTACTTATCTCAGTAATAACTTGCCAGACTGGATGAGTAACCAGGGCATTGAGGTGATTAACGGTCCAATTCAATACGATGGAGATCCTCGACCAGGATATCAAACTATTGGTACTTTGCCTGCACAAGTAGTGGACACTGGCATAGATAACCTCACTGTTGGTAGCGGTGGCTGGGTCAGTTACGATCAATTTCCTCGGGCAACTGGTGACTTTGATGGTGATGGTTATGAGGATATTATTGGCTTTGGTGGTAGCAAAGTATTTACTTATAGCTCGAATGGTGATGGTACATTCGCTGATAAGCAAACCAGCATTGAAGGGGATTTCACTTATAGCGGAAATGGAAGCAGTTTAGGCAAGTCATGGGATAGCCAGAATACACATCCTCGGGTGATCGGTGACATTGATGGGGATGGCAATGATGATATTGTCGGTTTCCATGAGGATGCAATATACAGTTCTTTGTCCAACGGTGATGGTACATTCACAACTCCACAGGTCGCCTATGACCATAACCCTGAGTTTACTCATGAATGGGGATGGACAAGTCAAGACAAAAATCCTCGCACATTAGCTGATGTCAACGGTGATGGCTATGACGATATCATTGGTTTTAGTAATGGTCCTGTCCGAGTAGCTCTCTCTAATGGTGATGGCACTTTCGCTAACGCCTACAGTGATTTGGATGACTTTGGTTATAGTGATGGCTACACCAGCCAAGACGAATATCCTCGGATGGTGGGTGACCTCAATGGTGACGGTTTTGCTGATATTCTGGCTATTAACGATTCTAAACTCAATGTAGCCTTCGGACGTACCAATGGAAATGGCACATTCATGCTAGCCAGTGATTATTATAATGAGTTTAAGGCTGGATTCCACCATTGGATGAGCCCAAACCAAGGTTGGGACAGCCAAAACACATCTCCTCGGATGCTGGCTGATATCAATGGTGATGGCAAAGACGACCTGATTGGCTTCAACCCCGATGATAATCAGATCTATGTTTCTTACAGCAAACGCGATGGAATCGAACCCTATGGCAACGCGAAGCGGATAGTTCCGAAACGTGGGTTTGAGGAGCCTGTCGCTCTAACTAACATCACAGGCACTCCCAACATTGGTGACTTCTCTAACCAGAACCAATATCCTCGCATGGTCGGTGATATTACTGGTAATGGTCAAGATGACATCCTTGCTTTCAATCATGACGATATTTTCGCTGCTGAGTGGTTGTAAGTTTCTGCTCTGGTTCGATTTTCTCGTTCAGCATGATTGACAATTAATTAGTTCAATAAGCCTGGGGTCTCTAGCCCCAGGCTTTTTTTCTGGGGAGATGGAGTCAGATCGAATCCAGTAGTATCGGTGTAATTAAATAATAGAGTGTGGGGAGGGTGGGGAGTGTGGGGGTATGGGGAAATATAGAAAGATTTGGCATTATGTGAAGATGGAACATTTTTTATACCGAATTAACCGGATATGATATCAGATAGAATCCAGTAGTATCGGTATCAAAAAGCAGAGAAACCCGGTTTCTTGTAACTCCCAAGCAAGCGGATTTGATATCAGTTGTAGGTTGGGTTAAGCGACAGCGCAACCCAACAAATACCTATATAGCGCTACGCGCTAGGGAATAGGGAATAGTAAACTTTCAAAGGGTTTCAGGATGCGCGAAATGTCAAATACCTGAATGAGTAGCGCTATACTATGTTGGGTTTCGTTCCTCAACCCAACCTACACGAGCTGACACTTCTATAACCCCCAACCCCAGTAAATCATTCGGCAACAACCGCCCTTTCTCCATTACCGCACCCGTAAACGGATCGTCAATCAAATTAAGATGACTATCCAAGTCTAAAGAATCTGCTAATGGCGTAAGTTGTACTGCTGCTGTATTTGCCAAACAACTGTCAGAATAACAACCAAAAATCACTTGCCACCCACAAGCTTTGGCTACATAAACCATTCGCATTGCTTCAGTTAAACCTGCCTACAACCATTCACCCATAATCAAAATCAAGATGCTCTTTAATATAGCGCTACGCATTAAGGTATTTGACATTTCGCGCATCCTGAAACCCTTTAACAGTTTACTATTCCCTATTCCCTATTCCCTATTCCCTAGCGCGTAGCGCTATAAAAGTTTTCAACCGTTGAAGCTGGAAACTATTCGCTAGTTGCAAAATCTCTTTGGCAAAAGAGTTTAGGGTAGCCTCAGATGCTAGAATATTTTCGGCAACTTCTACAACACCTTGAATATCACCATCTTCAACTAGAGTGAGTAATTGTTCTAAGACTTCACTGCTAGGAGAAACAACTCCATCATCTAGCCTAACTTCATTTACCTCAGTTGATACTGTAGTCTGTTGCTCATAAACCCACTCTAGATTCAGATAATGCTGTAAAATTTCCAATAATCTATCAGTTTGTATAGGTTTGGGCAAAAATACATCCGCTCCGGTATCAAGAGCCTCCTGTTGATTACTTTCAAACACACTAGCAGAAGAAGCGATCGCCACAACATTCTTGAATTTGGCCGACGAACGGATGTTCTCTAGGAATTCATAACCATTCATTACAGGCATCATTAAATCGGTAATCACCACATCCGGCAACAATACCATCATTTTTTTTAGAGCTTCCTTTCCATTTTCCGCTTCACTCATTTCAAAGCCTAGCATTTCTAACAAACTCACCACCACGGAGCGATTTTCCCAACGGTCATCAACGACTAAAACACGGCGTTTTTTACCTTGATAACCTAAGATAGTTCCCTGGTTGAAAGTTCTGGAATTTGTTGCCCATTCTTGTGCTTCTGGAACTTCCACATCAAACCAAAAGGTAGTGCCTTTACCCGCTTGACTCTGTACTTCCAGTTGACTGTCCATAAGTGTGACAATCTTGTGACTAATGGCTAATCCCAAACCTGTGCCTTCTGTCTGTTTTTTGCGGTCTCCTACCTGTTCAAATGGCAGGAAAATTTTCTGCTGTTGTTCTGAAGTCATGCCTATACCTGTATCTTTGACTTCAAAATGCAGATGATATCTGGCCTGCTTTTGTTCCAGTTTATTGGCTGTTACGGCAAAGGTAACGCTACCAGCATCGGTGAATTTAATGGCATTGCTCAGGAGATTTATCAGTACTTGCTGTAGTCGTTTTTCGTCAGCACGAATACCTATAGGTAAATTATCATCAGGTGCGTACTCAAAATCTATACCTTTTTGTTCAGCCCGAATGCGACATATTTCGGCAACACCTTGGAGAAAGGAGGGGAAATGAAATTCATTGACTAAGAGTTCAAGTTTGCGGGCTTCGATTTTGGAGAGGTCGAGAATATCATTGATTAAGTTCAGCAGGTGAGAGCCACATTGTTTGATAATGGCAATACCTTTGCGCTCTTTGTCATTCATTGTTGAGGAACGTTCGAGAATTTGAGCGTAGCCAAGAATGCCGTTGAGGGGTGTACGGAGTTCATGGCTCATATTGGCGAGAAATTCACTTTTGGCTTGGTTGGCACTTTCTGCCTGTTTTTTGGCTTCTTGCAGTTGTTGATTAGATTCCGCCAATTCAGCGGTTCGCTCTTCAACTCTTGCCTCTAACATTTCAAATGAATCTCTCAACTGACTTGCCATTTGATTGAAAGATTGGTTTAATTCTCCCACTTCATCAGAACGCTTCAGGTCTATAGTTTTATTCCATTTTCCGCGAGCAATATCTTTGGCTGCATTATTCAAACGCAAAATGGGTTTTGTCACCCATTGTGCCGTGATAATTCCAATAATGGTCGCAATAATTAAAGCAGCGATACAGAGCAAAATTGTCGTGCGAGTATTGGCATTAATTTCTGCCATGAAGTCTGATGCAGGGATGACAACAACGCATAACCAATCTATACCCCGATTCTTGATCGGACTCACTTCAACCAACAGAAGCTTTTCATCAATTTTGAAGCTGAACTGTTGTGTTTCGGTGATTTGGGAAAGATCGCCAAAATGATTTAACAAATATTGAGCTGTGCTTCGAGTCAGGGGATGTTGACTGTTTTTCGCCTGGAGTCGTTGTGCCTTCTCATCCTCTTTGCCTGGTAAAAATGGCTGTTCAGATGTTGAACTTCCAATTAGATACCCTGAAGGTTCAATCAGAAAAACTTGACCTGAAGGACTAATCGTAAGTTCACGCAGAAAATCACTAATCAGGCTGAGAATTAGGTCAATTGCTAAAACCCCCTGAAAGTTTCCTGAGTTATCCTGAATGGGTGCGGAGAAAGTAATTCCAAGTATGCCATCATCCGTGAAATTATAAACTTTACCCCAGGTGGGATAACCTGCTTCTACTGCGGTAATATACCAAGGTCTTTGGCGAGGATAAAATGGCTTAGAGTTCACCAATTGAGTTCGCTGACCTCGATCATCTATCGCAAAAGTATTGCGCATCGGGAAATTTATAAAGTCTTTAACCACAAATGTTCCATCAGGTTCACGTCGGGCGAAGGCATATTCTCCAATTTCAGGGTTGCCTGCAAAATAAATACTACGAACAGACTCGAAAAGCTGAACTTGTTTCCATAAATGCTGTTCTAAAGCAGCCGGATCATCTACACTCAGTTGCTTCAATTGAAAAGCATTGATATTACTTTGAGTAATAATTTGAGGATATTCTAAGTAATCTTGAATGTGGTCTTCAACCCGGTCAGTGATTTCATTTTGTAACTCGAATGCCAATTTGTTAACAGCTTTCTCTCCATTTTTGAAAGAAAGATAACCTACCAATCCAACGGCAGTGAGAATTTGCAAAATAAAGGGGATAATTAAAACGATTCTGAGAGATTTTTTGTGAGTTAATTTGTTGATTAGCTTATTCATACTTTGAGTTAACCAATATAGTTTTTTATAAATTTTTCCAGGCATTTAAGCTGGAAACTATTCGCTTTCTCACAGTTGCTGATATATTTCAGCAATTCATCATCATTAAGCAAATCAGTAATTACCACATCCGGTGGCAATACCTTCATTTTCTCCAAAGCTTGTTTTACATTTTCCGCTTCACTCATTTCAAAACCTAGCATTTCTAGCAAAATCACCACCACCGAGCGATTTTCCCAACAGTCATCACCAACTAAAACACGGCGTTTTTTACCTTCATAACCTAAGATAGTTCTCTGGTTGAAAGTTCTTGAATTTGTTGCCCATTCTTGTGCTTCTTGGGTGCATATCATGTAGTTTCAACGATCGGAATTTCGATTGTAAATTCTGTTCCTTCTCCAACTTGGGAATTTACATTAAGTGAACCATTGTGTTTTTCTACAACAATTTGATGAGCGATCGCTAGCCCTAAACCTGTACCTTTCCCGACTGATTTTGTGGTAAACATTGCCTCAAACAAGCGTGGTTTAATAGATTCAGGAATACCAATTCCATTATCTGCGATTTTGATAACGATTTCTTCCTCCGAGGAGGTTGTTTGAGTTGTAATTTTAATTTCTGGAAGCCAATCTCCTGATTTTCCCTGGATAATTGCTTCATCCAAGGCATCAATTGCATTTGCTAGAATATTCATAAATACCTGATTCATTTGTCCAGAGTAACACAGAACTGAGGGCAAAGAGCCATAAGACTTAATAACTTCGATTGGCGGGCGATCGCCTTTACCTTTGAGGCGATGTTGCAAAATTGTCAGTGTACTATCTAAACATTCATGTAAATCTGCCAGAACTTTAGTTTCATTATCCAAACGAGAAAACGTGCGGATTGAGGTTGAAATATTCTTGATCCGATCTGTACCTAATCTAAAAGAGTTGAAAATCTTCGTTATATCTTCCAGGACGAATTCGAGATCCAAATCCTCAATGGCTTCCCTTAACTGTAGTGAAGGATTGGGATGTTCCTGCTGATAAAGATTTAGAATCTTAGTCATTACAGTTATATACTCTTGCAGTGGCTCAATATTACTCACAATAAAGTTGATTGGATTATTCAGTTCATGGCCAATTCCAGCCACCATTTCGCCAAGGCTAGAGAGTTTTTCTTGCTGGACCAGTTGGACTTGGGCTTGTTGCAGAGTAGCTGTGCGATCGCGAACCTGTGCTTCCAGGGATTCTGTCAGGCGTTTTAGTTGAAGATGTACTCGCAGTCTTGCCAAAACCTCGGCCGGCTCAAACGGCTTAGGAATATAATCAACCGCACCGAGGGCAAATGCCTTAGTTTTGCTTTCTGTATCAGCCAGGGCAGTAGTAAAAATGATAGGAATGCCTTGGGTTGCAGGATTTGTTTTTAGCCGGCGACAGGTTTCAAAGCCGTCAATTCCAGGCATTTGCACATCCAGCAAAATCAGTTCAGGGTGATTCCGCTCAACTAAGGCCAAAGCAGTTTCTCCATCCATTGCCACTCGAAAACGAAAACCAGCACCACCCAGCGTTTCTGAGAGTACCGATAAGTTGGTAGGGTTGTCATCGACAATTAATATAAGTGGAGAGTCTTTATTTATTAACATCACATTTTTATTCCTATTTTCAATAGTTATTGCGATACTTACAAAACAAGATTAGACTTAAGTTTTGTCGTTGAGTTTAATTATTATTACTTATTATATCCTAAATAATACAAAATCATAAAATTAGAGAAAATTTAAGCATTGTATATTTGCGGGATTAATTATAGTTTTAGAGAAAGAGGAAATAAAATATGAGATTTACCTTTTCCGGCTTAATTCATCCTTGAAATTACCAACGCGCAGAATATTCTAGTTTACTCTGAACATCAGAATATGAGTATTTTCCAGGATTTACTACAGTTTTTGAACTTTTTAATTGCTTTTTATAGCAGTTATGGCATTTTTTCTAAACTGTTCAAAGTGCGTTTGATTGTGTTGACTGCTCACTGGATGTGACACTTTTAACTTAGCCTTGAAATGATAACGCATATATATATTTAGGGTTTGCTGAAAAAGTCTTATGGGTGAGGGGAGGAGACAACCCACCCCTAACCCCTCCGGTGGAGGGGAAGACAGGAGACAGGAGACAGGAGAAATGGGGAATTTAGAGGATTTAGTCGAATATTTTATCCCTCAATTTTTCTGCAATTATTCTCCTCTGGAAAAGAGGTCGGAGGTCGGAGGTAGGGACGTTTTGCTGACGCAAAGCTCCGCTAACGCTGCGCGACATGAAACGCATTTTTGTTATGCAACGTCCGTACAGAGCAGGGGGAAAGAATTGATGATTTTTGCGTATGGGATTGATTTGATTTTTGATTATCACGCCTATGTCTATTGAATAAACAGCATTTACGCACCCTGAAACCCAGAAACCCGGTTGCTAGGAGAAATTTTTGGTTTAAACAATAGACATCTAGGAAAAACTCGGTTTCTTTGGGTAAGTTCCACATTTACCAGATATATCAGGTTCAACAGTTGTCATTGTGACACTCAGGAAGTAATTTCAAAGTTTCTGAGATTGCTTCGTTTCACTCGCAATGACATATTAGAATTTAGCAGAATATACTTGGAATTTGCTGTATCT
>JAAUYL010021585.1_pt1 | contig 10645 bp, 15 predicted proteins | sample 7278011 | NCBI WGS metagenome assembly JAAUYL01 (sample SAMN14350225, study PRJNA611818) | marine sediment metagenome | isolation source: surface marine sediment (1.8m) | place: French Polynesia: Moorea | collected 2018-08 | reverse complement strand
TTGAGAGCTGGGCTCTCAACAGCGACCAGAATATTCACTGGGAAAAGATGGAAAACCGTAAGTGAGCCCCAAGACGTGGTATACAAATTAATCCTGGCCATCCTGGGCCTGTTAGTGTGTCCCAGTCTTGGATCATCCATTGATGTAAGCATCCTTAATAAATAGGTATAAGGTATGCAAGGAGGATAAAAGTAACTTGTACTTTTTCCAGTGTTCAGTAGAACCAAGGCCTCCTTTGATATGCACAATATTGAAACACGTCAGGTTTATCTCGGATCAGCCAACTCTGACACCTGTAACTGAGCCGGTATATCGGACTCCAACCAAAGCAGAACTATTGTAAGTTCTAGGTATCTATATATAAATGAAACCTCGACACACGTCTAAATATTTAGTACAATCCCGATCAACTCCTCATTTCTATAGAGACATAATCCACGTTGACGATTCGTCGGACGAGCGAAAGGAGAGGGAATTGTTGCGCAAGGCCGAAAGGCAGGAGGAATTGTTAAAGAAAATGAACAAGGAGATCGTCAAAATGGAAGAAGACGAGGAAGAGGCAACAGTCGACTTGGGCACCAATAGTGAGAACAGCGTCACACTGCAAAATCCGGTTGATATGGGAGACATTCTTATCGAAGATATGTTACCCTATTCACCATCGGCAACATCAAATCCGGAACGGTAAAAGACGATAGAATTACGATTGAAATTATGCTGATTTGAAATTAATTTAGGTTACCCTGGCGAAACGACTTGGTCAAGTCTCAACTCATTGGTAAAATGCTCAGCAACTACCGTGACATCATGATCGACCCGAAATCATGGCATTCTTGAATACTTAATGAGAGAATCATCATATTTTTTCCAAATCTTTATTGTGGTGGTAAAGAATAATAGAGCCCCAAAACTTTTTTAGTATTAAGTCACGTTGCATTGTAAAATTAAACATGGCTCGTAATAATGATTAATTGAAAACAGGAACCACAACATTGTTGTTATCACTTTACAGGAAAGTGACTTTACTGACTTGCTCAGCTTCAGCTTGTCCTAAAATTGAAATGTGCGAAATATCGCTCTTCGTAAACCGATCCGGATACTCTTTGTTGAGTCGTTTGACCAGCTCTTGCTCGGATTTCCTGCCAAAACAATAATACATCCCGGCAAGCAAAGCTCCAAGAGCTGCAGTGGTAATAGCTGAAGCCCGGAAGAGTTCAGGCACAGTCATGATTTCACGCAGCTGTCCTCCGATCAGGATTGCCAAAGATTTGGCTAGAAGATTTGCTTGATTTTGTACGTACATAACAGACCCGGACCTGAAAATTACTTACAAATGATGAACTCAACTAGAGCAACGATGGATGTAACTGTGGCAGCATATTGTGGCGGGGTAATTTTGTAGCCGTATTCAATTGTAGCTATCCAGGCCCATCCCCACTGTGTGAACTCAAGACAGTGCAATCCCAACATGTAATAGGGCGGAGTCATGATCCAGTAGGAATAGATAATCAATCGAGTCAGCTCAATCGACAATCCGATAAAGATAATGTTCATCTCTCCAACTTGAGAAACAATCTGGCTGGTGAACAAAAGGAAAAGCAATGTTGACACCCAAGCAATGAGTATGGAATAAGATATAAGCTGTGATGATGCACCAAGATCCCTAAAAGTGACAAATGCACAGTATTTTTCAAATAACAAATTGAGTGAGCTCCAAACCTTTGGAGGTAGAGGTACAAGTAGGTATCGTGGATTCCCCACATCAGTCCGGCAATGAACACTGCAAACAAAAGCATGGCAAAAGGCACACTCCATATCTTTTGGATTGCTGTCAACATGCTTTCCTGCTTCACAGTATCTCTTTTCACTGTAGTGTCTAGCTTGAAGATGTAGACGATGATGGCGAGAAACAGGATTCCGTCACAAGTATAATATGTCAACGAGTAGTCTGCAGTTGAGAGTATGATATACCTTGAAAAACTGAATGAGTAAAATTAGCTATGGGTTTACCAGTTTCACCAAAAGTACTTGAATCTCTGATTGTCAAGCTGGCCAGAAAGGGAGCGATGGCATTGAAAAAATCGCACCAGAGCATGAAACTTGTGTAACTACTGTTGTGCATTTGAGCAAAGCGAATACTGATTCCATCAAGGAGAGCAAATCCACTATTCATATGAATCTGGAATATTGAACTGAAGTTGCATACAGCCAGGCCATGCAGTCTTTAAAGATGATGAAGGACCTTTAGTACTAGAGTCACGAGAAAAACAATCCAAAAAGCTTTAGAATGGTCATCAGAATTTGTGGTGCAGGTGTTTGTTAGGTTTGGATGTTTAAGGTCACATGATCTAACTGTGTTGTTGCGTCCTGAAAGTCAAACCATTAGAATTTTTTTTCGTTAATGTCATATTATCTACCTGGAGATAAAGGTTCAAATTCTGCCTTAAGGTTGCAAAAGGTCCCTTCGTCATTTGATGTCACATTGTTAAAGTATAAATCCACCGGAACAGATATGGTGATGTTTCCATCTTGGCAGTTAACAAAGCTATTGATGCCAGCCAAGAAGTCTTGGACAGTCTCGGTGTCACTGTCAGCCAACCATGACTGTCTACATCTCTGAATGTCAGTCAGATCCTTGTCACCGCTGCACAGAGGCCAGTTCACCGACATCAGTGGAAAAGTGTGATCATCCAACCCAGGACCAATGTCAACAAACGGACTTCTGATGCTGACCTTGGCAGTGGGAATGAACATGTAAGACGTGTATGCTGACCCCACAATTATGGCATCCCAAATTAGTATCGGCTTATAGCCAATTTTGTCTCCAAGGTAACCTAAAAAATAAATAAAGTACATCTCATCAATCTCATGCTATTGATATGTAAATGTAAGTGGTTAACTTGATTTATTTTACCTGACACTGGCATGGTAAGGATAAGAAGGAATGGCATGATCCCCAGAACATAGCTGATCTCTTTGTCATTTAATCCAATGTTGGCCAACTGAAGTGGCAAAAAGGGCACCACCATATGATTTCCTTAAAAAAATAATATGAAATTCATTTCAGTTCTTCAAATATCTAGTCGTATGATTGATTCTTACCCAGACTGAACAGACAAAAGCCAATCTTTATCCAAATCACGCCTTTATTTATCTTTAATTTCGAACGGTCAAACTGAATCATTTTGTACCCGTTCAGTTTTTGCTTCTCAAATATTGTGAAACTCTCAGATGACGCAACTGGGACTTCTGTGGGTCAAGCTGTTACCGCATGGCTATCTAAAATTAGCTTTAAATTTTTGAGCATTGTTTACAAACATAAGGAGGTGTTTTACTCTGACACAGGCTTTCAATTCATTTGATCATATATGAGACACTTTTGAGTTTTCGTCATGAAAATAGGGCGCAAACGAAGGCACGAATCCAGTATTTGGCTTGTTTTTAAATCGATCCGGATACTCTTCATTCAACTGAACGACCAATTCCTTTTCGTACTTCCGAACAAAGCAGTAGTAAATTATTAACAGGATAACACCCATTCCAGTTGCAGTGATTCCGGATATTCTAAAGATTTCCGGTAAAGTCATGATTTCACTCAGTTGTCCGCCAATGAGAATCGCCAATGACTTCGCTGCAAGAAAGTAATCGATCAATCAATTCAAGATTACTTAGGTACCCTACAGAATAGACATACAGATGATAAACTCAACAAGGGCAATGATTGATGTGACCGTTGCTGCGTAATGCGGAGGGGTGATTTTGTATCCATATTCTATGATGGCAATCCAGGACCATCCCCACATCGTGAATTCCAGCAAGTGCAATCCCAACGTGTAATAGGGTGGACTCATGCTCCAATAAGAGTAAATGAAAAAACGCAGTGACTCAACAACAAGCTGGATGAAGATTGCGTTCATCTCTCCAACTTTCCGCACAATCTTGTTTGCAAACGGTAAAAAGATCAGGGTTGAAATCCATCCTAGTACTGATGCATAGGACAGCAGTTGGGATGAAGCTCCAAGCTCCCTTTTAAAAAACATAATTGTATGGTACATTCTTTGTTCAGTTGATTACCAACAAAAAAGTTACCTCTGAAGAAAGAGAAATAGAAAGACATCATGGATTCCCCACAAGAGTCCAGCAGTAAAAGTTCCAAACATGAGGATGGCAAAGGGAACACTCCAGATTTTTTTCAGGGCTGAAAACATGCTCTCTTGGTTCATGGTTTCTCTTTCGACAGTCATGTCCACTTTGAAAAAGAAGATGAGTATTGTCAAAACAAGAATTCCATCGCAAGTGTAGTACATCAGCGAATAATCTGTGAAGCCAGTTTGATATCACTCATAGGGTGCGACTGAATGGTACATTTCGTGATTTACCTGTTTCTCCAAAAGTATCAGAGTCCCTGATTGTCAAGCTGGCTAGAAACGGTGCAATGGCATTGAAGACATTGCACCAAAACTGTATGCTGGTGTATGTACTGTTGTGAATGGCTGCCAATCGGACACTTATTCCATCAAGAAGAGCAAATCCACTGTTCATTTGCATCTACAGAAGAGACATGAAACGGAAGCAGACTTATAATTAAAGATGTGCTTACCTTGAAGACAAGTGTCAGTCCAAATACTATCCAGAAGGTTAACTTATGTTTTCCACTGACTGTTGTGCAAGTCTCTGTCAAGTTAGGATGATACAAACTGCATGAAGTAACATTGTCTAGAGGTATAAAATGTTTCCTTATAACAACTTGCTTACACTTTCAACAGAGATGTTAGTGTTCTACTTACCAAACAAAGCATCAAAGTCTGAAGTCAGGGCACAAAATGTTCCGTTAGATGACTCCGTCGTGTTAGAAAACTCCATCATTCCAGGGACTGAGATTGTCAAATTGTTGACATTGTTGTGAGAACAGTTTACAAATTCATTGATGTCAGCCAAGAATTCTTGGACCTTGCTTGAATCAGTGTCTGCTAACCAGGATTGGGCACATTTATCAATGTCAGTTGTATCCTTGTCACCATTACACAATGGCCAGTTGACAGACAAGAGTGGAAATGTGGAATCGACCATTTGTGGACCAATGTCAACATATGGGCTTTTGATGCTGACCTTGTCGGTGGGAATGAACATGTAAGATGTCAGCGCTGACCCAACAATGATTGCATCCCAGATTATTATGGGTTTATATCCAATTTTGTCACCAAGGTAACCTGCAAAATTAAAAAGTCCGCCAAATTCCTTGACTGTTAAGTATTTCATTTTGTACCTGACACCGGCAGCGTTAAAATGAGAATGTAAGGCATAAACCCAAGGACATAACTGATCTCTTTGTCACTTAATCCAATATTAGCCAATTGAAGAGACAAAAAGGGAAGGACCATGACAACACCTGAAAAGTGAAGTAGTTTACTTATTGAACATAAAACAGCAGCTTCGCTGTCATAACTTCTTACCAAGACTCCAGAAACTGTATCCGATTTTGAGCCATAGGATTCCTTTGTTGATTTTCCATTTTGAACGGTCAAAAAGATTCATTTTATTTGGACACAAAAGTGTTTCCCTGACAAATGCAATTGAGAAACTACATACTTCATCACATTCTGTGAATTTCCTAACATTCATAAAATGATGCAAGGGTTTTTGGGGGTCATTTCATTTCAGTATGATTCAAGCTGAGAGTTAGCAGGTCATTTGAAATGATAGCTTTGAAGAAAGTGTTAAAAGAGATAAAAAAACTATTTTGAAATCCATCTTTTTTTACACATTACGTTTATATTTCAGATTTTTCTCAAGTGAAAATATTTTTATATTCAATCAGTTTCCTCAGAGTGTTGCATTAATTAATGACACAATTTTGTTCAGTGAGATATATTTATCTATGTATTTATGTATACTTGCTTTGTGTAATTGGAAATGTATTTTGTATGGAAAATTATATATTCCTTTTTTTAAATTAAAATGGATTTTTTGACAAAAGCAAACAAAATTAAGATTTTTAGTTTCTGAAATAAGCTCATTTTGACTGAAATATTTTCTTGTTTTGTGTTAAATAAATTGAATGCCATTAATTGTACGTAAGACCCATGCCCATTTGGCTCGAAACACAGAAATACATAAGTATTTAGAAAACGTAAATCAAAGGAGTTAATTTCAAACTTTGTTACATTTATCTTTGGCTTTTTCATTATACACTATCTTCTAAATCATTACTTTTTTAAGTAGATTTGTTTGTATTCTTGTTAGCTTAGGACATTATACGTATGAAGAATTACATAATTTTCATTTGATTTTTCTCCAGATTTTCAGATGTTTCTAGTATTAAAGCTTCATTGTAAATAATATGCAGATAGTTGTGCTTAGATTTAATTAAGCTGTTTTGCCTCGGAGTTGGAATCCCTATTTATAGTATACGAAGCCCTGAAATGCCTTGTGTTTTGTCGTGTCGGAACATTTTCCCTCACTTTTCATTCAACCTTTCCTTTCTTTCTTAGAATGGTGGGCTTGTTGTCAGAACATCGCGAAGTCCAGCTCTTTCATGTCTGTGTTAAGATGGACCGCGGTGGGGGCGACGGCCTCGGTGACGGGGGTTGACGCATTAGAGGATGGACCGGCATTTGCAGCTTGAAATGCCGTTGACGTGAGATCGGTGCTGGCCTCGACGGGGATGCTTTTCACGGACTCGACGACGACCTTGCTGCAGCCTCCGAGGCCACCTGTCGAGGTCACGAGATTCTTGGGATCGAGAGTGACGGTGGCGATTCCCCCTCCACTTCCGTCGCTCAACGGGACCTCCATGACTATCGGCCTTTCGCACGCCAGTTGACCGTCCGGGCTGACCTCGATTTCCGAGGTCACGTAGCTGCCGTCCTCGAGCATCACCGCCGTACCCATCGGGGTGTCGGGGGCGATGAAAGTGGTCGTGGGAACAACCTGGTCCGCGGATGTCGCGTAATCGTGCACAATGTGGTACGAAGCCGAAGGCTCGACCAGGGTGTGATGAGGCTGAACGGCAGATGGCTCGCCATCAACGGTTGCAGCGGTAGTCGTATATATTGTCGGAGATTCCGGCGAATGAGTGACCGTGGATGAGCTTTCACTTCCCGTTGAAACGACGTTGGTGGTTGGCGCGGGAAAGCTCTCGAAGTACGGCGATTGGACAAGGGTAGTCGTTCCAGTGGGCGGGGCCGTAGGATACGTGGTCACGCCCCCTGACGTTAAACGGGGAATAGCGGCTCCTCCCGCCGTTGTCGAGGACGAAACAAAGTACCCCTGGTCGGCCACCGAGGCCATGGAGGTCGTGTAGTCCTGCAGGTGAGTCTGGCCGGGTGGGAGCATGGCTGGGTTGGGATTTACTGGCGGCAGGTATCCTGGGATAGGGCCAGGCACATTTCCTGGGATTCCAGGAACACTTCCTGGGTTGCCCCTGATAATGTACTTGTTGGCACTGATGGGCATGAAGTACTTGAGATCGACAAATGCATAGGTGTCCTCGGTCTCTTCTTGTTCGTTCCCATTTGGACCTGTAACAAAAATGGGCAGTCAAGGTCAAGGTCAGGAATGGAAAGGTCAAGCATTTTGGCTTTTTGTTGTTTAAGGCACGCAACCTATCGATTGGCGGTCATTAATGTCATATGTATAGGTTTTTACGCAGGATTTTTTGTCGCAATTCACACCTAACCGCAAGCTATGACTCACCAACAATTTGAGTTTTGCCTTTGTCGGCCTATTGCTAGGCAATTTGTTACAAAGGCATACGTTGCGCGTTAATAGGAAATCTAGGCGATATAATGAAACAAAAGTCATTTTGCCAATTGTAAATCGTTGTAAAAGCCTGTTTTTGTTTACATTTTTGTAGTTGGTGCGTTGAGTGTTTGTTGTTGTACTCTTTATCGATTAAACTTTTTGGCGTCACTATGAAATTGCAGCTTGTTTCGCACACATTTTGATTTCATAGACAAAAGCGCAGCTGCTGTGAATTGCCAAAGCTTTTCAACTACTTGTTTCCATTAAATACTGTTTTTATATCTCGTCTCATCTTTGTACCAGTCCATCAATTCACTTCTTTCATGCATTTTCATCGTTAAAAAAACTACATCAGCATCAGATTCCTGCAACACAAATGATATGTTTTATTTGTCCGTGCTTCTTACCGATTTTTCGTCGCTTCAAAACAAGAGCAAGATGAGTAGGTGGAATTTCAGCTGGGTGCTTCTCGTCGAGGTCGATGATGGTCTCGCCCTCCTCGGGGTCGGAGGGGGGCGTCAAAGCACAAGACCCCGAGAGAGTCGGCGCATTCGCCGGGGGAATCATGGTGACCGTGTTCGCTACGCCGTTCGCCGTTGAAATCGAAGCCGCGATGGTCGAGGCCGTCGACAGCCTCGAACGAGGCGTGTCCTCGGTCTTGTCCTCCGCCGCCATGGCGGCGTCGGCCGCCGAGGTCGAGCCCGAACTTGACGGCCTCTTGCGCCGTGATCGCGGGTGCGGCCTCGGGTCGTGCGAGAGGCTGGGACAAATCTTTGAGACGTGTCTCTTCTCCCCCAGGTGGATGTTTTCCTTGTGCTCATTGGCAACCAGGAACTCCTTCAAGTAGGCTTCCAAGACTCCATGTTTCCCAGTATAATGTCTCATCAATGCCTGCCAATCCTTGCCTTCGACTGTGCAGCTCAAATCTGGACACATAAATGGCCTTCTTGTTGGCAGGGAAGCCTTGATCCGATCCTGGGGAAAAACACCTTAGATTCAAAACTTTGGTTTGATATCGTTGAATTTCTTACCTGAAAATGCCTGCGTACAAGGTGGTCTTGCAACTCCCTGTACTTGTTCTTGGTCGTTGCTCTGAACCCGCAGACCATGCAGATGTGTCCAGCTTTGGCGAAAATCCGTTTTTCCGGCATGTTTTGGCCTTTTTTCCTTGATTCTTGATTAGAAAAAGGAGTTTATCGTCTTGTCCGCTAGAAGTGACTGAACACTGACTCAGCTTAACCAGTCACCATTTAAAGGCCACACCAGCTTTGGAGTAGCAGCCTTTGTTTGTCAATGAGTCACTCAGGGGTTAGCCACCTGTGGGCTGTGGTGACACTTCGGGTTGTTCTTGATGAAGTTTCAGCCTTCAGGGTTGGCAAAGGGCCACCATAGTCACAATTCCAGTGTGAGTCACAAAGATCCTCAGATTTTCGTCGTCAAAGGCCAGTGCCAGAGCGAGCGAGCGAGCACTCGTTCTATGCCCGGTTTCACTAGTCAGCCAGAGTCTGCCGAAACGGCCACGATTTTGGCCTTTATAGGAAAAAAGGCCACCAATACCTTACAGCCTCCGCAACCTTTTTTCAGGCCGGTGACATTTGCTTACTCGGATGAATGAGATGGAGAGCAGTGGTCGCTCCCAAGAGGCAGCAATCTTTACCTGCTTTTTGATCCGAATAGAAAGCGATGCAACCTGATGTTTTGCCAGGGCTGGACGTTGCAAGGTACTGAAAATTTCAGCAGGCAGGTAATAATAATGAGACGTGTGTGTGTATTAAGAGTGCATTGCCGTTGCCCTTAACAACCGAACGGAAGGGACCGCAGGAGCTCTCTTTTAAACGGCCCGACGCGGCGCGAATCGCCGCATACAAGTACACAAGTAAGTACATCAGCAGAGCTGGCTTACCTTTGGAGAGTGTGTTGAATTCTTAATGCAGCGACGACGGCGGCTGGCTTCTATACATTTTTCAGGTGTGTGGTGTGTTTGTAGCCAGTATGCTCTCCTGTTTCTATAGTTTCTTAGCATTATTGTAACATTGTATAGAAGGCATAGGTCGAAAGGAATCAAGTTTCATCGACAAGAATGCATTTGAAATTCACACCGAAAACGAGCACTTTCCATAAATATAAAAGCACTGGTTTAAAAAACCTTCGAGTTTTGCAATTGAAACATGCGTTGTTTATATCGATTAAAATGTGTTTTTATTAAGAGGAAACTTGTAAATGCTACACTTGGGAAACACTTATAGAGTGGCAACATAAATAGTAAACCTTAGTATGTAATGTATAAATCAGTTGCTTTTATTCACCAACACTCTCCCTTGACATGTCCGAAAATTGTGCGTGGAAAAATCCTTTAGAGCATGTACCTCAAAAAAGCTCCAAGACGTCTACTTCATTTGGACAATTTTTTCTATGGTTAATGTATAAATATTGCATTGAAAAGGACCCTATAGAGAGTAATGTCTGTCCCGAGTCAATTCCTTAGCCAAAATACCTGGATCCTTGTTTGAATACCTGTACCTTTTCGAGGGTAAAAATGAAAACAAAAAAGCATGTGCCAAGTCAGTTTCAGCTGATAACCGCAAGGCCGAACATATTCGACAATATTTTTAAAACAAACTAACACAACTTGAATCTAACCTTAACATTGTGTCAAAAACCAGACAATTGTGAGAGTTTTCAGGGTTGAAATAAACGAGAAAGGCTTTTATCTAAGTATTACAATCTTTATCTGCGTTTAATTCAAAGTGCCCGTAAGGTCAAAGTTTTTACCGAATGGGATTTTGACGCTATTTAAATAAATTTCTATTGAAAGAAATTCAAACAAATAAAAGCAGCAGTGATTAGTGAACCTGACTCAGCGATTTTCAGGTGCAAAATCAACTTAACAAGTTTCCCCCAC
>JAAUYL010005822.1_pt1 | contig 10645 bp, 9 predicted proteins | sample 7278011 | NCBI WGS metagenome assembly JAAUYL01 (sample SAMN14350225, study PRJNA611818) | marine sediment metagenome | isolation source: surface marine sediment (1.8m) | place: French Polynesia: Moorea | collected 2018-08 | reverse complement strand
CTCCGAGGCTATGCTAACCAACTTTTCTAGGTGGTCTGACACTGACGGCCAAATCTCGGTGACCCGGTCCTTGTTCTGGATCGTTGTCCTGACCAAGAGCTCCAGGAAGAAGATGGCCGCGCTCTCGTCTTTAACCTCCTCGTCGTCCTCGCCACCTTGGCCTCCATCGCCGCTGGTGGTTGGCGAAGTTGCTCTTGATGACTTTTCTGACGAAGGATTCTGTTGCACCTGTTTGCTAGCACTTGCAGCCTTGCCACCAACACCACCTCCTCCGATTAGTCTCAGCTCGTCTATGTCAGATCCTAGAACGAGGTGCTTCACAAGTTGTTGCAAGGATTCGGTGAGCAAGAACTTGGACTCGGTGATGAGAGCTTCAATATTGCACTCTTTGATACACTTCGAGGCGGTTTTTGCAAACTCCTCTTCCTCGGCTGTTCGAGGTCGTTGGCCAGCGCCGGCCTCTCCGGTTGACATCGATATAAAGGACACGAAGGAAGTCAGGAAGCCGGTGTCTACCTTGGCCGCGGGCATGACTTCCTCATGGATCAGCTTGACCCTGCCGTTGGGGTCGACATAGTCCTCGGCCTCCATCATGGTCTTGGGCAGGAGCTGGCACTTGAACAGCCACAGGATGCAGTCGAGGAGATTGCGCCAGCCGTCGTGCAAGATGTCCCCGTGTTTATGGGCTAAGGCGAACACCATCTTGGTCGCCATCATCGCCTTGGTGTTGGATCCGAACTGGGGCACGTAGACGTACGGGCTATCGGCGGATGTTGTCAGCGTCGAGAACTTGCAGAGCGATATCACCTAGAAAAATATAAATAAATTATGAGTTTTTAAAAAAGTCGTGAAAACGAAAAAACTTACAATGTTGTCAAAGACGTCTGACATTCGGTAGTGTGCTGCTATCGCAGCACACCACTGGAACCCATCCAAAGCCCGCTCGATCATCTCCATGCCCCCCACGTTGATCCGGGACATGTCAAATACATAGGAGAGGGCGGCGACGGCCGGACCCCAAATGATCGTGAACAGGTCGTGGTCGAACATGACGGACGGGGACAAGAGCTGGCCCTGGTTGACCTCGTCGAGGCCGCGCTTGAGGACGCACTTCCACAGGTAGTTCTCCTTGACCAGGCCGGTCTGCTCGGCCGGCATGACGATCTCCTCGCTCCGAATCGCGTGATAGATTTCCTCCAGCATGTCCTGATCATGATCGGCGCCGCCATTGGTACCCCTGAGGTTACGACGGAACTGATCCAGCGTCATGGGATCGTTGGTTTTCGTGTGATTCTTGTTGTGCTGGTCGACGTTCAACATGATGACCGCGTAGGCCAGGGTGAAGGCGGCGTCGGAGTTGGCGAACTGGTCGCCGTTGCTCTTCTGCCAGTGGTCGGCGTAGTGCTCCAGGATGAGCGTGATCAGGGGTGCCTCTCCTGGCAATCTGAATGTTTCCAAGAACATCCTCAGCGACTCGTCGACGCGGAGGCCGGCGAAGTCGAAGCTCTGGACGAAGGCCTCGAGGATGACGAGGTTCTTGCGACTCGAGATGTACTCGCCGAGCTGCTTCTTGTCTAGGTGCGGGTTGGTCCTCATGAACTGGGCGACCTCGACGGGGTCCATGGGGGTCTTGATCAGCCCCATCTCCTGCAGGTAGGCCACCCCCTTGGACGGCTTGGTGTTGAACTGCTCCGTCGCCGTCGTGATCAACTTCTTCTTGTACTTGAGCGCCATCAGCTGCTCGTGCGAGGTGATGTCGCTCATGATGTTGTTGTTATTGTTGTTTCCATTGTTGGACATCTGCTCCTCTGGAGACACAGATTTGCCAAGAATATGGCCGGAGCCTCTCACACTTTGTTGACTGTTTGGAATGGGACTCCTGGCTAGATCAGCGGCTGTTTTGCGGTTGCCATCCTCCGCTCCAAGATCACTATCCTTGGCCGCAGTTGTAGACGCACTGTTATTGCACGTAATCCTCTGTTGACATTGTTTTTCTGTGAAATTCCAAAGGGTTGAGATTACTCAGATTAGAAAAAATGAAAATGTAAACAATATGCCATACCTATGGCCTCGACGACAGTCAGGAGAGCATCCAGGGATAGAAACTGGGTGCTGTACAACCCCGTAACGGGGTAGGCGTTCTTCGACAGCATCTTGGTCAGGTCCTCGAAGAGGTTGTGGGTGAACATGTCGCAGTCGTAGTTGACGTAGAGCTGCGTGATGAAGTCGGGCATCTTGTACAGGCGGACAATCAGGTCAAGCACGAGCTCCTTGTGTTCGTAGGTGACGTGGTTGCTCTCGGAGTTGACGATCTCGATCAGCCGGTTGAGAAAGATTTCCATCTGATACTTCAGGTGTTGCCGCTGCTGCGAGAAAACGAGGTAGCTGATCCACAGGGTGGCGTTGAACGTGGCCACCCGCTCCGAGGCCAAGAGGCTGACGAGGTTCCTGGCGAGGTCGTCCTTGACGAGATCGAGCAGCGACTCGAACTTGTCCAAATGCTCGGCGCCCGTTTCCAAGGCGGTGGTCAACAGTGACAGCGCCACCTGCATCATGGAGTCGTTGTGGAATGTAATTCCTCCGACTGTCGTCGAATTGGCGGCCTGATTTGCGACACTACCAACTCCTTCATAAGGGTTGATCAGCGTGATCAAGAACCGGAAGAGCTCCCTGACGCATGGCAACCCGTACGGGATCAGACTTCCGGTCTCGTCCACCATCTCCGAGGTCGGCGTGAACGTAACCCCCTGGGCGTTCGTGAACTCCTTGTCCTTGTCCTCAACCTGGGAAGCCTCGGCTTTGGCAACTGGCGTTGCTTTCACATCCGTTTCCGTACCCTTTGGCGAGGTCACCGTCAACTTAATCTGACTCTCCTGCTGTTCTTGCTCCTGTTCTTTGTTGACAGCAGCATGATCGGTTTCTGTAGCTTCATTGGGAGCTGCCTCTTCTTGAGGTTGAGCAGTAGTCTCCAAGGATTTCGGGCCAATGCTCTCCTGATCAGTCTCAACGGCAGCTTTGTTAACCACATTTTCACCGGCGACGCTCTCGTTATCGCTCTGGATCTGGGACAAGTCCGTCACGCTACCCATGGGGCTGCGAGCAAGAACGTCGGTGTCGACATTAAAACCTGGAGTGGCCTCAACACTTGGCGATGTTATAGAGTCCTGTTTCATTGGCGTTGCAGCTAAGAAGAAGTAAAACATGTGAATCTATTCACGGAAAAATGTCAAGCTTATTTACCAATTGAGGTCGGACGACTGGGCGAAGCATCCTTGTTCTTTTGCTGGGCTCTCTGCTTCTCCAACTGTTTAGCCTTCTTCCGCTTCGCCTTGGCCTCGTTCTGGCCGCTGTTCCTCATCTTGAGCTTCTTCAACAGGGGCAGGCTCTCCTCCGAGAAGGTCGGCAGCCTCGTGAACAGCAACTGGATCATGTCGTTCAACGCCAACTCGGCTGTGGTGCGGAGCAGGTCGCTGAGGCGAGTCTCGAAGCAAAGTCGAATCGTGCTCTGGAGAATCTCGCACACGCTCTCATTGGTGAGCAGCAACCCGACCGGGGTCAGCATGAGCGTCCTCAGGACCGCCAAGATCTTCATCAGCACCACCTCGTCGTGGCTCGGATCGACTCCGACAAACCTGAATTTCAATCTTTGAAACAAGTCCCAAGTAGAAGTTTCGATCTTACCTTGCGTGGGTCACAGCGTCGGCCAGATTTTCAACGGCGTTAGCGATGTCCTTCATACCGACGTGAAGAAGCTCGTACGACAGGAGCTTGTGGACCGCGTCCAACGCGAGCGCGGTCACATGTCCCGTGACAACATCCGATCGGATGACATCAAGAAATGGCGCCAGAAAAGCGTTCGGATTCAGATCGTCCAAAGTCTGATGGTTGTTGGTCAGCGTTGATCTGTAAAAAGTGGATGTGTTTGGAATCAGAAAACAAAGGCAATTTGAAACACTTGCGTACCTCAAAGCGACGAACGGCTTCAACAGGGTGGGGTGAGCGGAGACCGCATCCGACCTCGACCAGACGTTGCTCCGCTTGAGCGCCGTCGCCATCACTGTGACCTCGGTCTCTAGGATGGCCAGGCCCCTGTTTCGAGGCCCTGGCGGCTCCATGATGGCGGTGGTTCTGGTTGCCAAGTTCTGTTCACTTTTTTATCAAGATTTTCACGTGGTCGGATCTGTTCCTTTCAATGTTTCTCCTTGAACAAATCCAGGAGGAAAATGACCAGTTGGTCTTTGCACTTTTTTATCAAGATTGCAAAACCTGCTTGGTTTGTGGACACGTAACACCTTTACACTTGGAACTTTTCACGTCTCCATTTTTTGATCGAACCAATTTGACATTGACAGCTGGAATTTTCTAATATTTTCTTCTGCTGACGAAAACCATGGCTTATGGCTTGAGCATGACAAAAGAAGTCAAAATATTGCTGGAAACGCCAGTTTAGTCGGTTTTGCTTCGAATAAAAGCCACATCGAGCAGTGCTTCAAAACTGCCAGCGCAGCACACGGCACATCATACGATGTGCAAGGACAACTCAGCTTTAAAGCCACGAGCTGAGTAACACGAAGAAATAACAAAGTGCGCAAAGACCCGCAGACAACTCAAAATGGAGCGGCAAAACGTCAAAACCCCGCTAGATGCTTATGAATGCAAAGTTTGGGTCTTGTTTCAATTTTCAATATTTTGGCACTTTTGCGAATTTGGATTTCTCCATCTGGAAACTCTGCCTTGCACTTTTGTTTTGTAAACAGTGGCCTGGCCTTTGCTCAAAATCGGAATTTGAGAGGAAAGCAGCCTCGAAAACCATTGGCAGCCTCAGACGGCCTCCGAGGCCATTCGCGCATACCCTTGTAGCTTGCAGAACAGTGGTGTCAGGCCATCCAAATATTGAGCTTGAACAAACTTACTTATACATTGATCGCAAAAGTCAAAACTCAAAATGGGGCTTCGAGGAAGAAAAGAAGTGCGGATTCTGCTAATCGGCGACAGGTAAGTTTTTGCAGCTTCACACATAATTGTTTGACTGGAGTCACAAGTTATTTTGATCATCGCAGAAACGTGGGCAAGACAAGCCTGATTTTGTCACTCGTCAGCGAAGAGTTCCCTTTGGACGTGCCTCCAAAAGCAGAAGAGATTACTATCCCGGGCGACTTGACGCCCGAAAAAGTCCCGACATGCATTGTCGATTACTCAGGTAAGAATTTATGACATCATTCTTGACCTTGGTCATGAAATATTTTCATGAATTAGCTGTGGAACAAAGTGATGCCCAGCTCGAATTGGAGCTTCGAAAATCGGACGTGGTTTGCATTGTCTACGCCGTCGACGACGAGGACACTCTCGATTCTGTGACAGACCACTGGCTTCCATTCATCGAGCGGACTCTCGGCCACGATCACAATACTCCAATCATTCTGGTCGGCAACAAAGTTGATCTCGTTGACTACAGCACCATGAATCTCGTCCTGCCAATCATGAACGACTATGAGGAGATCGAGACGTGCGTCGAGTGCTCGGCCAAGAACCTCAAAAACATCTCCGAAATGTTTTACTTCGCCCAGAAGGCCGTCCTCCATCCTTCCGCTCCCCTGTGGAACTACAATGAGAAAGACGTAAGCACAAGCAGAAATCCAACCCAAATAAATTAAAATTGATTTTTCGATTGTTTAGCTGACAGAAAAGTGCAAGAAGGCCTTGACGAGAGTGTTCAAGATTTGTGACATGGACAACGACGGCCTGCTCTCCGACGAGGAGTTGGGGCAGTTCCAGAAGCGCTGCTTCAACATGGACTTAGAGGCCGGGACCCTGGAGAGTCTCAAGGCTGTGGTGAACAAGAACTGCTCCGATGGCCTCGTTGACGGGAAGCTCACGCTCAAAGGCTTCTTGACTTTGCATGGCCTTTTTATTCAGCGCGGACGTCACGAGACGACGTGGACAATCTTGAGAAAATTCGGGCACGACGATGACCTATCCCTGCACAAGGACTACCTCTACCCTCAGTAAGAGAATCATGTTGAGCAAAGTTGTCAAGACCAAACTGTTTTATTTCAGGATCAAACTGCCTCCCAATGCCAACGTGGAGTTGAGCTACAGCGGCTACGACTTTTTGACGTCGACATTCGAGAAGTACGACCGGGACAAGGACAAGGCACTCAATCCTCAAGAGCTGATCAACATGTTTTCCACTTGTCCTATTATGCCATGGGGACAAGATATTTACAACACTGTGCCTCTCAGTAAGCATGGCTACGTTGGCCTTCAAGGTTTTCAGGGGCTATGGACCCTGACAACGCTGCTCGATACCAGGAAAACCCTGGAGCACTTGGCCTACTTGGGATACACGTATCACTCTGGAGAGGACAGCCAGGAGAATGCCCTGGCCATTGCCAGAGATCGCAAGATCGACTTGGCCAAGAAGCAGACCAGTCGCAACGTCTACCGCTGTCACATCATCGGGCCCAGGGATGCGGGCAAGACCACCTTCTGCCAGGGTCTCTTGGGGAGATCACTCCAGGATATCGAGGGCGTCAAACCCGAAGACTTACCCCGGCATGTCATCAACACGGTTCAAGTTTATGGCCAGGAAAAATACCTCGTCCTCCAAGACATCGACGTGAGAACGCTGACGGACGTTCTGTCACCGACTGAAATCCATTGTGATGTTGCCTGCCTCGTCTATGATATTTCGAATCCACGCTCTTTCGAATTTGTCGCACGTATATTCCTGGTAAGACGAAATTAATTGTTTTCTTTAAAAAAGTTGTGAAATCAATTCAAACCATTTTTCAGAGATATTTTGCAAAGGAGAGCAAGATTCCCGTGTTGATCATTGGCAATAAGGGCGATATGACGGCTGTCAGACAAGACTATGTCCTGCAACCAGAAGCGTTTTGTGCCAAACACAGAGTAAGTTTACTTGACTAATTAGTATTTAATTACTGTTAAATGAAATAATTAAATTACAGCTCCCACCGCCTCAAGTTGTCTCGTGTGCCTCGACTGTCAAGAAGGATATTTATGTGAAATTGGCAACGATGGCAGCGTTCCCGTGAGTTTTTTTTTATTTTTTTCCCGTTTATTAAAAGTCTTGATAATTGATAATCAATCCGAAAATACTCTTTGTCAGTCGTTTTGAAGCAGCCTGGATGATATTTTATCGTGGAAGGTAAAGCAAACCTTGCTACCGTTCCTATCCGTCTCGTTATTTTCCTTGCCTCGTTTCACGATTTTTTATTTTATTATTTTTAATTATTTTTAGAAATCTTCGTCGATTAGTTCATGCCATTATTTTGAAGGGAGCACCCAGAGAGTGGCTTGGTGCATACAGGTCATTTTAATTTCTTTCCTTAATTTTTTAATAAATGAAAAATTAACGAATTTATATTTAAAATGCCATTTTCTTATTATAGGCATTTACGACAACTGGGACTCCTGGCTTCCGAGGCTAGCAGCTTTTTGAAGATCAGCCTCGGGTTGGCGATGGCGGCGTTGGGAGGCTTCTTCTTTATCCGCTTCGTCCGTTCGTCATCTTCGAATTGAAGAATCTACTCAAAAACCAATCGACTTATCTAGTCTCCTACATTCAGCTTCCAAAAATTAATCACAACTCATTGACTTGAACTTTTTAGAGCCTAGGACTTTATTGAACAGCAGCAGCATTATATCGTTAGCATGAATAAAATATAGAAAATTGGTCAAAATTGTTGAATTGTTTGGGCCTAAGACAGAGTTGAAATATAAACGATTACATTCTGCTCCTAGGACGGCTCTTATTTTTCTTATCACATGTTAATTGTTATATTTTATCTAGACACCGTAAGTAAGTAGATTTGTCTTTTTTAAGAGGCTGAGGAATTCTTGCGAGCCTTGAAAGTGGCAAAAGCGCTAGTGCTTGACGAGGGGGTGTTGGGGGTGCCGATGTCGGAGAGGATGTCCTCGTCGAGGTCGTCGCCGTCGCCCGAGGACAGGGTGCGGTTGGTCACGTCGCTGACAATCATTTCGGCCATTTGCCAGGCCATCTCCTCCTTGAACCTCTCCAGATCGTCGTTCGTAACCATCTTCTTGACGGCCTTCGTGATCTTGGCCTTGACCCCGGCCTGGATGGGGAACCCGCTCAAAACGTGAGACTTGTTCCGACGGTCTTGCATTTCCGGCGGAAGTTGCAAAGAACTCCTGTAGCGTCCAAGATGATCAACGTGTCCAATGCTGGTGAGAACGGTTTGTTTTCGTTGCCACAAGTGGTCTGGATCGGCGGACTTGTCCAAAAAGTCGGGACTCTTGGACCTCCGCTTACTGTGCTTCTTTTTCGAGGACGAGGCCGTGGCCAGCAGAGTATTGTGCGTCGAGATCGAGGTCGTCATGGAAGAGCTCATGGTTTCCGACGAGCACGTGGTGTTCAGGCTACTACCCGAGGCCGACCTCTGTCTGTTGCTAGTGCTGGTGTTTAAGTTGAAGGCCGAGGCCGTCGAGGTCACCCCCGACCTCTCTATCGTTGTCATAAGCTCTGCCAAGTAGGAGGAGAACAGGTTCGAGGCCAAGAAGTTAAAGAGGTACTTTTGCTGAAGGGCAGCCTCGATCACAGCCATGGCCTCGTCGAAGCAGAGCGGACTGACGATCCCGTTCTCGCTGCAAATGGCCTCTTCGATTCTCGATCGGACGCTGGCGTTGAATCCCAACGGAACTGCCGCCTGGAGCGAGATGTACTTTTCGTAGATGAGCATGGCGTCGCCCGAGCAGGTGTTCTCGGTCGTGTTGGCGTTGTTGTTGTTCACATACTGCTGCTTGAAGTTGTTGGCGGCCATCCAGAACTCGAGCAGGCCCCGCTCGTTCTTGCCGATCGTCTCCATGAACTCCATGAGCCGGAATAGGAGTGCGTCGTTGTGCAACACGCCTTTTGCTGTCACGCCAGATCCTCCGTCGCAGGTTATCACTTCCAGCTGGTGTTTGGCATAAAACGGACTTCGGAGAAACTCTAGGTAATGAGTTGCGTCGATTGACTGTATCACTTGGAACTTGGCCGAGTCGAAGCAGGTCGCCTCTACTTGGCCGTTCTCCGCGCAGATTCCCCGAATAATCTCTTGCTTCTCCGACAGGGGGATGTCAATCGGATAAGGACAGTCTGGCGCAACATATCTGAAATCAAGAGAGAAAACCTTAAGACTGACACAAATCATGATTCGAATCTTCACGAACCTCTGATAGATCTCGACAGCATCTTCCGTCAAGGAGCTCAGACTCTTCGACCCGTGGGGTTTCTGATTGTTCTGGGTGCTGTTGTCCGGAGGTAAAGTGTTTGCATTTGACTGATCAGAGAGCTCAGTTGTTGCTGATGCAGGTCCAGAAGAGGTCAGGCTTTCTGGACTTGGAAACGGGTTCTCCTCGTCATCGTCGACAACGTCCCTCTCGCTCTTCTCCGACGTGACCTTTGTTTGATCTTGTTGCTGTTGCTGCTGTCTGAGTTTTTGTTCGGCGATAGCCTGGAAACTCTCGGTGTCCAGGAGGAACTTGATCAAGGCGCCCTGTTGTTTTGAGTCTAGATATTGGATGAAGTAGCCGAGCGCCACCTTTCTGTCGAGGACATCGGACAGGCTGGTGACGAGTTGAAGCCCGGGATTGTTCTCCCGGCGTGACTCTTCACTTAATACTGTTGAATTTTTTGTGTCGTTGGCATGATCGATTTCTTCCAGTGGAAGTTTGACATCGAAGGATTTTCGTTTGACAGGCGAATGTTTCGGCGAGAGATTCTTAGTGTCTGGCTGGACGACACTAGACTTGGTCCTCCTCTTCAAAATGTCCGCTAATGGCAGCATCACAATTTAACTTTAGTATTTAGTACACTGGGTGAGTCTTCAATGTTGGGGTTTTTCGGCTTTACCGAACACTATTCCATTTAGTTTTTCAGTTATTTCCTTGACGAGCGAGACTGGAACCGAAACTGAAGCACCAACGTTCAATCCCGGCGGGATCTTACCAGCGGCTCCTACAGATACCGTCGGTGCAGGTTTTTTTCTCAAGCGTCTCCTTAATTGTTTTCAGATCTTTTTCGATCTCCTCTAGTTTGTTCTGAAAGCAAAAATTATACTTTGTTGAGTCAGGGAACCGTAAACAAACACAACTATCCCCCCACGGGCCGAATTTCCCAGGACAGATATGCAGTATGAACCTGGCAGTCACCATGTCGGAGCTAAATAAATTTCCCTGTCTGCACAGGGGCTGCGTCAAAAAGCGCAAACAAACTTTTCCATTAGTGCCTGGTTTTTTTTAACTTTTACCTCCAATGAAACCTATCCACCGTTGGGTTTCAATGAATCAATTTTTTCAAAGATCCTGCTGATCCGTGTGGACAAGTCTGTTTTTGTGACACTGCTTTCGTTCAATTCCGTTTCTTCGCTTTCACTTTTAGGCTGACTTGGTGACCGTTTGTTCTTGTTCTTGTTGTTGTTGTAGGCCAGGTAGGCCAAGTAGAGCAGAATGGCGACGATCAAGAGAAGAAGAATGGTGTTCAGGGGCAGAAGAATGAGAAGAACGGTCTGAAAAATGCTGTTTTCTTCGGCCATTTTGATTACTGATTTGACAACATGTTTGAATTTTGAAAATCTTGGAAATACCAAGCTGAGAATTCTTCAGTGAAAACTGAGTT
>JAAUYL010034766.1_pt1 | contig 10652 bp, 4 predicted proteins | sample 7278011 | NCBI WGS metagenome assembly JAAUYL01 (sample SAMN14350225, study PRJNA611818) | marine sediment metagenome | isolation source: surface marine sediment (1.8m) | place: French Polynesia: Moorea | collected 2018-08 | reverse complement strand
CCGTGCTCTCCGACATTGGTCATGTCGCCCTTGGCCAGCTGTTTCAGATCTTCCTTGAGCGAGCAGGCCTCGACCACTTGGTTGTACCAATTCTGCCTATACATCTTTCCGAAGAGGATGTTGTCACGAATGGTGCCCTGCTGAAGCCAAGGTTCTTGCGGAACGAACCCGATCCCACTCTCGGGCCAGTCGACACTAATTTGGCCTCCAACTTTTGTCACTTCTCCCAAGATCGAGGCCAAGAGGCTGCTCTTCCCGCTGCCCACTTTGCCCACCACGCCGACGAAGTCGCCCCTGTCCACCATGACATTGATCTGACCGAGCCTGAAGTCGGCCGCGGTCAACACGGTCGACGTGGTGTGCGAGAAGAGGCCCCTGGCGATCGCCACCACGGCCTCGTCCGTCCGCTCCAAGTCGGCCACCTGGTCCATGGTGTCGTAGTAGGCGTCCCGGTCGATTTTCTTCAGGCTCAAAAACTCGTTGATCCGACGGAGGCTGACGACGGACTCCACGAGGCCGTTCAAGGCCCAGGGGAAGGCGTTCAACGGGCCCGTAAGCATGGCGAACAAGGCCACCGACGTGAACACCTTGGCCGCCGTAAACTCGTTGCCGATCAGCACGTACGTGGCGAAGGTGAGCACCGAGATCAAGACTGGCGTGGTCGCCCATAGGTAGACGCAGATTGCGTCGAGGTACTTCCTCCCCTTAAGGTACTTGAGCTCCTCCGTCCTCGCGTCATTGATTCGTCGATTGAAGTAGGGTTCCCAACCGAAATATTTGACCACACGAATGCCGGCCAAGAGCTCGGACATGCTCTGCACCCGGTTGTCCTTGGCGGCCATCATCTTGGTGCTGAGGTCGCCAATCTTGTCGGCGACAACCTTGTTCAGGGGGATCATAAGGATGCAGATCCCGACGCCGGTGAAGCTGGACACACCCAGTTGCTGATGGAGAAGGAAAATGGTCACTCCCAGTTGGAAGGGAAGACTCCAGACGGCGTGCAAGCTCGGCGCGAAGTTGACAATCCTGTCCGTGTCGGTGCTCATATAGTTGATCACCTCGCCTGCGTTAAATTTGTTCAACTCCACCGAGGAGACGTTGACGGTGTGCTTGTAGACGGCCGTCACGACGGAGGCCCGTATTTTGAGTTTCAGCTCGCTGATCTGGAGGTTGAAATGAGTGTTTGCCATGGCAACCACGAAGCTGGAGGCCGCGAGGCCGAAGGCGTAGAGGTAGCCCAGACGAATGTCCTCCCTCTTGTCCTCCATGAATTTGACGACGAGGTTGAGCAGAATCGGGCTGGCGAATCCGGCGCAGTCGGCGATAAACTTCAGTATGCCGATGAGAAAGAACTGTTTGCCGTAGAGCTCATAGAGGGCTCTCAACAGAGACTTGTATTCAGGATCGTCCAGCTTGGCTTGAAATAGTTCACTGGCAATCGGAGTCTGGAGATCATGAGGGACGTCGAACACGTCATCTGGATGGTTCAACTGCTTCGCTAGTCCTTTTTTAATCAGGGGGTTGACCCAGTAGAAGAAGATCTTTGACAGCCATGGCGCGTCCTCCTTTGCCACGCCCAAATATTGGGGATCGGTGCTCTCGTGAAACCCGCTGTAATTTCGAAGTCCTCCTCCAGCAAGGAGGCCACTCCGCTCGTCCGTGTTTTCGTTGGTGAGAAGCTCTTCATATTGGGACTCTGCATCGTCGCCCGCGGGTATCAGGGTTAGCAAGTAGATGGCCAGCAGGATCAAGCGCACGATTGCGTGAGTCTCGTAAATGTATTTTTCTGGTCCGACGAAAACTGTGTTGACAAGCGTAGAGCGGCACTGGATGGCATCCACGATTCCCACCATGACAAACACAAACAGGGCACCCCGGCGACCCCGAATGGAGGGCGATATTCGCTCCAGCAGCAGCATTATGTAGATGAAATGAAGGAGCCACGACAGCACTTGGGCCGATGTTTCGACAACCTCTGACAATCCGTCGTCGTTGACAAGATGGACGTTGAAAGCGTAGAGCGACACCAACACGACGGCCGGTGTTGCCGCCAGGAGGAGGGTGGCCAACCCTCTCGTGTATAGCACCCATTTTTGCTCGCGTGTTCTTAGATAAAACGGCCTCGACCGGAGGCCGATGTAGTAGGCGGAGACTGCCGCCAGGATGGCATGGGCAGGACTGATGACAAGGAGGGAGTAGAAGCAGTCCCCGAAGTCGTTGGTGACATTGTTCCAAACGGTGAAGTTGTTTCTCCCGCACAGCCTCGTTATATTGACGTAGTAGTCATCAAGTGGTTCTGGCTCCATGTTGGTTTAATGATTCGACAATGTCGTGAAGAAATTAATTCATTCTGAAATGATTATCAAAATGAGACTCTGAAAAAATTAGCAAAGAAGGATTTGTCATGGAAAATTTACCTTGAAGTGATGCGGCACAAGACCAGGATTAAATCCGAGCAATTATGAAAGTCAGAAGAAATGGGAGTTTTTATGACCGGCTGCGTAGATTTGATGAACATTTCGAATAAATTATTTTTAATTTGTTTTGTTTCATCGGCTGCTTTAAGCTGTCATTTCACTTGTCATGCGGGAGTTGAGCATAGTTACCTCAGGCAGATATTTTAGTTGTATTGCTTCCAAATTAACTTTAGTTGCTTTCATTTAGCAAATTAAAATATTTACGCTAATTTCAATTGGTTTACGCATTTTTTAAGGAATCACTTAGCCAAATTGAGCAATAAGAAGAATTCAAAGCTTAAAAAAAGTGAAACGCAATGGAATTTCCTGAGCTCGACTTACATTTTGCGTATGATCACAACACAAACAGTTTATGACGCAGAACGCAGATGACGCCGAGAGGTAAACAAGATGGGGGAAAGCGAACGGAAGAAAGTTCAGTTAAAAGTTTGAAAACATGAAAGTTCCTCCGCATCCGTGGAAAAAGTAATGTCTGACGCGAAAAAGGACACTGCTTCTCGTCTCGAACAGTCTTTGAAAACAATCTGGTCATTGAAAAAGATCTGGTGTTTGAATCTGAACTTTGACATTGGCGACAATTTCTCGAGCAACAACAACCACACCCTCGACGGCAACAACTCGAATTCCTCCTCGGAACAGCCGAAGGTTGGAAGAGAAGATCAGGCCAAGTCTTCCGGCAAACGAGATTGAGTCATGCTCTTGAATCCGCGACTGCCGAGCGCTTCGTTCCTGACGAGTTCGAGGATGATGGTGAACAGCAGCGCCTCGGTCCCGGTCGTGAGAGAGCCCGCCTTCTTTATGGGCAACGGCACGCCCCTCAGCAAGGCCGCCTTCTTCGACAAACTGGAGTCCATGCTGAACATGAAGCCGAAGAACGTGCTGCTTATCGGAGAGAACCATTCGGATCCCACAGCTCATCGTCTGGAGCAAGAGATCCTGGAGCGAGTAGCAAATAGAAAACCGAGAGAAACAGCACTATCGCTCGAGTTCTACGATAGATCTGCTCAGGCCGTGCTGGACGAGTACCTGCTCGACTTTGTCGACTACGAGACCTTCATTGATCACGGTCAGGCTCCCCACAACCATGCCGACTATCGGCCTCTGATAGACTTTTGCAAAGCACAGCGTCTTCCGGTGGTGGCGGCAAACTGCTCCCGACGACACAGTCGACTCATGTCTCGCCAGGGGCCCGAGGCCATGGAGAAGCTGGCGGAGGAATCCGAACTGCACAGAAACTTCCTCCTCCCGCCGCTGCCTATCCAGAAGGCCAGCCAGCAGTACGAGGCCAACTTCAGGGAGACCATGAGCTCCGTGGGGTCCGAGGGCCTCGACGAGGCCAAGATCACCAGGATGTTGGGCGCCCAGAGCCTCTGGGACGCGACGATGGCTCACAGCATTACCAAGGCTCTCTACCGGTCAAATCTAGTCGTTCATGTGGCTGGCTACTTCCATGTCAAGCACCATCTCGGGATACCTGAACACCTAACCCAATATTGCTCCGACCTGGACCATGGCCAAGTTACGGTGGTGATGCTGCCGGAAGAAGAGCTGGTGTTTTCCGAAAGTGAGCACAAGAATGCAGGCGATCTCGTGATCCTAACAGACATTAATGCAATCGACTTGTAAAGTACCCATACTCAAGGAAATGTTGCTCTATAAATGCTATGATTAGTACAAACCCCTGAGATTTTACCGAAACCAAAATGGCAACGAAATAATCAACGAAACTTTGGTAATACACTGTATGCTAAAAGCTTGAGATGAAACTGCGCAACTTGAACAAAAAGCTGTAACTCCATTGATATTTTCCTTGCGAAACTCACTTGCTATAACGTACCTACGAATCGTATCAATATCAAGAAAATCTTATTCATGCTTGTAAACTGACATGATTTGATACACAAAAGCTTGCTCAAAAGAATAAAAGCATATTAATGACAAAAAGTATATCCTAAGGTGTTTGGATATTTCAACTGAAATAACCTAAATTATTTGCGTAAAATGGTTGTTATTCACACAATTCGCATATTTCTACGCACTTCTAAGCTTTCGTTGACGCAAATCAGTTATTTTTAAGCTGTTGTTGACGCAAATTAATTAATTTCTTTCTCAGTTTGACGCAAATTCTTCATTTTTCGTTTACGCGCGTTAATTTCGTAAAATTCTCAGCATTTGCGTGTCCTCAAGGTTAACTCGCGCGGCGGCTGGTCTATGAGGCGGGCGGCGTCGGCTGACGCGGGCAGAACACAAAACTGAGTACAATGACGCATCTTGCGTTTTCCCTTTTCGGCCATTTCTGCCATGTTTGGCGTGGACGGTGGAAATTTCATTGAAGAAGAAAGGCAAAGGACAGCAGCAGCTTGCCTCGAATCACAAGCACCATTTTTGCGATTTCAACAACCAGAACGACGGCGGCCTCGCGAACGTGTTGTGAGAGCAATCGATTCGATCGGACCGAAGCCGTTGGCATAGTGATCGCGCCGTCAAATTTCCAACCTCGAACAAACGTGCTAGCTCTGGATTCCAAAGTGATTGCGAAATCACGGATCTCTCTCGTCTTGGGTGGCGTATTTTTTCGCAATTGAAATCCCCGTTTGGATTAAGCCTGCAACTGCCATCCACCCTCTAATCGTAACCATGTGCGAGGCTAACGGAGGCTCGATCAATGCAGATGACCCCCGAATCGTTCCTCCAGTGAGTCCAAGATGAATGTCCACGGAAGCACGACGGCAGCTTCGAACGATCATAAACTTCTCGGTGGCGGAGGACAGGCCCGGGAGGCGGCTCCTCCAGCCAACAGCAGTGTCTTCGACTTCCTCGACGCTCCTCCTGTTCTGATTGGAGGTGTTGGAGGAGGCGGAGGACAGCAAGTTCAGGGTGACGGAAACGGCCATCACCACGATGCACTGAGCTTGTTCGACGACCTCGCCGAGTTGGACAAGCCTCGCGTCAGCGCCGACTACTTGGAGGACCTCGCCGACCTGATCGAAGAAAAGTCGTCGCCCATGTTGGCAACGGCGGCGGCCTCGCCCACCTCTGTGATGATGATGGCTCCCACGCCAATGTTGAACGAGACGGAGCGGCGGCGGCAGGATGCCACCGCCCTCCTCAAGTCTCTCAGCGTGCCTGACCCTCTGCTGGGGCAGCTCGTGGCCGAGTCGTTGACGGGGTTCATCTTCGTCGTCGACGCTCAGGGCCGCATCGAGTTTGTCAGTGATAGCTCCACGGAGAAGGTGGGTCACACCCCGAGCCAGTTGCGGGGCAACCAGATCTACACCTTCCTCCATCCTGCCGACCATTCGCGGTTCGGCTGCCATCTCGTCCAGCAGCAGGCGCCGCCGACGATGAGCACCGACCCCGACAAGGCCAGGCGGAACTTCACGTGCCGTTTTAAGCTCAGCAAGGGCGACACCCCCTACGAGACCCTCTATGTGGCCTGTATTACAGTGAGACGAAAACAAGAGAGTGCAGAGACCTCGAGACTCTTGTGCGTGGCTCGCAAGTTGTGCGACGTGAGCCCGCACCCCCAGACTATGGTTGCCAACGTGGCCAACGTTGCCAACGTCGCCGCCGTGACGGCCGGTGGCAGCGTCAGTGTGATAGGTGGCAGTGTGGCCGTCGTGGCGAACACGACGGACTTGTTCACGACCAAGTTGGACCCGAAGTCGTTCCGCGTCATGAAGGCCGACTCGAGCGCGTCCAACAGCAAGCTCAGGGCCCAGTTGGCGACCAAGACCGTGTCGATGGTGGGCAAGTGTTTCCTTGATTTCTGCCATCCTGAAGACCGCGAGCTGATACGCGGCCACTTCTTGAGCGCGATGCGGGAGAAGCAGAGCGTCAGCCCCGTCTACAGGATGACCGGCCTCGTGGGCAACAACAACGGCAGCATCCAGCAGCGGCTGAACAACGTGGTCCACGTTCAAACTAAGTCACGATATCAGAAAGTCAACAATAACAGCTCGGCCAACGGCTACATCATATCCATACATTCCATTGTCGGTGACCTGCCGGCAGCCAATAAGGTGACGGGGGCGGCCACGGCGGCCGCGGCCCCCCCTCCAAACTACATCATTACCTCCTCCGATATTGTGCCCACCACTGCCAACAACAAGCGACAAGTTGTTTTGGCGGCAACTACAGCCAGATTTCCCACTGCGGTGGCGTCCTCGACGCTCCCGTCGATGCTGACCTCCGCGTCGGCGACCTCGACGGCCTCGGTGGCCTCGATGAAGAACAGCTCCGCCGCCGTCGTCGCCAAGCCCTCTCCACCCTCCTCGATCCCATCGCCTTCGTCAGAAAACAGTGAAGAGGCCAAGAACCTCTTGCTCAAGCAGCTGCTCAACTCCGAGCTCAAGGCGGAGGACGGGAACAGCAACGACAGCACAAACGGGAACAAGGGCGGCGGCGGCAACAACTTGATCGTCGGCCTCGGATCGAGGTCGCCCCTGAAGCGGTCAGCCTCCTCACCGCTGGACAACGCGCCCGCCGCCAAGTCCTCGATTTCGGAGCAGAACCCCAGCCTCACCGAGTTGCTGGAGAAGCCGCCCAACGTGTCGATATTAGTACCACCGCCAGTCCCAACAAAATGGCATCAAGAACCGAGGGAGAGGCTGCCGAAGGACAACATGCGGAGGTTCTTGCCACCCCATCCCGCAGAAAGAGTGGCTGCCGCGTCGGCGACCGCGACAACGTCCTCGTCGACAAGGACGACGGCCTCGCCAAGCACAACCTCGGCCTTGTACTCGGTGCTCGTGAACAAGAGAGGCTCTTCGTCAGCATTGGGGAGTGGCAGCAGCAGCAGCAATGACCAAAGACAGCAACAACAGCATCAGGCTCACGCCATGGTGTACAGCTCAAACACGGGGGCAGGCTCGTCGACCACAACATCCACGGCCTCCCAGTTCATGCATAATCAACAGCAATACCCTTCGACCTCCGGAGCCGCTGCTCCTCCGGCAGACGACAAGGACGAGATGCTATCGGAAATCCTGGACGGCCTCATCGACTTTCAGGAGAAAAGTCCGGCGGCGGCCGCAACAGCCTCGCTGTCCTCAACCTCGGCGATGGGTGGCCTTAACAGCAGCTCATCCACGGTGACCTCGAAGCTGGACGAGAAGAGGATATCGGAGCTTGAGCGATACCTGGCTAGCTCCGCCGAACCGGCAGTGCAACAACTCCAGCAGCAACAACAGCAACAGCAAAACACAAGCTCAACCACGACAAGCAAGCCAAAGATGTCGTCTCTCGCCGCGTCCTCGCCGTCGTTGACCTCGATCTTGTCGGCGCCGCCACTGGCAACGCCCACAGGTCGACCCCCGCCTCCTTCGGCCTCGGGCCTCCAGCCTGCACGGCCTCAGGGTCCCAGCCCGGTGAACCTCGTTCCGCGGATGAACGAGCTCAACGCTGCCATGCAGCAAGTGCCTCCCAACGTCTCGATCAAGTCAACTAGTCCGGAGCTCGACTCGCTCATGCTCCAAGAAAGACGACGGAGGATGTCGGCGGGCGGAAGTGTTCAACCTGTTGTAGCTGTGACCTCGGCCGCGGTGAGCTCGTCCCAGCAGCCGCCGCCCACGGGCCTCAACCTGCCCAATGCGGCCGTCGCCGGAGCAACGTCACCCCCGGGCTACATCTTGCAGGTCTCGCCGCCCGGCGGTGTTGTCCAACAGCCTCAACAAATCTCCCCTCTGCGACCTCAAGGAGCTTCTGGTGGTAGCGTAGGAGGAGGACCCCTGTTAATGCAACAGTTAACCAATGTCAATGCGAGACAGCAGCAACAGCAACCTCAAGGAAAGCCTCCCCCATATGAGCAGCACTTTGTCAACCTCCAGCCAGGAGGACAACCAACTGCTGGCGGCCGTCTTCAAGTTCAGCCTCAACAGCAACAACAACAACAACAGCCATCGCTGGTGATGCAAGCGTCGCCAACCTTGCTCAATCGGAGGTTTTCGGGCTCGTCGGGAACGTCGACCCCGGGGGCGGCGGCGTCTGCAGCAGCGGGAGTGGCTCAACCTCCGGCGGCCTCGCCAAATTCCAACTCGGCCCTGGCGGCAGCCGCGGCTGTGGCGGCGCAGGCTGCAGCTCAAGCCTCGAACAGTGGTAGTAGTCAACCTCAACAGAGGCCGGTGCATCAAAGGCATGCCAGTGCCGGAAGTGTAGCCCAGAGATCAGCTGCAAACGGGGCTGGGGTGTCGAGACCTACAATTGGCGGCGGCGGCAACCAGCAACTTCAAACTGTTCGAAGACTTTCAGCCTCGGACTCGACGGACAGTAGCAACGGCGGCCTCAGTGGTGACGAAAAGAGGTCATCCTTGTTAAAACAGTTGCTGTCAGAGTGAAAAACTTCAAAAACATTTAGTCTCCAATTTCGACTCTGGTGTGTTCCTCCTCGACAAACAAAAATAGAAACAAATACATCTCGTGTCAAAGTCTGAATGAACCAGTGAACAGCAACACTATGATATCTACCAAGATCGAAATAAGTTCTAAATATTACTAAATAACGTAATCCACTGCCTTAAAAATCTTAAAAGAATTGAAAAACGAAACACACAAGACTTGGGACAGCAGACTGCAGTATATCCACCATGGCCAGCGTTTTTTCAAGTATTAAATATATTTGGTAGCCTCTCCTCAGTGTGCTCAATCTTTTCTTTTTGCCTACGAGAGGGTGATAACAAAATTAAAAGAATTAATTTGATATTGGCCGTTCACAGGAGTAGAATTCAATATTTTTACCGATCATTCTTTATGTAGAAACTGGTGACTTTCTTTTCTCCAATAATTCCCCTAAAAAAGACTGCAGCAAAATGTAGAATTTAGCTTACATATTGTGTATGTAATGCTTTCGCATAAAATGAAAAGAACCTCTATATTTTTACGAACAGACAAAAGATTTACCTCTCTTTCTCGAAAATGCCTTTGAAAACTCTTTTCAAACGTATAAATTCATAGACGCATCCATCCTGCTGCAACCACATATATTTTTCTATACATTCGACCACAAAAAATAAGACTTCGAAAATATTTCAACAATCTTGACGAAAAAGACTTGAAATGATAGAACAACCAGAATTTGATTGATAAAAGCACAGAGAGTTCGTTTTATGAGATATTTTTGGACAAAAAAATATGAAAACCAATTCTAAACATGTTTTATCATTTACCGATTGCATTCCTGTTTGAAAATCTTTAAAATATAATAAGAAACCACACACCTGTAAGTCGTGAAAAAAAAATATGAAATAATAACGAGTCAACAATATATATCACATAAAAACCACGTCTAAAAAGCACGATCATTTTATTCTTCTTCAGGTTCTGTCGATTTTCGTCAATAAGTCTGGAAAAAACTTGAGAAATCAGACGATTGTTTTTTGCCGCCAAAAATGGATCCGGAGTACGAGGCCGACCTGAGGGCCAGGGTGGCGGCGCTGGTCTCGATCACGCAGTCAGTCTACCCGGAGTCGATCAGGCGCCGGTTGCCGGGAACAACTTCGGACGACGATCACCAGGAGTTCTGGCTCAAGGGCGTCGACTGCGACGAGGTCTACAAGACCGAGGCCGCCTCCATTCTCATCGGCAACACGTAAGTCAAGTAAGGAGGAAAAGCATTTTGTCTTTTTTCTGGGGAAAAAAGTTGCGAAATTTGACCCCGCGGGCAGTCGGTGACAGTCATTAGCGGGAAGGAAGGAAGCAGAGATTACGAGCGGCAGAGCTCGCAGAAAGGCCGAAATGCGAGGATGCAAAAATGTCGAGGTCGCTTGGAAACTTGAAAAGAAATTGAAGTCGTTAAAAGCTGACCGTTTTCGGTCGCCGCAAAAACTTGCTTTTCGATGTTGTTAGCCAAGAGGCTGAGGATGTGACTCATCCACCGGAGTTGAGGCCGTTTGTTTTGATATCTGCGTGTGATTTGTGATTACCAAGGACAATCTATTCATGCTCAAGGGCAGAATCGCAAAAAATCCGTGAAACTCTATAGATTTCGACTGCTGTAGCAAATGCTTTTTGCCGTCCCGAGCTCGAGCATTTCAGAGAAAAAAGTGTCCTCGCAAAAAAAAGGAAGCAACCTTTGTTGAGTTAAAGTTGATTTGTGCCTGGCATAGATTTCCGAGGTCGTTCGGGAAAACATAAGCCGACCTCGCCGTTCACCTGTTCCTGTCAGTCAAGGCATTATTT
>JAAUYL010047292.1_pt1 | contig 10654 bp, 7 predicted proteins | sample 7278011 | NCBI WGS metagenome assembly JAAUYL01 (sample SAMN14350225, study PRJNA611818) | marine sediment metagenome | isolation source: surface marine sediment (1.8m) | place: French Polynesia: Moorea | collected 2018-08 | reverse complement strand
TATGTAATGCATGCATGGTACGTGGATATGTGTTATAATGGGGAGTTCTCTTTACTTCAGAGCTCTCTCGACTCTCTGCAAACTCAAATATGGGCGAGGCTTAGGCACGAATGAAGAAACATCGCAGACATCTACAAGTCTTAGATGGATATTTTTAAGTCATACCTAGATACATTCTGGAATACAAGTTTTAGGTTATTAGAGTCACGTAGAGGAAATGCTGTTGACTCTGTCGAGTATTATTACCGCCAGCTAGAGTATTTTTTTCAAAATGATTATCACGTTCTACTTGTACTACTAGATACGTAAAGTCTATTACGAAAAAGGCGCTAGCTTGCTTTGTAAAACGTCAAATATTTGCTAGAGCTATTACTCTCGTTTCCTCTCGCAAATGCTGTTTGGTTTATGATCGGGCTTTAAAAAATCTAACATAATAGCACACGAAATGTCAAAGCAAAGTCCTAGGAAAACAAGCTATAGCTTTTAGCCAGTTTTATTTTAGCTATAGCTGCAAAATAAAACGGCGAGTCGCTGACCGAAACACGGTTCCCCATAGGACAAGCTACTAAACAGAAACTTCTGGCCGCCGTTTGCGCCGATCGCTACATAAAACAGCCGCGCCACAGTCAGAGAAATTTCGTTGGAAATGGAACGGTAAACTAAACGGCAAACGCCAAATGATGATGCCATTCTCTCTCTCGGTTCTCGCGCGCATTTCTTCCTCTGTCCCTCGTCGCCACCCTCGTACTCTAGGATTTTCAACGGCAGATGGCGCTGCGATCGCCGGTTGGCGAACGAGCGTTTCTCTAGATGACACACACAAACGTCTGCGGGAGAGAGAGAGAGCATTCGGAGTCGAAATGCAATGCAAACGGGAGTATGTTTTATAGTAGATAGGTATGTAGATAGTTACACAACAAGAGATTTGCCTGCGCCTTTGCTTTTGGATGGATTTTTCGGGCATTGCGCGCGCATTAGAGTCTCTCTCTCTCTTCCTTCGAGCTTTTCCTCTTCGCAATAACTTTGCGCTACCGGGCAACTGCGAGCCGAGAGCCCGTTTGCTTGGCTTGGCGAGTTTGAAAACATATATACATTACTATTGTGGAATAGTACTTGAATTGCAAACGAAAATGAAACGGACTCTGCATATAGAGCTCGATGTAGGTTTCGACTCTCTAAACTTCGAAACGAACGGGCGAAGCTAGAAGCAGAGCACAGCGCTACATTTTCGCGCCGACTGTCTGCGGTGTCTGACATAGACTTACTAGAAAATCAAACTTTGCCAGTGCTTCCTCGTCATTTTTCAAAGTCTTTAAAAGTATTGTGACCACCCAAAAAAAGATAATCAAATGAAGTGCTTGTCGGTGAAATGTGCTTAACGATTGCGAGCAACGAGAACAACAGCAGCAACAGCAACAACAAAAGCATGGACAATAATACCAACAACAATTCGAGAAGTAGCGTTAGCCCCCCACCAACAACAGCTTCGTCGTCAGCCTCCACTTCGACGCCCTCGGGCGCAGCAGCGCCCCCCGTTTCCCCGCCCCGGGGCCGTTCCCCCGGGTCTAGCCTGCCCTCAGGCTTGCCCTCGGGTTTGCCCTCGGGTCACCCCGTGCTCTCCATGTTGCCCCCGGGTCTGGGCGGCCATTCGCCCCGCAACTCGCCGCCCACTCTCGTCCCGACCTCGGCTGCCGCCATGTCGATGGCGTCGATGGCGTCAATGCTCGGCCATCCGCCGCCCTTCTTGCCCCCGGGCTTCGGGCCCCCGGGTCGCACCCCCGGGGCGACCGATCTCGACTTCATGCACAAGTTCATGGACCGCTCCTTCGGGGACAGCCCCCCGCCCACCGTTCCTACCAACGATCCCACCGCCAACGAGTGCAAGATTGTTGAATACCGGGGTGAGAAGGTGGCAGCCTTCATGATCGCCGGCAAGACCATGCTCTGCTTGCCCCAGGCCTTCGAACTGTTCCTCAAGCATTTGGTCGGTGGACTCCATACCGTCTATACCAAGTTGAAGAGGCTGGAAATCACCCCGATCGTTTGCAACGTTGAGCAGGTCAGAATTCTTCGTGGCCTCGGCGCAATTCAGCCGGGGGTCAACAGATGCAAGTTGCTCGCCGACGTCGACTTTGATAGCCTCTACAAGGACTGCACGACATCAAGGTAAAGTTGACATTAATTTCTGCATATGCCTATGTGCTTTTTAATTGGATAATTAATAGCCTATTAAAGGTGTGTGGAGAGAGTCAATTCTATTTTATTTATTGAATAGGGTCATTGTTGTAAATCGCTAGCTTAGATATATACGAGAGCTTTCTTTTCTTTTCTCGCCTTTTTTATTGCATTGTCAGTTGTCGACAAATATTGGCGTGCCTCTTCCGTTCCCGTTCTCGTTCTCGCTTTGACAGATTGCTGACTTTTATGTTTGTCCAACAACAGCAATTCATACCTTGATATGATATGGCCATTGTGTGTCGATTTTTCAAAAAGTACTGGCGGCGCTTTTGGCGGCTTGGTAGAACTTCAAAATTTCAAGTGGACCTCAATTCTTTTTCATAGATGGCACAAGCCAATTGTGTCCCCTCAACAACAAAAAAAATGGAAAATGTCAAAAATAGCACAAAGACCGACATGGTGACAATTTTTAGTAAGACCCTTCACCTGCCTAGTTTTTGAAAAATTCAAGCACGATTCTTCCCCCTATATGGGGGAAATCTAGAAATTCTCACGAAAACGTTTGAGAGCAACAATTGTGTTGGTTCTGCACTTAGCTTAACTTTCTCTATTATAAGAATAGGGGTCCCTCTCTCCAAGGGGCGAAAGCAATTCTTTCTGCTTCTACAGTTCTTTTTGTATTTCCACTGCAATTTTCCAAGTGGTGGTGATAGGGGGAACTTTTCGTTTCCCCCATTTTTATTCCCCCTCCCCCTTGGATAGCTTAAATACACATCTCCTCCTGTCTCTTCGCGAACTACTGCGAGCACCATTTCATTGCCGATTCGATTCGCATTTATCTCTATATCTCACGACACGATGGAGGATAGGAGGGGGAAGATTGTAATTGTCTGTGTAGCCGCTCAATTGACCTGGGGAAATCGCTTGCTTGCTTTTGATTCAATTTGTTTAGATTGAACAATTGACGGCTAGAGATAGCATTTAGCAGGCGTGTAAACTGTTTTAACACGGCAGAGAAATTCACCTTTGTCGAGATTTTCTACGTATATATGGAAAGGAAATACGTGTCCAAAAAGTTTTTCTAAAATCCCCAGGGGTGGTGTTACCAGGTTACTCTTCTTATGTTTTTAGAGCTCCAGGCTAGACCCTTTCTTGCTTTGTTTTGGGATAGACAAAAATGGTCCTAGCCTTGCGTTTCCCAAAATACAACCATGGGAGAATCTCAGTTCATCCCCCAACCCTCCTTCTTCTCTTACCATTCAGCACACAAATCAAGTCTGTCACCACAATGTACTTAAAGGTGTGTAACTAAACTATGGACCACTTTAAAATGATAGTGACTCGGTTATTTAGTAGAGCTGTAGTGGTGGTCATCTGCAGACGATTTGGGCTTTTTTGATGGGGGAATTAATAGAAATCACATGACTTGTGTACATTGTCGGAAAACTCTTGACAACTTCTGTCTGTTCTTGAATAATTGAGCATGACAGAGAACTACTTGTGTTATCGCGTGTGTCCATTTAGGGTGTCGGAAACTCTTCGTTGTCAAAATAGAACGTAGCTTAGACTGAATGCCCTGAAGATAAGATTTATGACGCTTTAGGCTTCCCGCACCCGAATGTATTTATTATTGAACCGATGAAAATAGTTATTGTTTTGCCAATTGTCAAGCAAGTATCTAGGTAGAACAAAACCAAAACGATTCGTGTATTTTGTATAGGGTGGGGAAACATAAACAGGGCAAAATGGTTCTTCCCTATTCTCCCTTGAGCCGTAATCTTTGATTTTTCTCTGCTCTCAGAGGAGGCAGCAAAGTTTTCTTTGCTTTCAGATTTCATCTGTGAAACGCAAAGTTTGGCTGCCGCTGTGCTCTTTGAAAAGTTATCAAACTTTCATTTTGTTCTTGAAATTCCCCCATCTCTTTCCATGGAACAGCTGAATGTTATTATTAGTAATGCCCAAAAGATGGAAAAATTCTTTCCTCCTTATACTCTTAGTTTGAGGACTTTTATTTTCCCATTTTGCATTCTCTAAGTTTCAGCCCCTCCACCCCTCCTCCTCCTCCTTAAATTCCTTTTCCTTCAGAACGAAACGAGCGCCTCCAGGAAATCAGTTAACAAATTGAATTTAGATGGCAGAAGCCGATAAGCTCTTCTGTGTAGGTCCGGAATTATTACTTTTCATGTTTGGTTTTCTTCAGTTCCCTGCATCATTGCATGCCAATGGTTGTGAGTTGTGACTAGGAACTAACTAATTGTCCCTAATAAAGAATAAACCTGTTCTCACTCCTCAGCTCCAGGCCTGGCAGACCTCCTAAGAGGGGGGTCCCCTTTCCGCCGATGTCCCCCCAGGATGCGATGCTCCACCTCAAGAACATGCACAACGGGGGCGCCCCCGACCCCTTTAAAGACGGCCCCTATCCAAAAGGTAAGTCAAAACATTTTTTTCTAATTCTATTCCAATTGCACGCCCCCCTTGCCTGAGGATATAAAACAATGAATATAAGAAAATGCATTAGAATGTCAAATTAAATTTACCGCCATCTGTCTGCTCAGGAGTGCACTATTCGAATTTTCGTGAATCGTGAAATATGAGTTGGAGGGTAAAATAACAACAACAGCAGAAGAAGCAGCGCCCTCTGAATTGCTGGTGGGTTTATTTAATAACTTGGTCGACCACCACAAACCTATTGGAAGTTTTTGAAGCTACAAAACATATATACAATGAAATGAAACATAGAGAGGGAGAGCTTTAGGTTGTGGGAAGTGGCTGACGTGATTAATTTGTTTGTCTTGGAAAATCAGATTGTGCTAACGTCGGACCCTCTCCAGCTGAAAAATTCAATAATGTTCCTTGGATTGCTTTTGTTTTAAAATGCGTTTGATCTGGTAGAATTATAGGACAATAGAAAATGAAGTATCACCAGCTATTCGAGCCATGAAAAACTCGTCTAGCTGACTATACTAATTGTCTTTTAATTGATCCTGTTCTTTCCAAATTCTATGCTTTGCTTTGCTTTGCTTTGTGGGGACCACATTTTTTTCACTTTCAGTGAAACGACCAATTACAATTTCCCGAGTAGTTTTTCTGGTGTTTCATATTTACATTTTTTGATGTTATAAACAATTGAAAATAATCTTGAGCACTGTAACAATAAATAGGCACAGGATGTTTAAAAATTCCCCTTATCCAAGCTCTTTTTTTTAAGTTCAGTCTGGCATGGTTTAAAAACGAATACATTTGAAATTCAGAAACAAATTTCGAATTTTTCAATAGTCATTGCAGCCGCGGCCAGCATTGGTAAAAAATGGGAATTCTTGCCAAATCACTGGCATGGCAAAGCTTTGTCAGAGTCCGCCAGAGCACTCTCTCGAAATTCAAAAAGAAATGAAAGATGAAATTAGCATTTCACAAGTTTTTATCACGGACATGTTAAGTTTCCCCGACTCCCGACTCGAGATCGAGACAAAAACAAAACTTACACACATTTGGCATTGGCTACCATTATGCAATTCATTTTCTACGCTTGGTTGAAGACAACCAATGGTGTCGTGGCTTTTTGTTTATGTTCTATGTTATTTCTATTGCTTTGCTTCTGGAAAAGCGAAAAACACAGACCGCAAAATATTATACCACGTCGAGTACGTGTGTTCGTTTCAAGTCCGATTTCACATGTTTTTTCCTGTAATTTTAAAACGGATTTTAGTGGCACATGACCAAGGGCTGAAAATTATAAATGGCTTCAAATATCATCTGCCAAAAATAAAAATATACATTTCGGTTGCTTATATGCTTGTGTGAGACCACGAAAAATATCTCAAATTCTCTCCCAATTCTTCAACTTCAATTCTTGACGGCGCGCAAAAAAAGCCAGAAAAAAGAAGGAAATCGGAAATTTGTCATGCATTACAAAACGGTATTTTATTCATATTTTAGGCAAAAATCAAAGCATCACCAAGCCTCTATTTCAAAGCCAATTGAATGTTATTGCTCAAGCAGAAATTGTGCAAGTTGTCCTCTCCTCTTTGACTCTGCCGATCAAAATCAAAATCAAAACGACTGCCCCTCTCAAAAAATTATCGATCTCAGAGAAGGAAGCGAAATATTTTCTGTTTGAAAAAAACGGAGAGAGAGAGAGGCGAACAGTTGCTAAAAACAAACAATTGGAACGTGAGCTTGCAACAAATTTTTGTGTTTCCCCCTTTGAAAAACAAACTATACGAAAATTATAAATGGGGAACTGTAGAATGTTGGATCGATTTCCATCAGATTTTTTGCCTTTTCATTTTAAAAAATCAACATATTTTCTATGACTCAAAACTAACTAGAACTTGAGTTTGGGGCGTTTTTTTTTGCTACACAGAAATCGGCCAGCTGGACTGATCTGAGCAATCATAACATTTTTTTAAAAAATGGATCAGCTGTTCTGTTTATTTATGGCAAAAAATAAATGCTCCAAAAGTTTCTCTTGCCACACAGCAAACATCTTTCAAGAGCTGGGCGGGGATCTGGGTAAAAAAAAGAAAACTGCTTCGTAACTGGCACCGTAATCAATTACATGGACTGTGCAGATGACAGGGGGCTTCGCCGGAGAAAAGTCCCTTAAAATCCCCCACCCTTTTTCCCCATGGCAGTAGTAATTCCGATCGACTTTAGTTATCTATCTCTCGTAAATCTGTGAATAAATAGCAGAATATTTTTCAAAATATATGATGTGATTGAAAGCCTATTGCGGCACGTGTAGCTTTTTTAAACCAGCAGCAATCCTTTCAAAAAATATCGCGCCTCCATTATTATTCCTTGATGAGATATTATCAAACTGCGATCAGAATAGATTATAAATGCTTTTGCTTTAGCTTACTTTAGAAGCAGGTGGCAACCATCTATAATAGTGACAGTACTTTTTTATTGCAAAGATCTTGATCAAGAGATAGACATATGAAATGCTCTCCCCCACGTAGTTTCCGAAACGGCCGCACCGACGAGGCTGGCGCTAGCATCAGCATGGGCTTTTGCTTTTGTAGGGTTAGACGCCGATCCATCATTCTATGCTCTGAACGCAAAGCCCAATATAATATCAGAAAAAAGAAGAAGGCAACACAGCTACAGCAAATTGAATTAAACACATCAAAATTGAATTTTCAATGGGGTATTTGTGTATACACACCACCACCGAAACGTAGCGTAATATTATTCAAAAACATGTTTCCTGCAGACTCCAAGAAGAGAGAAGAGGGGTAAAAAATGAATAAAGAATCTTGAGAGTGCTGGGGTGGAGAACGAGGAGGAATTTCATTGAATTTCGAATTTGCAAAAATATTTGACCAATTTCAAATTTCCCCTCTCGAGCGAGCGAGCAAGAGAGTTCAAACAGAGTTACCCGAGTGACCAGAGAATGGATGTTTGCATTGTCCCCGAAAAACTTCCAAAAATGCCAGATACTACGAGTAGAACGGTCATCCTCTAGCAGAAGCCATGGCGTTTCAAAAATTGGAAAGCCCTTCTGCTTCGGTGGCACGGAAGCATAAATATTGAATACCAATTTCGTTGAACCCCCCTCGCTCTCCTCTCGTCTTATCTAGGTACATCTGCATACAAAACAGTCCTGCTCATCTGTTTTCAAATAGCCTCAGGCAAGGGTTTTTCTTATAGGTATAAGCACACAAGTCCACATAATATTTTATATTCCCTCTCTTTTCACAGAACCCCGATTGGACAAGAACCCCTTCGGGAACGGGTTTGGGGGCCCGGGCGGTGCGCCCCCGGGTTTGAACCCGATGGCCGCCCAATTTATGGCGCTCAATCATCCGGCGGCTGCCCAAGCTGCCCAGGCTGCCCTACTCTCTGCCCAAGTCAGCGCGGCCGGTCTGCCGCATTTTCCCGGGCTAGGCGGCAGAGGAGACGCCCCCGGGGTCAACCCGATCGTGACATCTAGTCCCAGTTCCGTGCCCCCGGGCAGGCCCGAGCCCCAGCAATTTCTCAAGGGGGGAGTGCCGTCAGCCGCCAGCCTGGCCTCGCTCGAGGCTCTCCAGAGGTCAGGATTGTTCGGGGCGGCGGGAGCTGCTTACATAGAAAGGTGAGCATCCGGCGTAAACCGCCGGTTTCGATAAATCCGGCGGAAAACGCCGCTTTTCTTTCTCTCTGTTTCGCGGGATATAAAGAGGATCGCCACACCCCAAAGATAAATGATGGCACCCGCGCGTCACAGCTGCGGGGGGGCCAGAAAATACGAGAAAAAAAGAAGCTACCATTACCTTATATTCCATAAAAAAGCATGGTATTACAGTAGTCGATTTGAATACGCTCCAGGCTGAAAGAGGATAGCCATAGCATATAGCTCGAGCCAAAAAGTCATCATTAGTTATATGTGATGTCAATACAGTTTCGTCTGCTCACTGAATGCTACTCCACCCCTACTAACCTTTATCATGTGTACCAAATGCAAGCTAAGTCTTGCTTTTCTAGGGTGGGGTTTGCAGTTGGAAAGACCCTGCTCCATGAATTCAATAGGATAACGCTTTTGCTATTGACATTTTTTTACCCCGGAGCTAATCAGTTGGTGGGTTTCCATGCTAAAAAAGTCTAAAATCGAGTGTCCCCTTGTAACCATCAAAATCATCGTTTTGAAATCCATTTCGTTTTCAATTCTAATCAAAAGAAAGCAGGGCAGCAGACAATAGCCAAAGGGGAGCAGATCATTTTTTTGGGTGGGAGAGGGAAAAATGAGGTGATAACGCAAAGAGGGGCACGTGGGTTCTCTTTCTTTTTGTATAGGGTCTCGGCTCCCCGCGGTTTCTGGCGAAAAATCCGCTATAATCATAACGGAATTGCATTGAAAGCCTTTTTACACTTCATAACGAAAAGGGGAGAAATATATAGATCACAAAAGTAGACTGTGGATTTTTCTTGCCAAAAATGATAAGGGAATATCTACAATGCCATTCCAATCCATATGGTTCATACGCCAGCCCACAGCAGCCAGGCATTTACTGTCACCATAAAAATAGATAACGCGGTCTCTCTCGGTCTCGCACGCTTTATAAGGGAATGTGTTCTGATATTAGAAGGAAAAACTTTAATGGTATATTCTTCTTGAGAGTGCAGGAATGCAATTCAACGATATTTATATTCATTTTCCATTTTTTTACAGAATGCGCGAGGGTCAGAAAAGCTTGGCAGAGCAAGCCCATCACAACAAACCCGACGATGAGCGCAAGCGTTCCTCTTCCCGGGATAGTTTGAGCAAGGGTAATTATTCAATTAATTAGCCACTAATTGCACAGTAAATTGTCATACTCATATATACACAAATAGATGACCGGACAGATAGCCCAATTTTGAACCTATCCAACAAGTCCCCGGGACATGGGAACAGCAGCGATGTCAGTGAAAATGACGATGTCTACGTTTCGGACAATGATCTCGATGATGTCGGCTCCTCTGACGGCCTCCATCACAACAAATCGGCCTCGGCAGCCTCCAAGCTGGAGAAGGCGGACAAGAACTCCACCGACGACAAGGTGAACAACAACAGCAACAGCGGACGGAGGTCGCCCACGTCCTCCACTCAGGGTCTGCCCAGCGCCAATCTTCTGGCCGGGTTTCCTGGACTGCTAGGCAACAATGAAGCACCGGGTGGTGGCGCCCCTGGCGCCGGTGAAGGGCAACTTGGTTCGGTGTACGGTTTAATTGGGAACATCCAGGCCCTCCTCAAGGTGGCAGTGGAGAACGCCAAGAAGGACGATCCGAAACCCAGCAATGTTCTGTCGCAAAAAGGTGAGAAACCTACAGCCAAATTGTCAGTAACCAATGTCATTGACATTGATGGTTTTTCAGATGAGTTGAAGACTGACAAGGATAACAGCAGCAGCACAGGTGGCGGCGGAGGCGCCATCTATCAGGAGCTCGAGGAGATGAAGAAAAACTCCCAGCTTTACTTGAGGCGCTTTAAAAAGGAGAAGAAGTTTAGGCGCAAGTTGCAGGAGCAGCTCGAGCAGGAGACCAAAAGGCGCATCCAAATGGAGGAGGCATTGCGAATGACCTCCGCCGAGACCCTCAAGCGAATCACAGAATCTCTAGCCAAAGAACAGCAGAAAGCTACAGCTGACGATCGCGAGCGCAAAAGCAGCGGAGGCGCCGGCGCCGTGGCGCCAGCTGATGACCGGACGGCCTCGCCGTCAGCTGACCCGACCTCGAATAGCAATGGCAACAAGGAGAGGCGAGACAGCAGCGGAGACGATCCTCGATCGTCGCCAGCCTCGATGTCCTCAAATGCGGCAGCTCAGTATAATGCGACGGTCAGCACAACAGAAGCTTCCTCCGAGCGCAGGAGTCCACCAAGAGGTGAGTCTCGTCTTGCAGAATTCATTAATCTTTTTTGTCCAAGTCTCTCTTTTTTTGCGGCCAGATAAATAGAAGTTAAGTGAGGCTTTACGATAAGGCAGGAATGTAAGCTCTTGTAAAATGAGTTAATGGC
>JAAUYL010020359.1_pt1 | contig 10664 bp, 11 predicted proteins | sample 7278011 | NCBI WGS metagenome assembly JAAUYL01 (sample SAMN14350225, study PRJNA611818) | marine sediment metagenome | isolation source: surface marine sediment (1.8m) | place: French Polynesia: Moorea | collected 2018-08 | reverse complement strand
GCTGATTGCTGTTAGCGTTAGCGTTAGCGCAGCTCCTCTGCAAGAGGCAGCTCCTCTTTCAGAGGCAGCTCCTCTGAAAGAGGCTTGCTGAGTGCTGAGTGCTCCTTCAAAAAATATAATCTTTATTTATTATCTCCTGAATATTTGACGCAAAATCAGCAAGGTCAGGAAATATTGAAGGAAATGAAGCAATTGAGGAAAGAAGTTTACAAGCAATTCAATTCTATCTCATGTAATTCTGAATTTACTGATGAAGCAAGTAATAATGCTTGGCATCTAATTACCTATTATAATAATAATATGATAGGCTGTATTCGCTATTCCATTTTTGATCTATCACAGGTTAGAAAGGTTCCTAATCAGGTTCTTATTAATAGTGAGTGTCATTTTACTAAAGACGATACAAAGCTTTGTCTAGCAGCTTTAAGTGAATATACTTTGCAATGGTATAAAAATGGTGGTTTATTTGTTCAAATTGGCGGTTTAGCCGTAAGAAATAAAAACCGTCACTCAATAGTTGGAATCATACTTGCTTTAGCTAGTCGCGCTTTTATGAAATTAGTCAATAGTGAATTTAGTGTCTTCTTTGTAGCTAAGAAAACTCATGGCGATCGGCTCTACAAGAAGTTGGGAGGGGAACCTCTTGATGTGGAAGGGAGACCTCTAGGTTGTTTAACAGACTCATTCCATCAAGATCAGATTTTGATAATGTATTTAAAAAAGAAAAAGATAGACTATGAAAAGGAAATTAATGAACTGTATCAGCTTTTCCAATATTCATTAGATAAAATTCAAGCTTTGAAGATTACCTAAATAGATTGCTTGATAGTAATTTTGTACATCCCCAAAAAAAACTTAAAAATCAATGAATAATTCCCAAAACCTATTTGATGAAATTTATCAAGATAATCTTTATTCAGATTTTAAATTGTCTGGGAAAGAAAACCTATTATTGCAATTTATCTACTGGGGAATAAGATTAATAAAATTATTCGTCAAAAGAAAACTTCCTGTTCCCAAGATAGAGTCAAAAGTTCTGTTAAAAACTCCTTTACCAAATTGCTCAGAGGAAGGAGAATTTTATTCTCAGAATGGCTATCTACTTCAAAAGTCTCTTCAAGTCCCAGATTTTCTAATAGAAAGTATCAAAAAAGATACTTCTATTATTTTGAATAACTATAGAGATATGGGTTCTTTCCCTTATATTCATTTACTGAATAAAAATGTTTTAGCTTTAGGGAGTCATGCCTCTCTTATGAACGTCTTGAAAAAGATTTTTAGGGTTGAGCAAATTTCTCTGATTCGTTCAACAATTCACGCTAAAAAAGAAGAAGATAATTTTTATACTCCTTGGCATTTTGATGTTGTAGAAAATACAGTTACTGTTTGGATAGCTATTACAGAAGCAGATGAAAATAATGGATGTTTACAGATTATTCCTAGAAGTTTTGTGCTTAATGATGATAGTATAGCTGAATATTTTGCTACTTTTAAATCTGTGCATCAGTTTAATCTAAAAAATGAATAACTTTACAAATATTTGAGAGCTTTCGTTAAGGTTAAAATTGATAAGACTCTCCCTCAGCGGTTTCAGATTTTTTTCGATTCCTTTTACCGAAGTTATTTTCAACATCTTTGTAATACTTATGGTATTCAAACTATCTCTGAGTTTTTAAACAATTTATCAATTATCAAGTTATGTATGAAGAGAAAAGATGCCTTAATTTTTTCTAATCGATTACTACATTCTTCCTATCCCCAAAAAACCAAAAACGAAAGAATTGCTATTGCTTATCGTTATACTATTAATAATCAACTATGTATTGATAAACAGGTTGATTTGATTAAAAAAATGTATCATGGAGATGCTGTCTCTTATTTCAATGAGATTGGTCTAGAGGAAGGATTTTCTTTAGCATTAGATTTGATTAATCCAGAAAGTTCTGATTCTTTAAAATTTATTAGAGAACGTCTTCAATCTAACCCATTATTATATTGTAAATTTCATCATACCTAGAGCAGGGTAAGCTCATCTATGCCATTGTGTATTTATAGCAGTTTTCATTAACATAGAATACAGATATTTTTGCTTAAAGGCAGAAGGCAGCGGGCAGGAGGCAGAAGTTTTGTAGTCTACCTTTGTGAAAACCGCTATAAACTTTACGGAGCAAGCGCGAGCATCTTGCTCGCACTGCAAAGCTTCACAACTTTCCACAAAAAAACCTAAGACTTCAGTTTAGAAATGGAACTAACGTGCAACTCCTTCAACTGCTTTTTATTAACTTCAGAAGGTGCATTTGTCAACAAACATTTTGCCTGTTGAGTCTTCGGAAATGCAATTACATCTCGAATAGACTCCTCACCCGCTAACAACATGACTAACCGATCTAAACCATAAGCAATACCACCGTGGGGAGGAGTGCCATATTCAAACGCTTCCAATAAAAAGCCAAACTTACTATCAGCTTCCTCATCAGATAAACCGATCGCTTCAAACACCTTTTCCTGGATATCCCGTTGATATATCCGCAGACTACCACCGCCAACTTCATAACCATTAAAAACTAGATCGTAAGCTTGCGCTCGTGCAGTCTTCACATCATTAATATCATCTGGGTGGGGTGCGGTAAATGGGTGATGCAAAGCTTCCAAACGTTTTTCTTCTTCATTCCATTCAAACATGGGGAAGTCTGTCACCCACAATAGATTAATTTTATCGCGGTCAATTAATCCCAACTGTTCCCCCACAACTAACCGTAGGCGATCTAAGGTTTTGTTGACAGTATTTGTGTCATCCGCAGCGAATAACAGCAAATGACCGGGTTGAGCATTAGTACGTTTGAGCAATTCCTGTTTTTGTTCGTCGGTGAGGTTGTCTTTAATAGCTCCAATAGTATCTATCTTGCCTTTTTCTTTGACGCGAATGTAAGCTAAACCCCTTGCTCCTGCTTCACTCGCTTCTTTAAACAAGTCGCCACCAGGTTTAATTCTAACGTTGGAGATGGCATTGTTACCCCCAGGAATAGGCAACACTTTCACTATCCCACCAGCAGCAACAGCACCAGAAAAGACTTTGAAACCAGAATCTTTCACCAAGTCAGAGACATCAACCAATTCTAAACCAAACCGAATATCTGGTTTATCGCTACCATAACGTTCCATCGCTTCCGCATAAGTCAGTCGGGGAAATGGTAAAGGTAAATCTACACCTTTTACTTTCTGAAAAATGTATGCCACCAACTGCTCATTTAATTTAAGAATTTCCTCCTGAGACATGAAACTCATTTCCATGTCTAACTGAGTAAATTCTGGCTGTCTATCTGCTCGCAAATCTTCATCCCGGAAACAACGGGCGATTTGATAATAACGGTCAAAACCAGAAACCATCAACATTTGTTTGAAAAGTTGGGGTGACTGGGGTAAGGCAAACCACTCGCCAGGATGAACGCGACTCGGAACAAGATAATCCCTCGCTCCTTCTGGAGTAGAGCGAGTGAGAATGGGAGTTTCGATTTCAATGAAATTTTGTTCGTCTTCCAGAAAACGACGTATCGCTTTAACAACTTCATGTCGGAGTTGCAGGTTGCGAGTCATCCGTTCCCTTCTCAAGTCTAAATACCGATACTTGAGTCGCAACTCTTCTCGTACTGCTTCTGTTTCAGCAGTGGAAACTTGGAATGGCAGTTGCTTACCCAAACCATTCAACAATTGAATATCATCGGCGTAAATTTCGATTTCCCCAGTAGGAAGTTTGGGGTTGAGAGATTCTTCAGGGCGACGACTGACTCGACCTGTGATTTGTACAACATATTCATTCCGAATATCCCCTGCTATTTGATAGGAGTCTGGTGTACGCTCTGGATCGCTGACAATTTGGACAATGCCAGAGCGATCGCGCAAATCTAAAAAAATCACCCCCCCATGATCCCGACGGCGGTCTACCCATCCACAGAGATTAACAGTTTCTCCAATACGATCGCCATTTACTTGTCCACAATAATTAGTTCGCATAATTACCTAATTAGAAATTTAGCTAAAAAATAAATTTTATCATTAAATTAATAGGATGCCCATAAATGATTAATAATTTTAGGTTAAATTCCGATTTGACAAAAAAAGATGGCAATATTTTCGTCAGGAGCATTGACTTAATCAAAGAATAAGAGTTTGACATCCTCCCGACGCTGGTCTCACAAGACAGCGCGGGATTCCCTAGCATCACTGTTAGAGACTTTCTGTTTCTTAGCACCCGCATAAACGAGATTTACTCTCAGATGGTCTAAAGGCGCGCTCCTAAAGACTTGCCAGCGCCGCCAAAGGGGGTCTCCCCCATGAGCGACTGGCGCTGACACTGCGAGTCCCGCAGCCTTCTTGGTGGGCGTTCCCTTGCGTCTGTCGCCGACGCGGGTTCCCATCCACAAAATATTGATACTTGCGTTTATATCCCTGTCATGGTGAGCTGCACATTCAGGACAATCCCACTCTCTAATATTTAGAGGCAATTTTTCCACTACATAACCACAATTAGAACAACGCGCGCGAACTAGGAAAATATCTATCAATCTTGATTAATTCCCGTCCATACCATTCAGCCTTATAATCTAATTGCCTGACTAATTCTCCCCAATTGGCATCTGATATTGCTCTAGCGTGCTTTGTGGTTTTTGACCATGTTTTTTACTGCCAAGTTCTCAACTACAACAGTTTGATTTTCTCTGATTAGTTGAGTAGGCGCGCTTATGAGTATAGTCAAGCCTTGAATCTTTAATTTTTGCGTGTATTCTGGCTAATTTCAGTCTGGCTTTTTGATAGTTATTAGATCCCTTGGTTTTTCTAGATAGAGACTTTTGGGCTAATCTCTGTTTTTTGTGTAATTTGTTGAGATTCTTAGGATTAGCAAATGTTTTTCCATCACTTGTAGTTAGTAGACTGGTAATTCCTAAGTCAATACCAATTTGCTTGTTAATCGGTTTAAGCCTCAAATCTCTGGTGTCGTTGACTCTCAAAGACACAGACCATCTACCAGAGGGGTCAAGTTTAACTGTGATTGTAGTTGGCACAGAGTTTTCTGGTAGTTGCCTACTCCATCTAATAGCTAACGGTTCAGAACCCGATCGCTAAATATACTTGACCATCTTTCCACTTAAATGCTGATGAGCGTAAACTCAGCACTACCACCCCATACGCTTTTTCTTAAAGTTAGGATATTTAGTACGTCCACTAAAAAAGTTAGTGAAAGCTGTTTGTAGATGTCTCAAGCCTTGCTGTAATGGTACACTACTTACTTCTGTGAGGAAATCTAAATCTTCCTGTTTTTTCCAGTTCCTCAGCATAGCTGAAGTTTGCTTGTAACTCACTCTTTGCTTCTGTTCATACCAAGCTTGAGTCCTTGCTGCTAAAGCCTTGTTGTAGACTAGACGCACGCAACCCAAGGTCCTGAGCAACAGATTTTCCTGTTCAGGAGTTGGATAGAATCTAAATTTGTACGCTTTTTCGACCATCTACTGTTTACTTCTCAATATTTACATTTTAGCATATTATATGTTAAACCACAACATTGATTGGTTTTCCAATTGCGTCGCTCCCCCCCCTTTCAAAGGGCAGGGCTATTTCATTCTTGGTTAAGGCAGAAGGGGAGCAGGGAAGCAGGGAGCAGGGGAGAATTTTCCACCCTTTACCCAGGATTTTCCCCAAATTTATCCAAAAATAATTTTGCTGATTCCATGGGTTTTTCAGAAATTCCCTTGATTTCACCAAGATTATTTGGGGATTTTTCCGATCCTCCACCCCTGAAAATCGCCCGTTTTTCGTAACTTTTCCCCAAATCCCGGATTAGGTGCTCCAACTCCCCAAATATCGATTATTTATTTGACTTTGAAACAGCCCTACCCTTTCAAAGGGGGGTTAGGGGGGATGGAGAGCCCGGGTCTTCAACCAACGTTGAGATAAAAGTTTGAAATTTATAGATAATGTAGGGGAGTTGGCGTTACAAAGTTAGACTTGCCAAAAAAGTGATTTGTTACCTATAGTTATCCCTTTGAAATAGTTGTGATATTCCCAAGAAAGCACTAACTCCTAGTCCTACAGCACCATAAACTGCAGATCGAGAAGACCGAGTAATTTTTGATGTTCTATCTCCAGGCCAATTAGAGGCTGAATTAAACTGTTCAATAGCTTTTTCTACTGTTACTCCATAGGCAACTTTCACCTCTTCAGGAGTACAATTATCAATTTTTTCAGCGAGCGCTTGTCGTTGCTCTTCACTAAGATGATCCCAAACCTGTTTTCCAATAACACCAACACCTGCAATAGCAACAACTGCACCACCTGTAGAAATAGCAGAAACAATTGCAGCACCTGTAGTTACTCCACCACCACCTGCAGCTAATGTGCCACCTCCTAACCAAGCTAGTGCAGCATTTGTAGCTGCTGCACCACTTAAAGAACCAATTGCTGTACCAGTGGAAGCTGCTGCTCCTAAACTAGATGCAACAGTAACTACTGTACCTGCCGAAGTTCCTGCACAAACCATTGCTCCTCCAGCAATAGCGGCAGTTGGTACTGATTTTTGAATAATAAATTTTTGCCATTCTGGGGAAATTTCTACCCAAATTGCTTGAATAACTGAAGTACTTAATAAGACTGTTCCTAATGGTGGATATATAATTACAACTGTTGTAATTACACCTGAAGTAAATACTTTTAGTCCTACTTGATTAATTGCTTGTTCAACAGTCATTTTATCCTGTCAAACTTGAGTTAAAACAGGAATAACTTCTGAGCCTAATGTAAAGCCCAAAGCTGCAAAAGCATTTCCTCCCATTAACTTTTGAATAACCTTGATTGCAGCACCTCGAATCAAACCACTTTTTAAGCCATTTATAGCTACTTCAAGGAATTTTTCCAGTTCGGCTTTATCAAGTACTTGTTCTCCTCTACAATAAGCTCCAACAGTTTTAATAGACTGGAGCAAGATATTAATAGTAGTGTTAATTGCTGGACCTGTAATGCCAGCTCCTCCTACTTCTCCTACCAGTGCAGCAGCTTTCATTAGATCGGCAGCTAAATAGGGATTTTCAGCAACCCAAACAGCAAAGTCTTTACTAACAGGAAAACTTTCTATTCCATCTACATTAATTATAGTTTTTGTTCCCTCTAAATCAGGATTTTCTGAATTAGTCAGTATATCACTTTTATAATTACCAGAATTAACTTGTTTTTCTACATATTCAGATGTACCTGCTTTAGCTTGAATTTCTGCTATAACTTTTCCTACTTTTTCAACATAAATATCAGGGGCATATTTGGTTCCGTCTGTGGGAATTTGAGAAGCACGACTATCAGAGCCTTGTAGTCCAGCTCTAATATTAAAGCCAATCGTTTGTAAATGTTCAAAACCAAAACCAAATGCTTGTGGATTTTCAGTAACCTGATGATTATAGTTGTTAATTAGACCTGCACCTGGTTCTAGCATTTTTGCAGTTCCATCTTGAACAGTTTCTGCTGCTGTTGATATGTTTTTAGTTATTTCGGGAATTAGTCCATTGATAATTGAATCAATTTTCTCTTTCATTTCTTAGAAAAATAAATCTCTTTTTACCTTTGATAATAAAACATATAATTCTTTGTTAACAAGAGGGGATTTACTGAATTTTTGTATAGTTAATTTATCTTATTTTAATTGAAAATACTGAGTGATAATTATTATCTAAAATTAATAATCGAAGGAATAAATCAAGTATTTATGTTGAATCAAGTATTTATGTTGAATTTATACAAACAACAAGAGACCCTCTATATCCGCCTGAATTATTACTCCTAATTCCTAATATTATATAGTTAATTTGAAGTCTGGATCGATTATACTTATCGTTTAAATAGTTGTAATATACCCTAATATTAGCTTCAGTATCTATAAGTAGGGCGCAAAACCCACGCCCCACATTTATTACTATGCTAGATTTTTGCGTTTATCAGAATTTGGAGAATTATTCTTTAGGTTTAGTCAACACATCCCAAGCTGCTTGACCTGCTTTAACTAAGCGATCGCCAAAATCCTGGACTTCTTTCACTGTTGTCTCCCAGTTAGTTTCGATATCTTTCTCTATCTTTTTACCAGTTTCTTCTATTTTCTGGGGATCGATAAGTCTAATCCTTTCGATAGTTTCCCTTGCTTGTTTGACTGCTTGAATATAACTATCACGGGTAAACTCTCCAGCAGCTTCCATTTCTGACTGAGCCAATCTTTTGATTGCTTCCATCAATTCTTGGGTTTCTTGCTTAGGGTCGATGCCACCAGAAGTGGAAGTAATTTCACTTGATTCATTTTCTACTTCTACAATTGCTCTTTCTTTTGGTACATTTTGTTCAGTCATAATTTTTTCTCCTAATTTTACTAATTAACCGATTACACTTTACATTATATAGCTATAAGCGTTCAGTTCTCAGATTTAGTCACAGTAAGAATTTAACTTCTGACTTCTGACTTCTGACTTCTGACTTCTAACTTATCCCAATAATTTCTGCTCTAATTGTAGCAGCTTTTCAATCCGCGCTTCTGTCGATGGGTGGGTAGAAAATAAATTCGCCATCATTCTACCGGAAAATCCATTAATAATTAATAATGGTGCAAAAGCAGGATTAGCATTTAATGGGATTTGTCTGGCATTCTGCTCTAACCTTTGCAAAGCTTGAGCTAAAGCGCGGGGGTTGCCAGTTAAGTTACCAGCTCCCGCATCAGCAGCAAACTCGCGAGTCCGAGAAATTGACATTTGAACGATACTTGCAGCTATCGGAGCTAACATGATGGTTAATAACATCACTACTGGGTTAGCTCGGTTTTCATTTCTCGAACCCCCACCAAACCACATAGAATAACTAGCTATTTGAGTTAGCCAAGATATCCCACCTGCTATTGTAGCAGCTACTGCTTGAGTAAAAGTATCGCGATTTTTGATATGACTAAGTTCGTGGGCAATAACTCCTTCTAGTTCATCTTCTGGTAAAATTCTCATAATACCTTCGGTGACTGCCACTGCTGCATGATGGGGGTCGCGACCTGTAGCAAAAGCATTAGCAGAAGCAGTGGGAATAATATAAACATCTGGCATAGGTAGACCTGCGCGATCGCAAAGTTTTTCTACCATTTCATATAATGCAGGTGCTTCTGCTTGACTTACTGGTTGAGCTTTATAAGCTGCCAGAGCAATTTTATCTGAGAAAAACCAGGAACCTAGGTTCATTATAGCAGCTAAAAGTAGACCAACTGTAGCACCAGTTATCCCACCTATTAACGAATAACTAACTGTAACTAATAGGGCGCTAAGTATACCTAACAAAGCTACAGTTTTTACTAAGTTCATAAAGGTTGCCTCCTTTCAAGGCTAATGGTTGCTATTTATATTATCTGGTGGTTCTTGCTTTTTCATAATTTCTATTTCATTGTAACTATGATTATTCATCTACTTATGGTCGGAAAACTTGACAAAAAGTTCGGTTTTCCTTTTTTCCAAGCATTCAGCCATGAGCTATCAGCCTTTAGCTTTGTTATACCATGCATGAAAAAAGAATGAGCGGGAATAATTTAGTCAACTAAAATAGTTTAAGTTAGATGCTGATTTGTTTTAATAAATTCTTTCATGGCAAAACATGATAATAAGAGAGCTATTTCTACTGACTACTGTACGGGCGATTCGCGTAATTAGGAGCATTCCGTAGGAAATCTTCCCTAGGACTCTTGACTACTAGAAACAGTTCAAATATTTGTAGTAAAAATTTATCGCACTTGGTATTATTCCATTTCAAAATGATAACTGGTATGGCTGCCATTTGGATATAAAAAAGTACAGACTACTGCTACTTCTGGCTTATAATTGTTCATCAATTTTTCTAAACCCATTTGTTGCCAATCAGTAATTATTGATGGGATTTGACTGATAGGTTTAAACTTCACTTGCCAGTCTGCTAAAACTGTACTATTTCCTTCTAATTGTCTAAAAATTATTACCGTACCTTTTTCTGCAATTTGTTTATATCCTTCAGAGGCAATAGCTGCTATTTTTTCTGCATTGGCTTCGATTACTGCTAATTGTTCTGCTTTTGATTCTAGAGACTTTTCCATTTTATTTATGCTAAAGAGGGAGTAGGGAGTAGGCAGTAGGGAGTAGGGAGAAATAATTGATTTGATTTTTTATTATTGGATATTTTTATTAATTAGACTACATTAATCTGGAATCTGCTGTATCATAATTATCAGTATGCTAACTTAATTAGATGTGATTATGTCATTGCAACTGGAACGGAGTGGAAGGGAGCAATCTCCAGTAGATGAACCACATTAAAAAAATGATAACCCTGTAGGGACGTTGCATGCAACTTTGTGGTCTACTAATCATCAGAGGTACTGAATAACTGACAACTGAAATGACCGTTGCTTTAAAATTAACTTTCTTTATAAATAATATTCAATAATAATTCTTGAGCTACGGCTTTAACTACATTAATACTTACAGAATTTCCCAATTGATAATAAGCCTTATTATCCTCAGGATGCAAAATAAAATTATCTGGAAAACCTTGTAATCTTGCAGCTTCCCTCGGAGTAATTTTTCTGACTCTATTTTGATGATAAATTCCCAATCTATTAGCATCACTCGCCACTAAAG
>JAAUYL010053641.1_pt1 | contig 10667 bp, 13 predicted proteins | sample 7278011 | NCBI WGS metagenome assembly JAAUYL01 (sample SAMN14350225, study PRJNA611818) | marine sediment metagenome | isolation source: surface marine sediment (1.8m) | place: French Polynesia: Moorea | collected 2018-08 | reverse complement strand
TGAAAAAAGAATGTTACGAATAATAAGGGCGATAAAAAGACTTTACAATAGATGTTTCTTTGACGAATTCGATAAGTTATGAACTAAGAAATGGCATCTAAGCTATTAATTCTGACTCCTGAGTTCTGACTTCCCCTCCAGGGAGGGGTTAGGGGTGGGTTGACTTACACAAAAATCCCCTAGGTATTTGTAGCCAACATTTATCAAAATGGTATAAGACCCTGTGCTTAAGGATGAGGTTTAAATGAATATAGACTTTGAAGCTGACTTGACTGAGCCAGATTTTTCGTTTCTCAATTAATAAAGCTTTTATAACTCACTAAAAGCAATAGCTTGATAGCTGACGGCTGAATGCTTACAGCAAAATTGACTTCTTCTCCCCTACTATAAGTTTGAGAAATCAAAATTCCTTGTTCATTTTTCCGAAAATATTCTATACTCATCTGAGACTGACTAACTAATACATATTCTTGTAAACTTTTAGCAGTTTGATAATCAGCAAATTTGCCTCCTCTATCAAAGTTAGCTGTACTTAGAGACAAAATTTCTATGATTAAAGAGGGATAAAGAATAAAGTCTACATTTGAACTTAGAGACTGTTTGTAACAGGAATATTAAATCCAGGTTTAGGGTGGGTTAGGCGGCAATACTTATGCTGAGTTACTCAACTCTTAACTGTCCGCCGTAACCCACCATCATTAAGCACTCTAGCGACCTTAATCTTTGGTTTACAAACACTCTCTGAGGTTACTTAGGCTTAAATTTCATAGCCACGTTAACTGTGTGATTATCGTCTTGAGCTAGGTCTTCTTGTACCCGACACAGAGGGAGATCTTCGTGTAGTGTACCTAGGCTTAAATTTCATAGCTGCCTTAACCGTATCGGCAAAGCTAACTTGTGGTCGGCGTAGCATCATCAAATCATTCTTAATAGATACATACTTCGTAAGTAACTCATTATTAATATCTTTTATAGTCTTAGAAACATTAGGTTGATTACCAGTATTAGAAACTCTAAGGCTCACTCCATCACCCAACTTTTTAGCAATTTTCTTCAACCCGTTTTCAGTAGTATCGTCATATTCTCCCGGCTTAAATTTAATCACTGTACTGGTTGAATCATCATTATCTGTATTGTTAACTTTTTGGATGGTAATATCAACTAAACTACTTTGGAAATGATGTTCCATAAAAGCTCTTACTGGTCCCGGAATCTTGGTTGGAGGTACAATTTGCCTGTCACCTTCCCTCTTCCATGCTTTTAACTCTGCATCAACATCAAGTCGGTCTTCTGCTCACCCCTTATTCTTAAGCCAACTTGGTAAATCTTCTGAACTTTGAGGAGATAAAGTCCAGCTCAAACCGTCCCAATCAGCGATTTTAAAATCCTCGCCGTTAGGTCTTTTGGCTCGAATCGTCGCTCCTGGTGAGAGTTGAGAACTGGAGGTGAAATAAGTTGTTCTCAACATATTTGCATAGGATTTTTTGCCATCGGTTTGGGTACCATATTCAGGTAGATTGTTATCATTATTAGCAGTCAGCTCATGATAAACTTTAGGGTTAGTAAGTTCTTTTGTCATTTTTTTGAGTTCATCGTCTTCGTCTCTGTCGCCATCCTTGGCGATCGCCTTCTACGCGCCGTGCTTATCCTTAGGTTTTATGAGTTGGAGGCGTCTGCTGAAAATATTCAATTATTTTTGAGTCTGGGTAAGCATCAGGCGACTCATTTGGTATTGAAGTTTAAGCATGATATGAAGTCTAGGGATTTAGCTCCGGCGACGATCGATCGCTCGTCGGATAGAGGCGCTCCGCTCTTTGGTGAAGTTTGCATCGAATATTGGTAGGTGTGATTTTGAGTTGAATAATTCTGCTTTGAGAGTTAAGGGGGCGGAGGGAGCATAAGTATCGGGATACGACGGGGGTGAAACCTCAGCAGTTTCAGGAGATTGTTAGTCAGATAGATTTAAAGCGCTTTTCATTAACATAGAATACAACTATCAGGTCTTTAACTTCTGACGGGGTAACAAGCTAGTTGAAAGCCATATATAGAAAGGAATTTGCGTTCGGGAACTGAATAATACTTCAATATAATTTAGTTGAATCATTGTTCAAGCTGTCCTCGGCAATAATATTATTAAAAATTCACTTTTATTAATTGATCGTTAACCAGAAATTACGGTTTAATTAAGTAGTGTATTCATCGCTTTTAATCCTCTTCGATAATATAGTAATTTATGAGAATTAAGCCTCATTAAAATTTATACCAATTCCCACATAAAATCATCATTTATTGCCCAATAAATACTAGATAATCCTAACAAAAAACGTTAGTGGTGTACAAGTAGTGATTTTTTTAGTTAGACTCCTTACGGTGAAAAGGGTTTACTTATAAATATCACTACATCTACAGGACTACCCAAAAAACTACTGTGCCTTCTTTCTTTTCTACCTCTTTCATTAGTTGTTGATATATATTCTTGAATACCTTTGTTTTTAATTTTTTGTCCTTGAAAAGAACTAATTGTGTATGAAATAGCTATTAATAAAATTAAATTATTCAATCTCGTATCATTGGCCTTCGCTGATTATAGATTGTAACCACCGCTTTTATAATCCTTAAAAATTGCTTCTATCCTCATTCTCTGACTATAGACTTTTTTAACTTTGACTGCCGATGATAAATTGCTGATAATATACCATTTCTCTGAAACAGAATTGTGACGATATCTCTGTTTTTTGTATACCAGCAAATTATACATTCCCACCTTCTTAATTTTAGTAATTTTTTGATTCAAAAATAATTTAGCCTCACCGACATTTACTTTTAATTATGAGATTTTACAATATTTTCTACCTCGTTTTATCATGGTATATTTTTTTTCTCAAAACAAAATATACATCTTGCTTTTGATATTTTTTCAACCAGTGATATATAAAAATACTATGGAACTATCGGTCTGCTATAATGATTACTTTATATCCTTTTAATAGTCTTAATATAGGGCGAATTACTGCTTTTTGTTCACTTAAATTACTAGCACATTTATGACTTAAAATATGCCAATATATAGGCAAAGCCCTTTTTCTCCAAGCCAAACCAATCATTAATATATTAGTATGCAAGCCACTGAGCCCTATCTATAATTAATAATAATTCCGAGGGAAATTTGAATAAATAAGGAAATCAGAATAAAGGTAAGCTTAACTCCTTTAAAGTCAAAAATATTTGTATGTGTTTTGGCTTACTTTCTGATTTGATTGGCAGGGGAAAATAACTACTTAGTTGAAACTTAGTCAGAGATTACTTCTGTACGTTGCCAATCCGATGGCTCCCCTATCTGACCTGCGCGTAGCGCTATAACACCTAAAAATTGCTAATATCATAAAATCTGGAGCGGGGTAAATCTTCAACCACACGCACTTCTACAATTTCATCAGCTTCCACAGTGACTGGTTCACGAGGAGAAGTCAAAACAACAGTACCAGCTCCAAGCGCCGCTCCTGCCAAGAAACCAAAACCTGAACCTGTAAGGAGCAGTAATGCTAATCCCCCACCAGCACTACTGGCGCCCAAAACTTTTCCATTAACGTGACGATGACCTCGGAGGAATTCTGATTCAGCAGAAAAAGGGATAAAACGACCATTTATATATATAGCTCTGGCTGTGAATTTGCTACCGTGACTATTACTATCAAAACCACCGACTACAGGTGTTTTAGCTGGTACTATAATTCTACCAGATTCATCAGCGATCGCTTCCTCCAACAACAAAACTTCCTGTATCTCAATACCGCGTGGTAGTGTAACCTCTCCAGTGGGGTAAATTAAACCTATTATCTCTCCTTCCTCAATTAATATAGAAGTATCATCTTCAGATTGCTTTTTCCCGGAAGTTCCAGGTAAAGGTTCTCCAAAAGAAATCACATCTACTGATTTGGTATTGCTATAGTTTGGTTCTTCTACAGGTTCAGGTTCTGGGGGAGGTGGAACAAAAGTATCTTCAGTTTCTTTAGCTTGGAGTTGTGGCACTTCCCCAATTTCAGAAGGTTCAGTAGGAGGTTGTTGATTACCCAAAGCGTCTATTAATGGAGAATTTACACTATCTGGTTTGTCAGTAGGAATAACCAAGAATGGAATGGAAGGGTCTGCAGAAGGAGGGGGGTTTGGTAGAGGAGATTCTGCTTTGGGGTCTGTTTCTAGAAAACCTACTCTATCTTGCTTTGGTGGAGTAGAAGCTTGATTATCTTCTTCAACAGTAGATTCCGAATTTTCTACTTCTATAGTTTCTGTTGCTGTTATTGCTGGTTCAACAGTATCTATTTCTGGTTCTGTAGTTTCTATTGCTGTTATTGCTGCTTCAACAGAATTTCCATCTAAAATGATTGGCTGTTCTGCTGCTTCTGAGATTTCCCCCTCACCCACCAGTAGACGCAACTGCCAACTATTTTGCTGTGGTTCAACCTGTTCTAATTTTACTTGTTTAGTTGATATAGCTACTTCCGGAGCAAAATCTATAACAACTTTTGCTTGTGTTGGTTGCTCTTGAGCGAGACTAACTCGACGCACCAACCCTGCTGGATATAATTCAGTCACATTTACACTAACCTCGGTATCTGGAATGTAGACAACTAGACGAGCAGGTTGGCTTTCAACAGAATAACTAGGAATTGTACCTGCTGGGAGAGTAAACTGAAGTTGATTATTATCTGGGTCAAAAAACCAGTTTGTTAAGAAAGCTGCTAAAACTGGCCGAGGCAAACTAAAATTAATTGTCAGTGTTCCCACTAAGCCAATAAGTTTGAATATAGATTTTAATTTTGACAGATTTTTTTGATATTGACTTGCCATAGCTAACTACTCACAATTCCACAACTATTTAATTATTAAGCTACAATTTATAATCTATGAAACTTTCTAAAATTGGACTAATATAAAATCCGGTCATACAGTAATCGCAAAATTACTCCTTAATATAATTCATGCTCCATAATCCTTTCTAGCTCCACCCCTCCTGACTCCTGACTCGGTCCTCCTGACTCCTGACTCCTCAGTGATAGGATAACTAATTACTCGGATTCTATATAAAATACAACATTCTCTAAAATAAATTAGACAAGCTTCAGATTAACATAAGAATGGTAAAGGAGGCAAAGTTATGGAAACATCGACAATTTATTTACCACCCAGATTAGAATTAAAAATTAATCTCACCCAAGAACAATTTTGGCAACAATGCCCAAGAAAATGACGATTTAAGATTTGAAAGAACTGCCACAGGAGAATTAATTATTATGTCACCTACAGGAGCAAATACATCAGAAAGGAACTCGGATCTAAATTTTCAACTAAGAGCATGGAACCGTCAAAATAACTTAGGTAAAGTATTTGATTCTAATGGAGGTTTTACTTTACCAAATGGAGCCGATCGCTCTCCTGATGCTTCTTGGGTAAAACAGGAACGTTGGGATAGTTTAACTGTAGAATAACAAGATAAGTTTGCACCTTTATGTCCTGATTTTGTGGTGGAATTAATGTCTCCTAGTGATTATTTGCAAAAAACACGAGAAAAGATGTTGGAGTATATAGAAAATGGTGCATTGTTAGGATGGTTAATTAATCGAAAAAAACGAGAAGTAGAAGTTTACCGCCCTCAGCAAGAAGTGGAAATATTGGTAAATCCTGAGAGTGTTTCTGGAGAAAATATTTTGCCTGGGTTTATATTAGATTTAGAGACTATTTGGTAATAAAAAGTAGATAGGTTTAGTAGTGGACTGACACATCTAAAATAGTCCGTTACCGAAAAATTCAGGTTTAAAACCTCTACTTTCAAGGAGAAAAAAACAAAAAAATTCATTTTAACCAATCCTATCCGTTTTTAAGAAGAGGTAATTATTAATTATTAATTGTTAATTATTAATTATTGAAGACGGATTGCTAAATCCTTTTCATAGTCTGAATTTAGGCCGTATAACGCACCCTACAAGTTTTGCACTGGAGAAAATATTTTGCCTGGGTTTATATTAGATTTAGAGACTATTTGGTAATAGGGAGTGGGAGTCTAGTAGGGTGAGTTTTTGCTGGCGCAAAGCTTTCCTATCGGAATGCTCCGCAAACGCTTTTCATGTCGCGAAGCGAAACGGCTAAGAGCTGACATGAAACGCTGCGCGACATGAAAATGAAATGTAACGCACCGCCTATCCCAAATATTTCTTACACAGAAACCGGGTTTATCAAGGAAACTTCATGATTAAAAAAACAATAGCAATAAACCAGGTTTATTGTTTGGGGTGCGTAAGTCCTGTAGATTATGCAAAATTTGATATAGAATAGATAAAGGCAAATTAATACTAACAAAAAAATGGTACAAGCACCAGTAAAAATTCAAACTACGGAACTAGCAACATTAGCAATAGATCTAATTCGTCAGGCTGGATGTGAATATGGGGATATTCGGTTATGTACTTACCATTCTCAAAATTTGACAGCTCGCGATCGCTCTCTTAAGCAACTACAAGATAAAGTTAGCTCTGGTTTTGGAGTCCGAGTTTTGCTCAACGGTGCTTGGGGTTTTGCTGCTAGTCATCGCCAAACACCTGAAGAAATAGCTAGAGTTGTTGCCTTAGCAGTGGATATTGCTAAAGGTAGTCGTCTATGTCAACAAACACCAGTGCAGTTAGTACCTGTAGAAACCTACCGCGATACTTACGTTACTCCTATCGAAATTGACCCGTTTACTGTTCCCATTCAGGAAAAAGCAGAACTACTTTTAAGTTTGAACGAGCAATTATTAAGTTATGAAGAGCAGGGGATAAAAAAAGCTTTTTCTTTTCTCAGGTTTACTAAAGAAGAAAAAATATTTGCTTCTACAAATGATTCCCTAATTGACCAAACAATTTACCGTAGCTATCCTGGGTTTACTTGTACAGCTATTGCTAATAATGATGCTCAAAGTCGTAGTTACGATCGACCTCCTTTGAATATTGGGTACGAGCATATTAACCCTACTGACTTATTGAGTCAAGTAGAGCGAGTTGCCTCGGAAGCAATAGAAAAAGTTCATGCTCCCAAGGGACCTGCCGATATTCGTTCTACTTTAATTTTAAAGCCAACAAATCTATTTTTAACCATTCACGAATCAGTCGGACATCCTACCGAGTTAGACCGAGTTTATGGTTATGAAGCTAATTTTGCTGGTACGAGTTTTGCCACTACCGATAAAATGAGCAAACTTCAATATGCTGCACCTTGGGTTAACTTTAAATGCGATCGTAGCCAACCAGGGGGTCGTAGTACAGTAGGATATGATGACGAAGGTGTTAAATCACAAGATTGGTATGTTGTCAAGGATGGGATATTAGTAGATTATCTCACAGACCGAGAAACAGCTTACCGTCTGGGACGAGGTAGTAGTAATGGTTGTGCTTATGCTGACAGTTGGTCGAGTATACCTATGGTGCGCATTCCCAATTTGGGATTAGAAGCGGGTGCTGATGGTGGAAGTCATACTGCCACTTTAGCAGAAATGATTGCTGATACTGAGGATGGAATTTTAATTGATGGTATTGGTAGTTTTTCTATTGACCAACAACGACGGAATTTTCAATTTGGTGGGGATGCGTTTTGGCAGGTCAAAAAAGGTAAAGTTGTGGGAATGTTGAAAGATGTAACTTATCATTCTATGACGACTGATTTTTGGAATAGCGTTGATGCTGTGGGAACTGCTGCTGAATGGGAGCAGTGTGGTACTGATATTTGTGGAAAAGGGGAACCGATGCAGTTAGCGCAAATGACTCATGGTTGTGTACCTGTTCGGGTGCGGGATATTTTGATAGGTAGTGGAGCTAGCTAATTGAGTAGGTTGGGTTAAGCGTATCTCGCAACCCAACATATACATATTAGAGTTGTTGGGTTGACCTTAAGAAAACCCAACCTACAAAGCTGAGTGCTACTTCAATAATTCCAGCTAATTACAAGGTTTCAGTCAGAATTAGCGCCTTCAGCATACTCTCAGTTTTTTCTTCCATCTCTACTAATACCTTTAGAGCTACAGTAATATCCTCTGGAACTCCCAACAGTTCAGCCGCTTTTTTAACAGCTTCTTGCTCTTCTTTTGAGTAATCCTTATCTGCTCGAGACATTTTAATGGCATGATACAGCAACGTTCTTTGTGCCGACCAAGTGGGAACATCTGCTTTGATCTTGGGCAACAGGTCTTCTAACTTGGCATTCTTGTAGTCAAATGTTTTGTATTTTTCTATCACTTCTTCAGGAGCGCCAACCATCCGTTGATGATTTATTAACCAGTTCATCTCTGACTCTGGGACATCTCCATCAGCTCCAGCAATAACGAGCAGTACATACCCATAGTTAAGATATGCTTCAAAGGGAGCTGAGGAAAGGCCATAATTCCTTTTCAGGTATTCTGAACCTGCTATCATTTGCTCTTCATTCGCCATAATTTGTTTCCTTTTCCTATCCCTTCAAGTTGAGTTTACTGTACCAAGAATTTTTCAGCTTCATCGTCAGGACAAAACTTCCAAAAGTTTGGAACAAAAGAGTTTCAGATAAATTGAAATCAACATAAATGAAACCCTATGAACCAAATTAACTTATTCTGGCAAATATTGAAAGCTTATTTAAAATGCCATGGAGCTAGACTAAGTTTTTTAGCCATATTTTTGATAATTTTGACCATTTCCGCCGTCTTCTTCTGAACTTAGAGCAATTTGTTTGTAGTTGGGCTTTAGCCCCAGATATAATTCAAATCCGGTTGAATACTTATTAGAGTTGTTGGGGGAGATGGGAAGTGTGGGAAGTTTGGCGGGATGGGGAGTTGGGGAAATTGAATATGGAATTATCAACATATTTCATATAATCGGATTCTATGTACAATTAACAGGATTTGATATAATACCATTTCTCAAAAACTTTTCTACATTTTATTTAGTAGGGGAGTAGGCACAAAAGTTAGATGCAACGTCAGAGAAAGAGAAGTAAACATAATAATAATTAAGATTAAATTAGCTTAAGTTAGAAAAAAAATATTCAAGCCGTCTTAATTAATTAATAACTAAAATGTTACATAAATATAGTATTAATACATGGGAATTGGTATGATATAGAATCCGGTTATACAGTATATGTTTATAATTCTATCCACACTTTCTCGCCTTCAATCTCTCACCTCCCCTTCTCCCCACCCTCCCCACACTCCCCACCCCCAAATATATGATAAGTATTCAACCGGATTTGATATGATAGGGCTAAGATGCTATCAGATTGGATATAAAATGGCACAAAAACCAGGTTTGTCTAAGTAGATGTCCTTATTGTGGAATACCTAACACAAACTTGGTTTCGACTAAAATAGGACTTACGCAAAGACCGTATATATAGAGTTCCAAAACTATAACGATCTAGTTTTTTCCGCTATATGTAGTACCTCTGTGTAAGTCCTGTAAAATTTACCGCATACTTTGTTTTTTCTCTGCTTTCAAGTCTCGACTATTGGCAGCAGCTAATTCTGCATCCATTAAAGTTTTTCCTGTTGCTGCTAAATAAACGTCATCTAAACTTGGTCGCGCTTGAGCAATACCAAAAATGGGTAAACCTGCTGCTTGCAATGATTGTTGAATTGCAATTAAAGCATCACTCTGAGGTTTTACAACTAAGTTTAACGAATTGCCCTGAGCAGCATTGATAATCACTTCTTGAACTATTGGTAGGGGTTCAAGTAATGTTTTTGCTGTTTCTGCTTCTTCAATAGGAGAAAATTCTCTAATGCGCAGAGTTATACGATCGCCTCCTACCCGGTCTTTAAGTTCAGAAGGAGTGCCAGTTGCTATGACTACACCTTTGTCAATAATAGCTACCCGGTCTGCTAAAGCGTCAACTTCTTCAAGATAGTGACTGGTAATTAAAACTGTTGTACCTGAGTCTCGCAACTGACGCAAAAAATCCCACACTGCTACCCGACTATCAATGTCCAAACCGACTGTGGGTTCGTCTAAAACTAAAACGTCTGGTTGATGTAGTAAACCTGCTGCTAGGTCGAGACGTTTACGGATACCACCAGAATAAGTACCTGTTTTTTTATCCGCCCAATCTTCTATACCTAGGAGGCAAATCACTTTATCAATTCTTTCTTTGGCCAGTTTGCCAGGGATATGATATATTGCTGCTTGGAGTTGCAATAGTTCTCGTCCTGTTAATACCTTGTCTAAGGCCACTTCTTGGGCAACGTAGCCAAGGCGTTGTCTGGCTATTCTCGGTTGGTCAGTTACGGAAACACCGGATACTTCTAAACGTCCAGCATCTGGTGTAATTAGGGTACATAGGGCGCGTAGTGTAGTTGTTTTACCTGCGCCGTTTGGGCCAAGTAAACCAAATATTTCTCCAGGTTCTATCTTAAAGGAAACGTCCTTAACTGCTACAGATGAACCATAACTTTTTTGAAGGTTTTCTATTAAAACTGCTGGTGCCATAGTTATTGGTATATTCAGGGTTTTCCGTTCTGCTGAACTTACCCAAACTTACCCAAACTGATGTTTGAGCTTTGGAGACAAGCTTCCTGCTTCAATGAAGACCACTGCCCCATGGGCTGTAACTTATCTTCTCCACAGGCTTAAAATCGGTGGGAACTCCACCTAATAATTTAAGTATGACAT
>JAAUYL010001522.1_pt1 | contig 10670 bp, 12 predicted proteins | sample 7278011 | NCBI WGS metagenome assembly JAAUYL01 (sample SAMN14350225, study PRJNA611818) | marine sediment metagenome | isolation source: surface marine sediment (1.8m) | place: French Polynesia: Moorea | collected 2018-08 | reverse complement strand
AATATACATATGTAGATACTTCCTGAATGAGAAGGAGAATTTCTTAACCTGATGCATAACCCCACTAAAATAGCTTTGTTAGGGATGGGCCAAAATGGCCTATGATTTTTACATACCTGAGACTCTCCACCATTGGAACCAGTTGGGGACTTTGGAGGACCGTTGTCATTTTCCTCCTGGTCATCCATTTTTCAGCAAGTTTGTTTAATAAAAACTTTAGCTCTAAATCATTCCCAACGAAACAAGCAGATCGTCCCTTTTCAGTCCCATGGGACGCGCATGGTACCTTCAGAAAAGGACGCGCGAGAGAGCCATTTCGTGGTCCCAAGAGGGCCGAATGGGACGATCTCAGATCGACCCAAAGGAAGTGACGTCACTCGCTTAATACGAAATATGGGACTCGTTTGGGACGAACTCGAGTTCGTCCCATTGTACAGTCCCAATGTTTTTGTCGCTGAATGGGATGATACTAGACCTGAAAACCGTCCCAAATGACTCGTCCCACGCGTCCCATAATGGGCCAGCCGCTGGATCGCGCTCCCCTTGAAAATGGGACGATGCGAACCGACCCAAAAACGCGTCCCAAAAATTTTTTCGCTCGCCCTGGGGGCGCCCTGGGGTCCTGCCCGGGCCCTGGGGGGTCCTGGCAGGCCCCCGGGGGGGGGCTTCAGCAGGTTTTACCCCTGCGTTCATGCGATAGGCATCGTATTGATGGTTTGAGGTGTATTTATTCTCTCTTTGCGCAATAAAAATTATCGCAGGAATTGCGAATAATGAAACATATTAATATAGTAATGTCTGTATTGGAAAATATTTGCATATTTTTGGACTAGTCAGTGCATTCTTGACTTTGAATTTTAAGTTATAGGGTTTAAAGGTCGCTTCGAATCCCATTTGAGGGATGTTATCACATGAAATTTCGCATAAACTTTTAGCTATCTTTGGTTAAAAATATTGTTAGGTCGATCGACCATGGAGATTAATAAGAGAAATAGTTTTTCTTCTGAGAATTACGCTGCGTCTGAATGTCTTGTGAAATTGTTGGACGCGTTGGTCCTTGTTGGTCACTTCTTGCTCTTGGATGACTTGCCAGGGCCTTTCCCTTTGCGTTTCATTTCGTCTTCTTTCTTCTTCCTGGAGCGAGTAGCGATGACAGAAGAATGGGTACGCTGAAAAATGGGACGAATTGGCAGTGAAGAAAAATCAATAGTAACTTGATTTCTTACCTCGATCTGTCCTTTGAGTTCATCCAGGACAGACAGTTTCCTTTGACCAACCATTTTGGGATCGTCTGAGTCCTGGGACTGCTCGCTGTCCTTGTTGGAGGAAGAAGTCGATGTCAAGTCGATATCTGGGGCCTCGATCAGCCCTGCTTCGTACTGGCTCATCATCTCCCTGTCGCGTTGGTCTTTCTGTTTGGCTTTCTTCTGTGCCTCAGTTAGAGCAGCAGTGACAGGCGCAGGTGCCAACAGGGATTCTTGCTGCGTGACAGAGGTTGTGGCACCTCCAGTGATCTGGACGACCCTGGCGCTGGGTTGGTTGGGAATGGAGGCGGTAACACTGTACTCGCCAGTCCTTGTAGTGGCCTCCTTCGTGCTGACAGTCGCATCCATTCCAGGAGTGATTAGACCAGAGTGAAGAGCCTGCAAAATTGGACAAAATAAATGGTCCTGGTATCGCTGTCAGCTATACATATATATAAGAGAATCACCTGCGTGAGAGTGACAGCAGTTGAGAAAGGTTGATCTGGAGCGATAGTAGTTACAGCTGTCCCAGGCAGAACGATTGCGTCCTGAAAATGTTGGTGGAGGGACAAATGATTGTAATAAACATAATGTTATTATGATTTGTGTACCTGGCTAGATCCATGAGCAATGACCTGGAATTCCTGAGGAGCCTGTCCTTCAGCGACAGGAATGTTCACGCTCAGGACTTGCTCGTTTGAGGATGAGGAGGACGTTCCCCCTTTGTCTGAACCAAACAGCTGCTTCATGATTTCCTCTCTTGGCAAGGACATGTCAACGATGACATGCTGTTCATCATCCTGCACAATGACAGAGTGGCTGACAGTGGGAGGTTGAATCGCGTCAACCTGTTCGATGTCAACCTGTGGGTCGTCCTCGAGTCCTTCATCGTCCGCGCCTGCATCGGACTTTTCCTTTCTGCGAAGCTTTTCAGGGGAAGATTCGTCTCCCTCGTCATCTGTCAGCGTCTTGTCCAAGGACAAGTCTGCATCGCTCTTGGGATCATGGCCATGCTTCCTGCGGTACGCGTTGCGCCTGCGAACAAGCCTCTTGTCGTGGACACGTTTCGCCTCCTGGATGCGCTTAGCTCCCATATTCAACTCAGCATGTGTGGGAGCAACTTCTGTGTTGATTAGCTGAAAGGAAAAAATAATTTGGGTCTGTTCAGGACGAATTGGTGCTTGCTCGATCTTACCTCCCAAGTGCCCTCTGCGAAGCGAGGCTGGGAAATGCCAGATTTGTTCAACTCCTCCACCAACGCTTTGGCCTCTGTCATACTGTGGAGTTCGCGACCCTTGGACATTCCCCTGAAGAACATGTCCTCGATGTTTTCTGGGGCAGTGTGGGCCTTGTAGTCGAAGTTTGGGTCTGAAGGCTTGGACTTCGTGACAGCCAGTGCTTGCGAGAACCTGAGTTCCTTCTCGAAGGGCCAACTTGGATGTTCAGGGTCCTCGTTGGGGAAGTGATGCTGAAACAAGAAAGAAGAAGTTAATGACCACGCTTTAGTCCTGTTCGGGACAGATTGGGCTGCACTCACCTTGTGCTTCCTGTAGAAGTCTAACCTCTCCCACCACAGCCTCAGTGCCACTTCCTCCTTGCTCTCCGCGTCGACCAAGTACTTGTTGGAGTTGATGTGCGTCCTCTTCGCGGTGATGCACTTGCTCTTAAAGAAATCAGCCTCGTCTCGCATTCCTGGAGCGCGAATCCTGGACAGCTTGTTCAGGTCTTCCATAGCGATTTTGAGTAGTGGCTGAGGGAGTGGGAATCGGCCGAAATGGAACAGTGGGCTCCTGCCACTGACAGCCTTTCCCATGTGGGCCTGCAGCCTAACGCTGACCACCATGTCGAAGTAGGTGGTCAAGACATCGTCCATTTCGGGCTTGAAGGTGATGAAGCCTTTGTAGATGCGCGACATGGTCTCATAGCGAATGAAATCGCGAACCACTTTCTGCTGCAAGAGCCAGTCGATGGCCCTGGTGTACCTGTTGATGGGCAGCAATTTCAACAGTTTGTTTTCTGTGGAGTTGTAGCTGCGTTCAGGCTCATCAGAAATCGTTGATGCAGTGTCGCGACCCCTCGCGCGGTCGAGACGAGCGGATGCTTGGGACAGTTCTTCGATGGTGGACCTTCCTTCGCGAAAGTCTTTGAGCCCTTGCACCAGGTCCCTCACAGCTACCATTTGCTCGACCAAATCAGACATTCGATCGTTCAAGTTCTGGAAGAATGAAGAGAGATTACAATCATTTTTCAAGATTGACATAATCGCGAACAGGCCCAAACAGACCCAAAAATATTGAACAAACGCTCTTACCGACTGATTTTCCTCGACGTGGATGACTCGCTGCTGGATGTCGGTCAAGGTCTCGGCTTGCGTCATCGTCGAAGTGGCTGCAGAGGCGCCACTGCGAGACAAAGCTGGAAACCAATCGCTTGGGTCAATGCTTCTAGTCTGCGATGGAGGCTGCTCACTCGTTGGCTGCTCTTGGGACTGTTCCTGCACGTTGGCAGGTACGCTGTGTTCCTCTGGATCCTCCAAAGGCGGCATGTCGTCGAAGTTATCGCCAGGATCCAGCTCCTGTTCCTGCTCCTGCGAGCGCTTTCTCTTCTTCGAGGGGGACTCTGTTGTAGGTGTTGGTACCTTCAATTGATACGAACACGCGTTATGTACTAAAGTAAGACACGTTTTGCAATTACTTGAAGTTCTCACCTTAGTTGTTCGCTTGCCAGAGGTCCCAGGCTTTGGAAAACCGGAACCCTTGCTTGAGTTGCTCGATGTCTCGCTGTCTGTGTGCGGCTCGGGTATTTTGGCTGTTTTCTTGGGCAGAGCGACATTCTTTGGATTGTTGGATGGGTCGCGTCCATCTTTGATCGCGACAACTTCGTCGTCTGAGTCCAGAATCGGTCGTCCATCTTGGTCGCGCCTGCGCGGTCGGCGGTTGCGAGAGGCTCTTCCAGGCTCATCGTCGCCATAGTAGTCATGGGGCAGCCAGGGGATGCCGGGAAGGACGCGTGAGCTCGTGCGTCGAATGAGGTCCTTAATTTCATTCTCCTTCTCAGCTGTGGACATTCCATCCAGGCTCTCGTTCACTCGAGACACGATGTCTGTGAGGTCATCCAGAGTGACATCTGGAAAATTGAAAACGTTGGAGTTACCATCAAGGCCCAACAAGAACGAAAAATCGATGGATAGAAAACTTACTTTCGCGAACGATTGCGACGAGGTACACTCTTTGCGGTGGGGTTCCTGGAACCATTGTCAGGACGACAGGCCGCATGCGTCGGTCGCCTGTCAATTTGGTCACTCTCTCAGACCCCAACAAGGACAAGACTCCACGATTTCTTGGCCCATCGAGAAGTGGATGATGCTGAAGGCGTCCCGCTTTCGAGAAGTAAAGCAGGAAATCTGAGTACAGTCGCACGTTGCTCACGTCTGGAGCCTCTTCCGGTGGCTCGCTAGCCCCAGGCGAAGCCATTCTGTCCGATGGATTGCTTTTTACTGGTGGATGCACTCTAAATCCTTTGGATTTTCAAATTCTCCAAAAATCAACGAATTTCGATTCGAAAACGTTTTTCGACAAAATTTCGAGTTTCGACTCGAGAAAATCGGAACGAAAACAAATTTTCGCGCCAAAACGGGACGCGATTTTGGCCTTGTTTGGTACCTTCATAGGACGCGTCCCATCTTGCTAGGTGCTATCACGTCCCACACATGTCGATTTTTGATTTTTGCAAGAAATTTTTCAAATGAAATCAACTTTATTGATTCGTTTCACATAGGAATTACGATTTTCAGACCTAAAGAAATGCGGGAACGAATGATTGGCACATTTCTCGATTAATCGTAACTGGAACGTGTTGGGACTGTTGGCTCAAGGGTCCCAAGGATCATCCCAACCATGGGGAAGGAGTTCCTTCATGATGGCGTTCATGTCAAACGATGGGATATCGTAGTTCTCGACAAGCTCTCCATCGATTTCGACCATGACAGGCTTCACGCAGTCCTTCTCGAACCTTGGGTAGATGCGCCAAAGCTCTTGAGAACACCATTCCTCGGCAATCCCATTGCGAACATGATCCTTGTACTTGTCGAGCGAGTCGTTCAGTTCGGTCAGGATATTCTTGACGACCAGTGGGTTAGCCATACCGCGAACGCGACAGAAAAGGGGCACTTCTTTGTAGAGAGTCCCATCGTAGCGAACAGTAACTGGCTTGACGAGGGTCCTGACCCTGTTTCGATATTGACCTCTTCCAATGTCCCAGTCGCTCAATCCAGTACCAGGGAGCAAGTAGCTGGTTTCGTACACGCCGAACTTGCCCAGGGTCTCCTGCTCCAACAAGTCCGTCAAGAGATCATCGCTCAGGTAGACGATCACTTTTCCATACTCAACGTTCCGGAACTGCTTCAGAGTGCGACAGTAGGGTATCGACATCAAGATGTTTGGGTCGCGTGGCTCCTGTGCCACTTGCTTTCCCAACACTCCCGCCATTGGAAACGTGTTTGACTAGGATTTGTGGGCACTTTTTCAAAGTTTTGCTGTAGAAAATCAAGATGGCGACAATTCTTTGTTTGCAAACAAGTTTCGATGCGTTGAGATTTGCAGACAGTGAAAAAGAACAGGCTTTCTTGGCTGATCTCTTTAGCAGTAACGCGAAAGAGAAATCAAAACATTGGGACGCGTTGGGACGCAAATTTGTCATTCGTTCAAAATCGCGTCCCGTTTGTTTACCAACAGTGGTCAGCTGTCGATTTCAAAAAGGAAAACAAAAATCACGCGAAAATCTGAAACGAATTTCGATCGAAACTTTCAAATCTCGAAAAGTGTGAAGCAATAGACAGACAAATTTGTGATCCATCCAGAATTGTGAACAACATGCCCAGACGTGGGAGACTCACGCGCGCCTACCAGGCCTACGTACGAGAGAGACGATTTTGGCGGAGAAGAAAACGCCAAGACCTACTTCGAATGCAAGCATCCATGGGAGTGATCGAACAGGACGAAATGGTACCAATACCTCCAGCATTGGGACCACTTCCCGATCCCACAGCCGCGAACGAACAAAACAGCAACGCTGCAGCTCCAGAGAGTGATTCGAGTTCTTCCACTGATCCAGAAGATGTCGCTGAGTACGAGAACCACTTGGCCGAAATCCAGGACGACGTCCAATCCAGTGTCTCGAGTGGATCTGATTTGGCGGTTGCTGGCGCTTCTGGAAACCTCGAGCCGGATGACCTTACCATCGAGAACCATGAGGCCAGCGTTGATGAATCCAGCGATGATACAGATCCGGAGGAGCCAACCTCGACCGTCCATGTCCCAAATCAATCAGGAGGTAAGTTGGTACACCTAGACTGCTTTGCATTGGCATTCACGAGCCAACACGTACGTTTCAGGTCGCCAAGAACTTGGAATCAACGTCACTCAGACAGACAACAACACCACAGGGAACATGCAGGTGCCAATTCCAATCAATGTCAATTTCATGCTGGACAGGGAAGGCGTCACAGACCCGCAATTGCTCACATCGCTTGGCCAGTTAAGGCTTAACTTGAAGCTCGATGTTCGCTGCAAATGTAGCAAGGATTGAACGCGACCCAAGCTGTGCCAAGCAGTCCTATGTTCCATTTAATAAATGACCTCTCTTGCACTGACCATGTCAGCATTATTGAAATAAATGTCATTTCAGGAAAACGATGACATCGTGAACTTCGATGAATTCTTTGAGAACGATAGCGACAATGACAGCGTCCACGAGTCAGATTCAGAATCTGCGATAGATGAGGAGGATCTAGCTTACCCAATCAACCTGGACTTGGCAGCAGATCCAGAGTTGAGCACTTTCTACAGACGTATCATTCGACAGTACTGTAGGGGACGCGTCAACAAGAGGGATGCTAGTGGCTTCTGGAATATCTTTCGCGATTACTCAAAGTTCGACCCAACAGAGCTGAAGTCATTCGAAACTCTATTACGTAGGACAGCAAGAGTCTTGCCCCAACCTACCTTGACATGGAAGGTTCGCAACGTCCATTCTGGACGATACATCACTGGGACAGGAAAGAGCTTTCCCCAGAAGATATATGGCAATCGCAACAATTACGACATCTGTGAGATTTGGACAAGACTGACAGTTCGTGATCTCGTTCGTCTGCACGCAGCTCTTCACGATGGAAAATGCGATTTCATGGATGGCCAGAAAATCGACTACAAGAAAGTCCATCTAACATTCACTGTTGATGGCATCCCACATGGCAAAAGTTCGCCAGATAATCTACATGTCATGGCTGTACGTTTTCGTGGTTGTCGACATGTCTACATCCTTCAAGCAAGGGTTGCCAACAGGAAGGAGGCGAAGGAGTTGGTAGATTTCGCGGGGCCTTTGGTGGACGAGTGCAATGAACTTGGTGACTTGGTGTGGTTGTGGACTACTTCGTCGCAGACAGTCCCATGAGGGCCTTCTTCAAAATGTTGAAGGGCCATGCTGGTCGCTGTTCATGTGAGATATGCGAGGCAACTGGCGAGTGTGTTGGCAGGAAGATTGTCTATCCTGCTAGTCAAATACTACAACGCAAGAGGACGCATGAGCGTTGGCTCGAGGACGTGGAAGATGTCGAGTCCCAAAAAGAAGCAGGCAATGCCAATGTCAATGTCAGAGGCATTATGGGCAGAAGTCCACTGTTGGGCCTGCACAACATTGACATCGTGCAGCAGTGCCCACCCGACCCGTTACACAGGGACTGGCTGGGCATAACCAAATCAACTCTGTGGAGGCACACAATGGGGATGGCCAAATCTGGAATAATGAACGCTCGAGGCCAACGAATCGCTGAAGAGATCAGTGAATCGTACAAGAAAATTAGGCTGCCTGAGGAGATATCACACACAGCGCGTACCATTGACTACCCAAACTTTAAGGGACACGAGTGGAAGGCCCTCTTAGTCACATCATTCCCAACAATCTGCGAGGTGGTGCAGCGAGAGATAGGTCATAAGACTGCGCACATTTGGCTACTCTTCGCTTATCTGATTCTACTGTACAGCGGTCCAGACCAGACATTCCAGTCCACTCCACAGGAGGACCTTGAGGAAATGCATCAACTGCTCTACGATGAATTTCAGGAAGAGTTTGGGCCTGGAGCGTGCTCGTTTAACTGGCACAGCTTTTACCACATGCCTACTGTCAGGAAGTGGGGCACGACGAGACAGTTATCTACAGAGCCATTTGAATCCGCGTATGGCCTTGTCCAAATGTCCTACGCTCCTGGGACAAGGAACACTGGATTGCAAATAGTTCGCAACATGCTCATGCGATCAATGTCTCATACATCTGATTACTGCAAGGATGAAATGTTGATCGAAAAAGACTCAGGATCCACGTACAGGGATAACTCAATCGTGTTTGATGACAACTTCAACTACTACCAGGTGCAGAGAGTAAGGCGTGATGGGCTTGTTGAGGCCTGCGAAATCGTCAAGACTGAATGGAGGTGCCCAACAGATCCCACTCTTCCATTCAGCCATGTAGGTGTCTATATGTATGACTCTGTCAAGGATGAGAAGAGACACTACAGGAAGGATAAATTCACAGGCAAAGGTGTGCTGCGAAATGATGGAGTGCTCATACCCTTTCATGAGCAGTTGCTCTTCTCTTAATGCGATAATTATGGCAATAAAAAATGGTTAGCCAATTTCACAACTCTTTTTGGGACTGTTGGTGGGCCTTGCTGGACAGTCCCAAGTTATCGTCCTAAAAATTTGTTTTCGATTCGAGATTTCGATTTTTCGATTCGAAAATGGCGAGGTGCGAAGGTTTCCCACCTAGGAGACCACGAACGCCTAGCCCTTGTTCGTCTGACAACGCCTCACTGACAACTTATCTTGACAACAGCGACCTTATGGTACAATACGATTCGTATTTGAAATTTGAGGCTGCGAGAAAAAGAGTGAAACGAAGTAAGGGCAAGGGGGTCTTCTTTTTCTCTCCTCGATCAGAAGAGTCCTTCTCATTTGATGAATCCAGCACGATGAATACAGAACCAACGAGCACCACACTGGACGAAAGCACTTGGAACGAGCAAGGCAGTTTCGACGAAAGCAGTGCTGGAGGAACACCAGAACCAAGTGAAAGCTACACAACAATGGACAGCCAGAACTACAGTATCGATCACTCGACACCTAACAAGGACGAAGAAACGCAATTCGACCAATTTGGCAACGAAATCTTGTCTCCAGTCTTTGGTACCACATCGACAAGGCGTGAGACCAACCTTGCCAAATTGGAAACGAAAAGGAAACTGGATCTGGACCAGCCTCTGCAGGGGAAAAGTAAGCCTCAGTGCGTATGCAATCGACTCATCTGTATTTGCACTCATCTTTGAAAAGCAGCAATAAATTGGTCCAGTAAGGGACATGTGAAAAGATCACAAGCACAACTTCACTGGTTCTTCATTTACTTGCTATTGGGAATGGGCGGGACTTGATCGTTGGTTCCAGCACTTTCGTTCGCCTTGGCTGTGACAGACTTCTCGGGCAAGCAAGGACCATCAACGCCATACTCGGTCAAGGTGAGCCTCTTCAGGTACTCCTGTTTCACAGCTGATTGGTCGTCCAACTTTTCCATCATCTTCACCTCCAATGGATTGGGAATTCTGGGTGGCTTCGGGACCTTCGCAAGTGCCATGCTTCGCCAACGTTCACCATACTTAAAACGATTCCAATCATCTTCCTTCGTTGGATTGTTGAGGCGATACTTTCGACGTCGAAAATACTCCTGCAGGTGATCTGGACGATACATCTCAGAAAACGTGCGTGTCTCCAGGAATTGGAATCTGTAAGCTGAAATCAATGGTTGAAAATGTGCTTCAGGCTAAAAAATCAAACTCTTACGATTGTTCGATTCCAGGTCAAGATTGTCTCTCTTCACTTTCTTGGCTTTGGGGGGATCACTGTCAGATCCTGGTGGATCTGAACAATCGCCAGTCCTCTTGACACCTTCCATTGGGACAGAAATCAATTGCGATTGAATTTGCGATTTTCAAAGAATTCAGCACTTCAAAGCAACGAAATCAAAACATTTGGGACGAAAATACGCCAAGGTACCAAAAAGGTACCAAATCGCGTCCTAAACCGGAAATGCCAACTTCGCGTAGTACCTCCTGGGACGAGATCTAACTCGAGTCCCAAAATTGAAAATTTTCATGGGATGAAAATGGTACCTCTTGGGACCATGCAAGCTGCGCGTCCTTTGGGACGCGAGGCTTGCATGGTCCCAAGAGGTACTATGGGTCGATATTATGGGACGTTCTGTTTCGTTGGGTGGTTCTTTCTCTCGGAAAATACTCGTTCATGGTGTGTGGCTTCAAAGTCTAAGAATACAGAGAACTGTAGAGTTCATCATATGACAATTTTGATTCGATCTTGTTTTATT
>JAAUYL010028067.1_pt1 | contig 10673 bp, 8 predicted proteins | sample 7278011 | NCBI WGS metagenome assembly JAAUYL01 (sample SAMN14350225, study PRJNA611818) | marine sediment metagenome | isolation source: surface marine sediment (1.8m) | place: French Polynesia: Moorea | collected 2018-08 | reverse complement strand
TGTACTGTGTAACATGATACAAAATTCAGACTGCGAGGCTGGCTGGGGATTCGATCAAATTAATTCATTGGACTAGCTTTGTTTCCAAGCCAAAAATGGTTTAACAACTAATTAGGCTTAGGATTGGGAGGTCCATCCTCTGACCTCGTGGTCTCGACAAAACTCTCTCTCTGGAGGCTATATTCACGATTTTTCTTGGCACTTCTTTAAGAACTCGTCTTCAACAATATAACCCTTAAAGCCCAGATTTTTAAAGGTGGGACACAAATGTTTCTCTTCGATCTCGTATCTTACTCCACCGACTCTTGGGACTGATGCTCAAGAAATCTCCCGTCCCGAACTGGACAAACAAGGGCCAGTAGGAGGACTAGGACTGTGTGATGTTTTTGCAAAAAGCACAGCTGGCAACGCTTTTTGTGGGTGTCCACCCGCGAGGTCTTCATTCCCACAAAGTGGTCAAGTATCACTTTTTCAGCACATGATCTATTGTGGCACAGCTTATTTGGATTTTCTGTTTATGTTTTTGCTGCTGTTGGGGTCCATCTTCAACGCAATATGTAATAATAGTTAATAACTCTATCTCAGACTAAAAGTCCGTCAAGGGACAAAAGAGGATTTAAAGTCCGTTTCAAATAAGCCATCATCACTGTCCTCCATTTTAAAGATGTATGGATGTAAGGAAATGTTCCGGCCGGCTTTCACTTTACTTCGAGGGAGGCCAAGAGATTACGCTATGTAAGATGCATGCTCTCCAAAGTCCCCTCAACACTCTTATATTTTCTGTCCCACCCTAGTCTACTGGCAGCACTCGTCAACACCATTAAGCTTAAAGCTTTTCCTGACGCTAATGGCTCCTATCATCAGAAACCAACCAATTGGAGAGCAGCAATTAACGAGCTATTAGTCTAGGGATCGCTTCGGCTAAACTGTAAGGCTAGTAAGATTTTATACTACGGAGGGAAAGGGGGACACACCAACAAAACCAACTTTAGAAAGGGAGGAGAGGGTATAAGTTGAAGGAAATGCTACATAAATAGTTCAAGTGTGAGATGTTCCTTTGTAAGCTGAAGATCTTTAGTGTAGATAGATGGCCTAGATATTTGAAATTCAGTCAGACGGCGATATTGACTCCAACAAGTTAAAACTCAATATAACATGGTGTTACTGCTGAATAAAATCAATTTTCCAACCCCTCTCCTCTCTGACCTTATTAGCATCAAGGGGAGCTATGTATTCCTATAGAAAACCAACCATATAACCTCATTTCATTTACATTTTTTGGCATGGCTGGAGGAAGAACGAAGCCTGGTTAATACCCCTGCAATTTGAGACAGCTTCAAAAAGTTGGTTTAGAAATCTGGCAGAATTAAAAGTTTCCGGCCAAAAGTTCCTAATAAGGTTAACTGTGAGGAGGCTTTCTATGCTAAGTAAAGCATCTCTTGGGAATATTCAGCAACATGTTCTACTGTTCAACAATTTAAGCTGGAGAATGGCGTTTTCGAATGATTTCTGGCTTTTTCGAAAGCGAGAGAAGACGTTTCAAAGAAATTGACTTCTTCTGGTAGCACTTCCTTCCGTCAGTTCAGTCTGAAGCTGACTTTTATGACAGCCGAGACTATGGACCATCAAAAAAAGCTTTGCAGTTTCTTATTTTCGTTCTGTTTTTGCACTTTACACAAGAGCATTGGACCTTTTGTCTACCAAAATTTGGGGTAAATTTGCTGCTACCTATGTGTACATAGCACATCAGTTGTTGGGGGGAAAAGTTTTTTAGGATAGTTTTACGAGCGAGCGAAGAGAATCAAAAGTTATGGGCCATCATGTTCCTCTATGTTGGTGCTGTTCCAGAAACATTGTTCCTTACCTGAAATTGTAGAAAAATAGTCGAAAATATATAAATCATGCACGGGAAATTCCTGGATAACATTCCAGATTTTTTCGGCATAATCTAAGCAAAAAGGGACAGAAAAATAGAGAATTCTACTGCAAAACTGCAAATATTTGATGGATTTGGCACCTCCATGATATTTTTCAACAACTCATTTATAGTGTTGCCAAGCAAAGCTATTTCGAAAGAAAAGGTGCAGGAAGTTAGCTGCGTCATGACTTTAGCTGCTAGCATATGTAATATTTGCAAGCTCAGCTCATAAGCACAGCCGACTTTTTGGGGGAAAATCCGGAAAAAAGATAATTTTTGTCAAGTTGAATGGAGCTGGAGACCCTCTGGTGTTTGGCTGCGGGAAATTCAAACTGTTAATTTCCGGAAACGCGACAGCAAACTTCCGGCTAATCGGGCGAAGCTGCACGAATTTTTTTCAAGGTCGATTTTTCCATAAAAATCTGTAAAATTCTCAAATCCCTTCTCGAACGTGGGAGAGAGAGTCTCAGATTCTGACTTGAATTATGAGCCGACAAGTGTTGTGTTTTCTTCATGAATTTCATTTTTTCTTCGCCCGCAACGTTGCGATTTCTCCTCTGTGACCGAGTATGTGAGTTATTTCTTTTATTTCTGAAAGCAATGCTCAAGAAAATGTGTTGGCTTTTAGTATCAGCGCAACAAAACTCATTGAGAAAGCACGCAACCTTCCACTAAAGCAGTTGATATTTACAGTTTGCTAAACATAAGTTTAAAAGCTATACTTTTCGCTGAATTTTGCCAAAATATTAATTTCATTTCGATTACACTAATTAATAAAATTCTGCGAGAAAACTAGTCTTTTTAAACTTTGCAAAAACCTTCAAAGCTTCAGCTTTCAAGTGTTCGGTGTTCACAAAAACTACGAGTCATTTGAGCCTTGTTATCATTTCTCTTACTTTAAGTCAAGACTTTCCATTTTGCATCTTTGACTTTTGGAAAGTACATAGGGTAAGTGACTTTCGCTTATAAGTCAACTTTTATCTCAAAGCTCCAAGCGGCGGTCACTTTATCTAGGTGTGATAAGATTGTAGCAAAAAGTAGGTAGTAGGTAGACTACATCAAAGGAAACGTTGTCTTTCTATTGGTCTTGTAACTTGCAGACAAAACATGTGGCTTTTTAACAGGAAAAGTGTTCATGTTATTTTTCATAGACAGTCGTAAATCAAAATGCAATCATGCCTTTGACCGGGATAAAGGGGGAATGTCAAAGATATTCTTGGGTCAATTTTTAGCTTTCTCACACAATACCTGTGACCTGTGTGTTGCAATTACCCATTTAGTCTGCGTTGTTATAAATTCCAACATGGAGCTACTCAATTTGCCAAATGAAATCTTGACAAGAATTTTGGCATATTTGCCGGAGAGTGAGCGCCATCATTTTGTCGCTCTTGTTTGCAAAAGGCTGCTCAGCCTATCGAGGTCGCAGCCTCTCTTCAACGAGGTCACTGTGAGGCCAGAAAAAATTGTTGATCCAAACTTTGACCTTGGACCTTTAGTGGCTAATCTGACCTCACAACTACAGACTCTGGTGCTGACCTTTTTCATTGACACGGAAGTCCACCTGCAATGCTTCGAGAAACACCTGGATTTTGTCAGACAACCTCAAGTGTACGGCAAATTGCAAGGACTTGAAATGATCATCTACTTTCACAGCATTTCAAGAGTAGACAAAACTGTCAGGAAGCTGACTGAAATTACCAAAGCAGACAAGGAGTTTTGCAAGAAGATCAAGAAATTCTCCCTTATCACACCGAGGTCTGATATTGAGGATGGCGAGGTTAGCTTGATTAAATTAACATTATGGTTGCTTCCTTTGTGAATTCAGCTCTTTTTCAAGGAATGCAGTATTGACTATCACTTGGGCTATTTGAAGGAACTGACTAATTTAAAAAGACTTGCCATTCAAACATTGACTGGAATCAATAAAACAACAATTCTCAAGCTGGCAGAGAAAATGCCCAGACTTGAAGAGATCTGCGTTGACACTCAAGGATATGAGGTTCTGCCACTAAAAGGTCTTGTTCCTGTGAAAGGGTAGCAATTTATTGTTCAGTTAATGATACAATTAAAGCGCCAGCCATTAATGCAATAATAACACTCAGTACATTGACCAGTCTGGGCATTCTTGGCAGTGAGGACATGTCGGTAGTCAGCGATTTTTTGCCACGTTTTGCTTTATTGACGGAGGTAACACTGGAACTGTTCCTTCACTGGCTAGGCGGCGAGGATTTCTATAACGGAGAAAACGAGGAGTTAAATTCGGTAATTATATCTAATACGTTTTAATGAATCGTCAAAATCTACCGACCAGATTTTAGTATCTGAATGCTCTGGCGAAGCTGGAGAACCTTCGCAAGTTAGATATCACAGCTCATGTTGATCTTCCTCAACAAAGACGAAGCTTTCCAATCGAAAGTTTCCCCGAAAACTTGACATCTTTTATAATCACGAGTTTCCCTTTGGCCGATTCTGTATTGGACAATATTCTGAGCCATTGTAAAAAGGTAAAATTCTACTTTTTAGTTTGAAACCCACAAAAATATACAATAATCTATGAAACATTTTTATTTTAAGCTGAAGAGGCTAGACTTGAACGACTGCTTCGTTGGATCCGATTTTATGAAAATCATAAGTGAAAATTGCAAAGAACTGACACAGTTTTCCTCGTCGGCCAATGCTAGTGAGGAAGTCAACTTGGACATTGCGAAATTGGAAAATTTGCAGGTGGATTCAGAATTAACGGAATTTGTGATTATTACTAAATATATCTAGTTTTCCTACTGTCAGTACGTGATCTTCCATCAAGGGCTCAAAACACTGGGAGCAATACTTGTGGCCGCTCCAAGCCTAAAGGTTCTTGAAACTGAAGAAACTGACTTGAAGGAACTAGCAAAAGATTCTGATGCCTTAATGAAGGTATGCTTGTTATTACCTCATTAATCGCCATTAACTGTTCTACTTTATTGATACAGATGACCAATATTTACGTGGATGGAAGGATGGTCAGCACTCAAGATCTTATATGAAATATAGAAGTGTTTGCATGTTTCTATTTGTCATGTCTGTCATGTCTGTGAGAACAGAAAATTTTTGGGAAAAGGAGTTCAAAAAAGCTTCCAAAAATGCTGTTGGAAAACAAGACAGAAACGTGTGACGTTACAACAAGACAGAAACGTGTGACGTTACATTTCCCAGAAAAGAAACAAAATAAAAACAAGAGACTAAGTTTCTTCACACGTTTTTAAGTTGTTGAGAGTTATTTCTATTTCTGCTGGACATTTTTATTTAGCTTCGAGCATTTAACAGATCATGAAAAAAGTTGCACATTTCTGTGCGATATTTTTCTAATTTTTTGTCGTCTCGGAAAAATATTGGCACGGCAAGTTTTTGTCAAATATTTGGTGGAAAAGTATAAGAGGTCTTAGGTCAGATTTCAGCAAATATATTCAGCTATCGCTCTTTTCGCAAAACATTGTCTTAGGGGTCGTCAGTTTCTGCGGAAATTCGTGCCAACCCTTCTTGGGGAAGACGGTGTAATCAAACAAGATTATTTACATATTGGGGGCAGTTATTTTTGGTTTGCCTGCATTCGTGATTTGTTTGCTGAAAAGAAAATTACTAGGCCAATTGAAAATTGAGTGAAGCGACACGCGATCCAAGAAACTGCTTTGTTGTTGTTTTCCCACTTTCACGAAAAAAAGGACATTTTGGGAAATATTTCGTGTTAAAGTAAACCAGAAAACCATTATCTGACAAGGCACAAAAACCAAAAAGCCCTCTCATTGTTCGAAAGTCTTTCAGAAATAGGATAGTAGAATCCAGTTTAATCATGAGTAGACAGGTCGAAGTTTGTTTACATTCCCTTATTCTTTGTGTCCCTTAAATCTTGTGCTGGGGGTGGTGGTGGTAATGGCCAACTTTCATGGAACACCTCATCAACATCATCCATATTTAAAGGGGGCATAAAAGGGGATGCGAGAGAGAAAGGGGTTATTTCCGTTTACAAAAGCGCATTTTCCATTCAACACTCCCCCTCGTCTCCAAAAAACCGGCACATTTTCTTTTGTACTCTCACTATGAAAAAAGGCTTAGTTTAGAAAGGATACCAAAGCATATTTTTGAGTTATTTTCGTAATGTAAAACGAGAGGGGGTGCTGCTATGTTATTAGAGAATGGGGTTGGTAAGCAGGAAATGTTTTCCCCCTGGGAGATTCAGTAATCCCGTCCATTTTTAATGGGAGCGTGTGCTCAGTAGAGTGTCCCCGGAAAATTAGCAGCTCAATTGACTTTCGAAGTTCTTCTTCAGATTCTGATGAGATTCTTGAAAACATTTTTTTTTGTTATTTTCATCCCGCAATTTCCGGGAAAATAATGGAATGGCAAAAAGCAGACTCCCCAGGGTGATGGAGGTATTTTTGTCCTGCCAATGGGAAAAATGTCGGAAATTTTGCTCACCGAATACAGAAATAAACACCTGCAACGAAAAAATGTCCACTGAGAAGAGATATTCTAAACCACTGTTGACTGCTTAATAAGAATGCGGTCAATTCCTCGCTTTTGAGGCATGTACAGCTCGTAACAATTTTATTTATAATTTTAGGGTTTTAATTGAATTATCAAAGGAAACCTGAGACATTCCTCAATTGTTTGAAAATATATCTATAATTTTTTCGGGAAACTCATAAACGTGATATTTACACTAGATATATTGTTTGAGTACACTACGAGCTATGCATACAGCAATTGGACTAGGACGCTTTAAATTACCGAGTAACTTTTCAGGGCTTAGCGCAAATTGTCGCACCGTACTTTTATGATTTTTATGAGCTTAACTTTTCTATGGTTTTTCCGTCAGTATGTAAAGTGAAGTGGCGTCTATTGAAGACTAAAAGCCTATTGGAAAAATCATTTATTCATCACCAAATTGGAATTCCAGACTTTTGTGAGAAACGGCCTTACCTTGCACGTTGTTCACCCTTTAGTTTCCAACATGAACTGCTTGGACGTTGAAGCATTAGTGAGCTTGCTCTTGCTGAGCTCAAATTCAAGCTTGAATCCATTGCTAGCAGAAGAAAGTTGTTGGAGTGAATTTTGTCTTTTGTCACAAACTTGCACCCCAGAACAAATTGACAATGTTTGCAAACTGGCAAGCGATCATCAGGGAAATAATGTCATTGAAGTTGTTCCAGAAAACAACCACGACATAGTCAGAAGAAATACTAAATCTTCGGGGAAAGATTTTATGGTCGCCATAATCCAAGAATTCTCACTGGAAAAAGTCACAATCATATTTGAAGAAGGTTTAGTATTATAAAACACAGTATTAATAGCTCTCACACTTATGATGTTGTCAATTTCAGAGAAGGTCAAACGAAATCAAATGGAAAAGGATTTCAAATTGCTTTCAGCCAACGGAGTTTATTTAACAACCTACATTTTTGAAAAGCTTGAGTCTGACAGAGATTACCAGAATTTGTTCAGTCCTGTAGCAGATGCAGAGCATGCTGGGACTTTCCTTCTGTTTTCTTTTGAAGCCAACTTGGAGAAGTTCCTCAAAAAGGTTAGTTTCTAAAACCAAGGAGTTGGGCATTATTTTAGCTTCAACTTGATTCTTTGTTTGACAAGGCTGATCAAAACAAACTGTTCTGGAACTCCGGGAACAGCTGGTTTCTCCAAGGAGGTTGGCAGTCAACCTTAAATGGAATATCATGGAAGCAATTCTTGACTCAGACGAATATTTATTTGCCATTGAATGTTCAATTCTATGTCACTGTTCCATCGTCTGGAAGTCAGACTGGGAACGTTGTCCTTCATGAGGCTTACCATCGAGGAGCTGAAGGTTTTCCTCTGGAATCGAAAGAATTCGGATCCTGGAGTTCCACTTCTGGTTTGATCACAGTCCAACAGCATCTTTGGGAAAGAAGAAATGACTTGAGAGGAGTGTTCATCAGAACCTCAACCATGGATGTAAATCGTTATAAGATTCTGGATCGTGTCAAGTATTGGCAAATGATAATTTCTTTGCAGGACATGCCATTCGTCGATCTGAAGCCATTGTCGCCTGGATCAAAGCACTATAGACTCATAGGATACCTGGCTGATGTGTGGACTGAGCTTCAAATCATTATGGGTTTCAATTATTCTGTGATTGCAAGCGTGGATGGCAAATGGGGCGCTCTAAATGATGATGGAGTAACTTTTAACGGGGTTGTTGGCATGATTGAGAGAGGAGACATTGATGTAGGAGTGGCTTCATTCTTTGCAACATCTGATAGAGCCAAGGCTGGAGATTTCTCCGTTGCTCTGTACAACAGTTTGTATGTCACTGAATGTTTGGCGGCAACCGCATCAACCTTGTTGATGATCCAACATTTCAATCCTCTAGGGCCAAACTGTTTGTGAAAACTCCGACTCCATATGCTGGCTGGTTGACATTCATCAATCCATTTACATGGCAGGTCTGGGCATTTACTGGAGCCAGTTTGGTTCTCCAGAGCATGGCACTGGCGTTCACTCAATGGTGGAAAAAGGAAATGACTGGCGAGGAGAAGGATGAGCCAACGATTCTCACTTGCGCAAGAGCATTGTGTCAACAAGGTTGCAATCACAGCTCAATGAAAATAAGAATTCTTAAAAAGATGGGGCGCTACTTTATTCATAGGAGCCTCCAAGGAACCTGTTCGTTACTCCACAAGAATAGTTTTCATTACAATGTTCTTTTGCGCAATTGTGATTTTCAACTCCTATGGCGCATCCCTTACCTCATTTCTGGCTGTTGTCAAAGTCAACTTTCCATTCAAAAGCATTGAAGAGTTGTATAGGAAGACGGACATTCGTGTTGGAGTTGTCAAAGACTCTGTATTTGATTCCATATTCAGGGTGAGTTGATCTTGAACATCAACAACGTCAGTGGTTGTTCACAATCCAATTTTAGCATGCCAAGGAAGGCGTAATGGCTGACATTTACCAGAATCAATTGTCGCAAATGTCTGGTGTCAAGGAAGGAGTAGAGCGACTAAAGTACGATCCAGACTTTTCATTCTTGTTCCAAGAAGAATCCATCGATTACATGGATGACCAACCATGTCAGATTGTCACAACTCCGGAAACCATCATCGTGGGCAAAATGGTGATGATCTTTAGGAAGAAGTTCCCCTATACTGCCATGTTCAACCATTAGTAAGAGCTCTCTTAGTTGATTTTTTTTCTTACTGAATTGACCTGCTTCTGCCTTTCAAATTCTCAGTTTGTCTCAGATGAGAGAACGAGGACAGTTGAGCCAAATGTGGAACAGATGGAAACCCCTGCCTCAAAAAGATTGTTTTGAAGTCACAGAAGCCACAGGAATTGACTTTGATAAGTTCAAATCTCTGGTTGTTTTCTTCTTGATTTCTGTTGGAGTCTCCTGTCTGTTGGCTTTGTATGAAAAGTTTTCGTACCCAAAGAAACCTTTCCGGAGGGAGTCAGAAACTACGATATTTTACAAATCATTCTTTAAGAAACCAAAGTTTAACCGGAGGAAAAGCTGTTGAAAATTATATATTTTTGGCTAGTTTAGTCTTACCTGGAAATAATAAAAAAGAAAGTTGAAACAAAGTACACGAAGTCACTTTAAATTTTTGGGCATGTCAGGAGTCAATTTACCAATGCTTTCAAGGTTTATTCTTGCCCTTATCACTAGTGTTACTGTTAACAATCCGGAATTATATAAATAAATCCCGTAAAATAAGGTTGGACCAGATTAGAAACCCTAGGTCAGACAGGCCTGTTTGCGTTAGCTAATGCACACCAATTGCAATTTTGTCTAAGAGGAAGGCACAAAACCCAGCTATTTTTACTGGGAAGGAAAGCCAGTAAGCTAAGTAAACAAGTGCTTAAGAAAGTTGATGATTATGGTCTCCTTGCTTCTTTGATATTTTGTACTGCAAAAATTACGTTACAATCTTATGCAATATCTGTTTATTTTGCTCGCATTTTTGTCCAATATTGTTGTGTCAATTACAGCTGGATCTCTATAAATATTTTCGTAATAGAACAGAAAATATTTCATTCAACCTGTCAACAAGGAAAGTGCGAACCAAAAAAAGCTTCATTAAATGCAAAATGCTATGGATCTTAATTAACTAGACAATTAGAATTACCCCTAACTAATGACCGAATTAACAAATCAGCGTCAATTTGTCTCAAGGCTGGTTGAACCTAGTGATCTGACTTGACTGACAGCCCGAAAATTGCTACTTGTACATTTCCTTGGAAAAAAGAAAACACCTACGCTAAAAATGTGTAAAAACCGTCTTATTTTCGTAATGCCAACTCACGTTTCACGCTTACTTTTTATTCGTTTTAATAACCTCCAATCGACGAGGCTGGAGACAAAGTTGCCAAATGGCCAATTCGGGGGGATAAAAACGAATAGTAGCCTGCTTTTAATGCGAGGTCTAAACTCTGCGTCTCGCCAAATTTTCTCCCAATATAGAGTTTCTAGCTTTGCATTTTAATTAGCTTGTAAACTGTGAAAAGTTCTGCCTGAAAAAAATGTTGTTGAAAGGAATAATTATAGGTCTACTAATGTTTTTTGTACTTGGAAACAAGCGAGACAAATAATGATTGAAATTCAGTTGAGGACATTTTTGGGGCATTTTTGAACTCATTTTGGGCAAATTGCCAGGCGAAGATTTTTATGGGGGCAAAAATTTGTGAACGAGAGCTTAGCAAACGTTTTGCACAACTGATCTATGACCTGTTTTCGCAAGGT
>JAAUYL010006605.1_pt1 | contig 10676 bp, 10 predicted proteins | sample 7278011 | NCBI WGS metagenome assembly JAAUYL01 (sample SAMN14350225, study PRJNA611818) | marine sediment metagenome | isolation source: surface marine sediment (1.8m) | place: French Polynesia: Moorea | collected 2018-08 | reverse complement strand
GGCAGTCTTTCAAGGTTTGAACTGTGCCAACGTCATCTTCGCCCATTAACCGGCTGTAGCCTTTAACATCCGCACTTAAGATTGCCGTTAATTTACGTTTGACATTCTGCAAGTCCATAAGACTGCTTTCGCCAGAGCATTATCAGAAAGGGTAGAAAGGGATGGTTGCTAGATCAATTTGTATCCGACAATTAAATATTGTCAAGTAGAAACAGAAAGATATAGTGGATGGGGTTCAAATTGATACCAAAAGGAAGTGTCAACACGCAGACCCAGGAATGGACATGATGCTCACGACCATGGGTATAAAAGGGTAATGGCGAACCACTAATTCACCCCAAATATGCCCATCACCTCTGCTAAAATTTGGGATTTGTTACCCTCTTTGCAGTTGGAGGCGACCGTTTCGGTTTCATGGTCAAATTTCACCTGACAGTCGTATTTTTTCGCGATGCTGTTAATAATCTTGGATATGATTTCAATGTTGTAATTGATTTTTACGATTCTGAATGCGTCCACTTTTCCACCCCCGGGATGCCTTATGGTGTTCCCGGAGCGTATTGTGTTTTTAAACTTGTTTAGATCAAAACCTGTGCCATATTAGAGTCGATTCCTATTTTGGCGATGTATTTTAGACCTGTTAATTTTAACCTTTTGTAATTATTTTAAATAAATCATCGGCCGCACCGGCCGTGTCGGCAGATGGGGTTTTAGCCCTGAAGACCATTCGGCGTCTCATGGGCAAATGCCGCATAAAATTCTTCCGGACAGGCAAGTGCCCCACGATTTCCCACGGAAATGACTTGCCGTTTCAAATGCCGTTCCTATTTTTAGACAATAGTCCATCACCCTTCTTGAACGCCATTGCATTGCAGACACATAGGAGGTTTGATATGCGGTACAAACTTTTGGGGAAAAGCGGTTTAAGGGTTTCTGAGCTTTGTCTGGGAACCATGACCTTTGGAGACGATTGGGGCTGGGGGTCATCAAAAAACGAAAGCCGGTCAGTGTATGATGCGTTTGTGGAATCCGGCGGAAATTTCATTGACACCGCAGATCTTTACACCAACGGCACCAGCGAAAGATTTTTAGGTGAATTCATGGCATCCGATCGTGAGCGCATCGTGCTGGCCACCAAATATACCAACACCGCTCCCGGCAGCGATCCCAACGCCGCAGGCAATCAGCGCAAAAATATGATGCAGTCCGTCGAAGCCAGCCTGCAGCGACTCAAAACAGACTATATCGATCTTTACTGGCTGCACGTTTGGGATTTTACGACACCTGTAGAAGAGGTCATGCGTGCTTTTGACGATCTGGTGCGCCAGGGAAAGGTTTTGTATATCGGCATTTCGGATGCACCGGCCTGGATAGTTGCCCGGGCCAACATGCTGGCCGAATTGCGTGGCTGGACCTCGTTTGTCGGTCTGCAGATTGAGTACAGCCTGATTGAGCGCACCTCGGAGCGAGAACTGTTGCCCATGGCCCGCGAACTGGATCTTGGTGTTACGGCGTGGTCGCCGCTGGCCGGCGGACTGCTGACCGGTAAATACGCGCCCGACGCAGATGCGGACGGTGAAGAAAAGCGGCTGAAACATCCCATGATGGCGCCGCTGGTTGATATCGATGAGCGCAAACAGGCCATTGCCGCAACAGTGGCAGAGATTGCGGATGCGATCGGTAAGACGGCGGCCCAGGTGGCCCTGAACTGGCTGCGTCAGCAGCCCGGTGTGGTGATTCCAATTATTGGTGCGCGTCGTTTGTCCCAGTTAAAAGACAATCTGGCCTGCGTAGAGTTCTCTCTTGACGAAGAACACCTGCAAAGACTCAACGATGTCAGCCGGATTGAACTGGGCTTTCCCCATGATTTCTTCACAAATGAGCTGGTGCAAAATTTTGCTTTTGGCGGCATGCGGGACTTGATTGATAACCATCGACAATTTTAAGCGGTTTGCTTGGCCTTGCGCTTTAAGGCCACCACACAGCCCTTGAGTCTTTGAATTTTTTCTTCAAGACCGGAGGTCACGTATTGCTCGGCAACATCATCGGGCATAAACAACCACGCCGGAGCGGTGCCGACCGACTCGGTAATGGTGTCAATATTGGGTGAACGCTCACCATAAACCCGGATCAAATGCGCCCTTGTCTGATCATTCCAGGCAGCGTATTCTTTTGATTGAATGGGTTGATTCAGCAATATCTGCTCTGCGGCTTCAATCTGCCGGGTCAGTAATTGAACGCCGGATGCCGGATCGACGGGGTCAACTGAATTTTGGGAATCATTGGGATTCTGCATGGCTGCTTTTCTCCTTGTACCAGGTCATAAAATAATGGATAGAAGCAGATGGTTAAAGTTCGACCCCCTTGCTCTTTGTGCATAGGGTGAGCATAAGGTCCCACCGGTGGCATCGCACTTAGGCTAAAAACCGTCTGCGACAGTCATCCGCACATTTTTCAAAATCGAACGGGCAAACCGGGGTGCCATCTGCTTTTTCATAACACAGTTTGCTTGCTGAGTAGCATTCTTCAATGCAGTCTTCAAAGGCTGCTTTTTTGGCATTATTTTCTTCAGGCATGGACCCATCCTCCAGAGTTGTTGTGGCTACAAGCGCCGGCCAGCTTGGATATGATCGCCACGAGCGGCAAATAGCAGGTACGCGGTTCCCAATTGTTGCGGGTGAACCCAATCACGATCATAAGTTCAACGAATTAAGTGATGGGCCTTTGTGATATATATTGAATAAATTATAGGGTAAGCATTTTGGAACGATTTTCCAGATGTTTCCTTTTTAAAATGGCTTTTAATTGAAACTTGAGGTGAGCCTGTCTTTTACAATATCCTTTTGCGAGTCTTTCCAGCCATAGACCGATTGTAAAAAAAGTCTGCATTCATCACAAAAACGAAGACCGCGACCATCCACAATCGCCCGCACATAGCCCCGATACCCAAACTTATTAAACTCGCCTCTACTCATAGGACATAAGGATCCATCCGGCGCCGGCCTAAAGGATGCGTGATCGGTCAATCCAAAATTATGACCGACTTCGTGCAGGGCCACTTTGGTGGTGCGATCAATCAGCAGGTCGATTTCTGCCTCGGAACCGATATGGTCGGGTGTTAGTTTTTTGGTTGAAACAACCGCAACATCATTATTGGGATTTTTACCGCCGAGAATGGAGTTATAAAATTCATCATCATCTATTTTGAGATCCGCATCGGTAATCCCAAGCGTGTTTCCTATGTATTCTTCACCCAGGATCAGCGTCAGCAGCCGGGCATCGATGCTGTCTATCATGGGCGATTCATGATGGGCTAAATCGATCTCACCGATGATACCGTGAAAAGATGCCAGCAAACCATTACCGATCTCTTTAAGACTGCTGATGGTAATGTGACTGCCAATCCGAACCAGGTTTAATTTAGAGTTAGCTGCAAGCATTTTTATCTCTTTGATTTCTTTTGAACCCCAGCCGGTAGATATATATAAAATGCGGTGCCGCGCCCTTTTTTGGACTCCACATTAATATAACCATCGTGGCTCTTTACGATCCCATAAACCGATGCCAATCCAAGACCGGTGCCTTTGCCGGTTTTTTTGGTTGTAAAAAAGGGATCAAAGATCCGGTGCTGAATTTTTTTGTCGATCCCCATGCCTTTGTCCGAAACCGTGATCTTAAGGTATTTCCCCGGTTTCGGCTCATAAAGATGGCTTTTGATATCCCGGTGGGTCACATTTTTGGTTTTAAGAAGTATATCCCCCCCATCCGGCATTGCGTCTGCTGCATTAATATAAAGATTTAACAGCATATGTTCTATCTGGCCCTGGTCGGCTTCAATGGTATGCGGCCGCTGGGTAAAATCTTTGTAGATAGTGATTTCCTTTTTCATTTTTTGAAATGTGTGGGAGGTCTTTTCAATAATTTCGTTGATCGCAATTGCTCTGGAGCGATACCTTCCCTTGCGCGCATAACCCATCAACTGCTGGGTGAGTTCAGCGCCTTCCTCAACGGCGGTTTCGATTTTTGTTAAATCCTCGTAATGGGGATGCTTAGCGTCGATATCCATCAGCAGCAATGATGCGTGCCCCTGGATACCCATCAAAAGGTTGTTAAATGCATGCGCAATCCCGCCTGCCAGAGTGCCGATGGCTTCCAGGCGGGCCGTAAACTGGAGCTGAGCGTCCAGTTTTCTTTTTTGGGTAATATTGCGGACAAAATTTAAAGTGGCTGGCTGCCCTTTCCAGAGAATCCGCACCGCAGTGTGCTCCACCCATATTTGTCTGCCCTTTTTGCTGATAACCCTGAAAGAATGGGTGACCGGGACTTTTCCACCTTTTAATTTTTTCTGATGACGCTCAAGCACCAGAGCTTTGTCTTTAGGGTGAATGAGCTCGGCAATTGCTGTGGTGGATAACTCCTCATCGCTGTAGCCCAGAACCGTTTTCGCGCGTCGATTGGCAAATCGAATCAGGTTGTCCTGAATGATGAAAATGGCATCCCGGGCTTTATTAAACATAAGCTTATACTGCTGCTCCAACTCGCGAAGCTCCGCTTCTGTTTTGATCCGCTGCTGCAATTCTTCTTCGAGCGCTTTGATTCTGTCCGTTAATTCTTTGGTTGTCGGGTGTTTATCCATTAAAGGCGCGTCCATTTTCACGGGTTGCCCGGTAGATTTATCGCGTTTTTGCGTTCCTTGATGCTGCATCATCTTCTCATGCCTTATTTAGGTTCTATATATTATAATATCGGCCGTTTAGTGGAAAAAGATAAGCTATATTCCTGTATACGAAAATAATTGCCAGGATTTGAACAGGCAAGATGTGTACCAGATATTGATTGTAAAATTTTTTTTAATAATATTAGTTATTTAGAATAGGGCTCTTCTTTGGCGGGAACGACGCTGAACAAAAATCGTCAGTTCGTCTGTCAATATGCGGTAAGGGCAAATTCAAACCGTTGCCAAACCACGGTTAAGAATTTATATGTATTTTAAATAGTTAGACTTGCATGAATTTCCCTGATGGCCTGCGCGGCCAGCCCGGCTTTATCAGCCATTTGAATCGCACGATCACATCGCGCCGGGGCCGAGCGGCCGATGCATTTATGATTAGGATCTGCTTGGATGGCTTTTTCCAAATCCGCAAGCAGGCGCTCACGGGGCAAATCCAATTGCACCAGCCACTCCTGTAGCTCGATGACTTCCACAGCGACATTGCGGGCCAGTTCGTTGTTTTTGTCCCACAGATGCGTCACTGTTCCGCCGGTTTTCAGCCCGGCGATATTTATTGTCAAAACAAACAAGTTCTTTAAGACCAGCTGCAACAACAAGTCTTGCTCATTGGCCAGACGGCGGCTGGGTATGCCGAGGCTATCCAGAGATATTTTGATCATATCTGCCTGGGGGCCATAAAACACAGAAGGCATCAGGACCTTGACAGCCTGTCCTTTTTTCTTTTCAAACCAGACTGATATTACCGTGGGGTTGCTGATATGGTGCCTTTGCCAGTCGTCCGGCAGAAGCTCGTTTTGTAAAAGCCCCATATGGCCGCGCCAACTTTCGGGTACAGCGACCAGGACATCAGCCAAATCCTTTTCGGCTACCGCCACCAGAACCAATACCGGGTCTGGTATTTTGGGGGCCACATCGGCAATGCTCACGGACCGGTTTATCGGATAGACTGGATATCCGCAGCGCAATAACCCTCGGGCAAAAACGCCCCCCATTTCTCCGATTCCGATAATCGCAATGGCTTGATTCATGATCCCCCATTTTTAAAACGACATTCCAGCCGGGATGCTGGAAAACCACGGGCATCCCAATTTGATTTAGCTCTCATGGTCATCGCCGGTTTGATTGGCGGCGCCTATTGTATCTCTTTAAGCAGGGAAATGTCTTTGGCCTTCATTTCTTCTAAGGCTACTGCCGTGGTATCCGCTGCCACGCCTTTGGACAAACCCTCAACCACCGTCACTTTATACCCGGCGTCGACGGCATCAAGGGCGGTAAGTTTTACACAATAATCGGTGGCAATGCCGTAGATAATCAGCTCCTGGATACCGTTTTGCTTTAAAATCTGATCCATCTCTGTTTCAGCACCGCCGTCATCCTTGAAGCCGGAATAGCTGTCGTAGCGTTTATCTTTTCCTTTTTTGACAATCGCCACAAACAGATTCTGATCCAACAGAACTTCCGCGTTTGGGGTTTTCTGAACGCAATGCGGTGGCCACAGCACCTGGGTGCGACCTTCGAGCTGGATGGTCTCGAATGGCTTTTTGCCGGCATGATTCGAATAAAAAGATACATGCTCGGGCGGGTGCCAGTCCTGGGTGGCAAAAATCGGATACCCTTTTTCTTTGAGCATCTGTGTGGTTTTCGCCACTTTTTCAACAAACGCCTGGTCTGTTCCATCGGCCGCAAGGGAGCCGTTTTTGTATGTGGTAAAATCGCCCTGCATGTCGACAACAATGACGCCTATTCTCTCAGCCGTGCTGGCTGAACTTTTAACCGTCACCATATAAAGGTCTCCTATAAGCAATCTTAGGGTGAAAAGCTATTATGCTTTCACGAGCAACCTCTTTTCGCTAAATTAAGGTTTTGTCTGACAACCTGATGACCGCCGCTAAAAAAACCCGTTCCCAGGATATGAGAAGGGGTTGTGTTTTGTGAATTGCATTTGAAGTCCTGTCAAAAAGGAGGATGGATAGTTATGCAGCAGCCGTCCATTTATCCGTATCAGTAATCCGGTTTTTGAGTCAAGGATTACCAAAAGTATCGGCAATCAGTCGGGTCATTTCATGCTGTCGATGGCAGGCAACCCGATGGCCGCTTGCAGCCGCTTCAAGCGTTGGCTCTTCTGCCCGGCAATGATCAATGACAAACGGGCAACGGGTATGAAAACGGCATCCTGCCGGCGGGCTGGCAGGATCGGGCACATCGCCGCTCAATACAATGCGTTGCTGTGGGGGGGCAACATCTGGTATCGGGATCGCTGACAGCAGGGCATGCGTATACGGATGCAAGGGTCTGGAAAAAATCACACCGGTATCGGCCAGTTCCATGATTTTACCCAAATACATTACCGCCACCCGGTCACTGATGTATTTGACCACCAGAAGATGATGGGTGACAAACATATAGGTCAATTGCAACCTTTGTTGCAAAGATTTTAACAGATTAAGAATCTGAGACTGCACCGATACGTCCAGGGCTGAGGTGGGTTCATCGAGCACGATAAACTCCGGGTCCGTGGCAATTGCCCGGGCAACGGCAATTCGTTGCCGCTGTCCCCCGGAAAATTCATGTGGGTAGCGCAGCAGGTGATCGCGGGTTAACCCCACCTGCTCGAGTAGAGTCAGCACCCGGTCTTCAAGATCGCGACCGCCCATGCGTTGCAATGTTTTAATGGGCTCGGCAACGATATGTTTGACCAACATGCGCGGATCCAGGGAGGTGGTTGGGTCCTGGAAAACCATCTGAAATTTGCTGCGCAGGCCCAGTTTTTTAATACGGGACCTGTTTATGCGCGCCAGGTCGGCTGTCCCTTTGGATGCCGCATCGGCGGGGGTGTAATAGATATGGCCGTCGGTGGGCTTGAAGAGACGCACTATGGCCTTTCCGGCAGTGGTTTTGCCGCAGCCCGATTCGCCCACCACCCCCAGACATTCTCCGCGGTAGATAGCCAAATCGATGCCATCCAGCGCCCTGACAGCACCAATTTCCCTACGCAGTACACCCCCTTGAATGGCATAGTGCTTTTTCAGATTTTTCAACTCGAGTATTTTTTCCATTATTCTGTTATTCACCGCCCGCTTCGCTCAAGGCGCAGAGTTCGCAGAGAGTTTTTTTTAATTTTGCTTTTCGTTGAGAGGACGAAAAGCAAAAAACAATCTGCTGTCGCATATATCGTATATGATATAAACCACATTAGTTAACCGGTACTTAAAAGAAATTAGGTTCAAAATCAGTTTTTTATAATCCGCAGGATTGAGATGTTTTGCCTTGTCGGCGTCTCAGCGACAAGGCAAAGAAACTATCCTCTGCGATCTCTGCGTCTCTGCGGTGAGTCACTTTTCCGCTGCGGCCCAATAGCAGGCCACCAGGTGATTTTTTCCAATCTCGGTCATTTCGGGAAAAGCCTCCTGGCAAACCGCCATCGCGTGCGGGCAGCGGGGGTGGAACCGGCAGCCGCCCGGCGGCATCACCAAATTGGGCACATGGCCGTCAATGCTTTTCAGGCCATCTTCCATAGAAAATTTGGGGACCGCATCCAGCAATGCCCGGCTATATGGGTGCAACGGTCGCTGGAAAAGGTCTTTGACATCGGCCACTTCACACAAATTGCCGGCATACATGACACCGACCCGATCACAGGTTTCGGCCACCACACCCAGGTCATGGGTGATCAGTAAAATAGAAGAAATCACTTCATGTTTTAGCTGTCGCAAAAGCTCCAGGATCTGGGCTTGAATGGTCACATCCAGATTGGAAGTGGCCTCATCGGCTATAAGCAATACAGGGTTGCAGGCCAGCGCGATGGCAATAACGATACGCTGCTTCATGCCGCCGGATAGATTATGGGGATATTGATCTGCAATCTGTTCGGGATTGGACAGACCCAGTTTGGCCATAATTCCAACCGCGCGCTGTCTGGCTTCTTTCTTCAGGCGACTCTGCCAGCGTTGTATTATTGGAATCCGTGCCAGCAGCTGAAGCAGCAGGCCATCCGGCTGCCGGGTAGCAAAACCATAAACAGCCTTTAAATATTGTTTAAGCGGTGGAAAGGTGCGACAATCAGCTGATTCAAGCTCATTGAGGACGGTTGCGCACAATTTCTGTTTTTGATGAAATAAAAAGCTTTCAGCCACTTGATCCCCAATGCTCATGGTGGGGTTCAGAGCCGCATTGGGCTCTTGAAAGATCATGGAAATACGATCCCCGCGCAAGCTTTCCATAAAGGCCTCAGATTGCGCCAGCAGATCCATGCCCGCTGCTTGTCGTTTTTCATCTAAATAGACAATGACCTTGCCGCCTTCAATGCGTCCCGGCTCCGGCACAATGCGCATGATGGAGCGCACCGTGACACTTTTACCGCAGCCGGATTCACCTACCAGCCCAAAGGTGGCACCATGATCCACCACCAGACTCACTTTGTTAAGCGCTTTGACCACACCCTCATAGGTGTAGAAGTTGGTCACCAGATTTTCAGTCTCTAACAATTTCGCCATTATGAGTGCTCTTTTTTCTCACCGCAGAGACGCAGAGGGCGCAAAGGTTTTTATCTTATTTCTTTTCGCTGAGAGGGCGAAAAGAAATAAACTTAAGCCCTAATAATGTTTAAATTATTTAAAATTAATCCTGCCGCGCAGCGGCTGAGGATTTTCATTTGTCGGCGTCTCAGCGACAAATGAAAAAAATTTACTCTTTGCGATCTCTGCGTCTCTGCGGTGAAAACATCAAACTACCTTCGTCTCAGTTTCGGATCGAAGGCGTCACGCAAAGCATCGCCGATCAAGTTCCAGCCCAGAACAAAAAGAACGATGCAGCCACCGGGGATCACAATCGTATACCAAAATTTCAGGGGATCATCGGGAGGGCCGACAATATAGTTGCGCGCCAGCGCCACCATTTGTCCCCAATCAGCATACCCTTTGGGCGCGCCCAGACCCACAAAACTCATAAAGGAAGCGGTAATCACCATCGAACCCATGTCCATGGTCGCCATGATCAAAGCTGGATAAATGGCATTCGGCAGAATGTGGCGTAAAATTATCTTTAGATCCGATACGCCCATGATTTTGGCCGCCTGAACGAAATCCTGGTCCCGCAGTGTTAGAATCTCAGAGCGAATCACGCGCACATACCAGCGCCAGCCCACCAGTGCCAGCGCAATCATAATTTTATCGAGCCCCCGCCCAAAGGCCACTACAATTGTCATGGCCAGCACCAAAGTGGGTATGGCCCACATGATATCGGTGATCCGCATGAGCACCTCATCAACGACACCGCCATAATATCCGGAGATAGCCCCTAAAGCGATTCCCACCAGCGCGGCAAAGCCCACCACAAAAAGCCCAATTTTAAATGCCGTACGGGTGCCCCAGACCACACCATAAAAAATATCATACTGACCAGAGGCTGTGCCGAAGATATGGGATTTGCTGGGCGGTTTGGGGGTCGGTGAAAAACCTTTGTGCGGCATCAAATACGGATTGTGGGCGTATTTCGGCGGGGCGATGACAGGTGCCAGCACCGCTACCGCCAAAAAAAACAGGACCAAAATGAACCCGATCACTGCTGAAGGATTTCTAAAAATGCGATGCAGTGTAAATTTAAGCTCACGCAGTCTGGGATGTTGGTCGGTCATGTACAAAATCTCTACATTTGTTAGATAATTTTAATTTAAATAATACGATATCCAATTCGTCATCGTGATCTCAGCGATGATTGTGATAAAAAATAGCTATCAGATCTTTTTAAGATATGAAATTTAAAGAGGTCTTAAAAATAGCAGATCATGTCCAAGGGCAAGGCGAAAACCGATTCAAAAGTGGAGCATACACGATAGTATTCGAGCATTTTGAATCGGTTTTTAACACAGCCATTGGGCATTAGATGCATTTTAAAGACCTCTTTTAGTTCAGTCTGATTCTGGGATCGATATACGCATACAATATAT
>JAAUYL010089201.1_pt1 | contig 10686 bp, 6 predicted proteins | sample 7278011 | NCBI WGS metagenome assembly JAAUYL01 (sample SAMN14350225, study PRJNA611818) | marine sediment metagenome | isolation source: surface marine sediment (1.8m) | place: French Polynesia: Moorea | collected 2018-08 | reverse complement strand
CACCCCAGAAATGTTTAAGCAGTGATTAGAGCAGAAGATACAAATCTTACATTTGAGAGAATATCGTTTTATATCGCTAAAAAACGTAAATTGTCAACAAACTCAAAACTCTCAACCCAACCTACAAACTACAGAATATTTCCCAAAATTTTAATAACAATATTTATCTGTACTATCTGCTTTGGGGTTATCTTCTCCAGTTCGCATTGCCCCTAACAGAGTAGAAATAATCACGCACCTTTTCGGTTTGTCTTGGTTTTGAGGTTTAATTGCAATACGCCCTTGTGCTTGAAGGCTAGTTTGGGTACATTGGTCAGTAGAGTTATAAACTGGACAACCTTTATAGTTAAAAAGGGCACGGTAGATGGGGTCTGTTCTATTTGTAGTAACTGTATTAGTATCAGGTTTGACTATTCGGAGGGTGGTTTCATATTTGCCTTTGTCATTTTTCTCATTGTCGTCTATCTCAATACCAGCTTCTAAATACTTCCAGGTTGAAGTTGGAATATCGTTGGGAGCGATCGCTGCTTTATGTACTGCCCATTTAATCACAGGTTGACCAATACCATTGGTGGTTTCTTGGAAACTTGCTTGCCAAGCTATTTTATCTCGTACAGCGTTGCGTCTAGCTCTGAACATCGCTTGATATATCCTGTCATTAGAAGTGCGGAGGCGTTGGTTGTTAATGAAACCTAACCATCCGGGAGCGGCGATCGCTGCCAGAATACCAATAATTAGAACAACAAATGTTAATTCGGTGAGGCTATATCCTGCTTCTTGTTGTTTCAGTAATTTTTCTGATGAATTTTTTGTCAGTTTTTTAATAATAGTTGATTTTACTGAGACAAATCTTTTAAACTTCATTTTCACCCCGATATTCTGTTATTTAATATTTTTATCTCTGTTTACTATTTTAGTAATTAATAATTTAATGTCAAACAGGGTGATGTTTTTGAAAATAAAAAAATTTGCCCTGTCATTAACCAGGGGTAGGTTTGACAGGGCAGTTATTTTGTGGTATACATAGGCTGAAATTAAATTATGGGCATCCTGTTCCTGTTGCTGAATCAAATTCTCCTTCTGCTATTCTCATACTACCTAATATAGTTTCAACAATTACGCATCGTTTAAATCCACCATCTGCTGTAGAAACACTAACAACAGTAGGGACGTTCCATGGAACGTCTCTACGAGGTTAATTCGTCTCACTTCCTAGCTGTGGAGTTTACTGAAAAATTAAGGTTTAAAACCTCTTTTTTCAAGGAGAAAAAAATTTCTTTTTCACCAATCCTATCCGTTTTAAGAAGAGGTAATAATTAATTATTAATTGTTAATTATTAATTATTGAACTACCAAGTAGGTGTAGGGCAATCATCGCCTTGAGCAATTCTCATACCGCCAAGAATTGTTTCAACTATGACACATCTTTTGGCACCTTTGCCGTCTGCTATAGCTGTTGTTATTACAAAAGGAAGGTTATTCTCATTCTCTATAACACCTAGATTGTTAAAGGTTAAACCTGTAATCGAACTAGCAGTGTCAAAACCAGTGCAATTATCATTCCCATCGATAGTACATTTGCCTGATTGTAATCCTACCATTCCTGATTTAATTTCACCATTTGCTCCTAAAGATTGCCAGAGTGGGTCATTATCAGGAGGACTAGGATTATCACCTGTACGAACGTGGAACCGTGGAGGGTCATTAGTAGTGTTCGTATCATATCTAAATTCTACTGTTCGCCTTACCTTTTTCAACTTAGCATCACTTTGAGCAGACCTCAACGCTCGAAATACCCCATCATTAACTGTGCGGGTGCGCTGTCTGCTGATAAAAGCATTCCAACCAGGAGCGGCGATCGCGCTCAATATTCCTATTATCAGCACTACCATCGCTAATTCTACTATAGTAAAACCGACAGTAGATGCCTTTGGGTGAGTTCGTGGTAACATTTTTAATAAATTTAGAGGTTTCATATCTGTTTTCTGTATAGGAAATTTTAATACTTATTAGTTTTTGACATTTGTGGTCTGCTATGGTCCAAAGCCACTACGTCCACCTACTTGTGCAGTTGCTGTTGGACAATAGGAAGAATCACTACAGTTAGTATTGTTTGTTTGAATACGACGTAAGGCATTGCTTTGAATTGCGATCTTAGCTAGTTTATTCCCACTTTTTTCTGTTAAAGTCACGTCGTTGTCATCCTCATCTTGCTCGACAACTGGGTCTAATAACTCAAAATTTTCTATGTAATTAATCAGCACTGTTACTGGAGGAAAATCTCCATTACCTCTGACAAGATCTCCTGGTTTTTTTATATTGACAATGTTATCTATATCGTAACCGTTATCAGGTGGTTCCCCGTTAATGTAGTTACCCAAACTATCAGTAGGGTTGTCACTAATTTCTACTCTAGCTATCCTAGACGGACAAGGTTTTGCGTCACACCAAACAGAATTAGTGCTTGTTTCGTCTATCTTGTAATAGGCAACTAACGAATATACAAATGTATCATCCAGACAATCATTTGTCTCAGTAACAGTACAGTTATCGACAACTAAAACATTGGTTTCATATTTACGCTTCCAAAAGACAAGGATTGGATCTTGAGCAGTATTTAGAGGTATGGGTGCACCATTTCCCAAGGCTTCTATATCATCTACATCTGTGCTGCTGTAAACATGAATTGCCTGACTCATATCCTGAGCAATATAGTCAACTGCTGCTTGTAATTCCTGTTCGCTGTTGGTCTTTGCTTGTTCCCTCACATCTCGGTTGAGAATATCTACAACAAAAGTTAATATTGGTACGATGATTATCGTTGCCACAACTGTTGCTACTAACAATTCAATCATGGTAAAACCACTGGTAGATTTAGACAAAGGCGATCGCTTTTTTGGGTATCGTTTTTTGAGAAGTGAGTTGAGTAAAGTTTTCATCTTTTCTTGTTTTTATGTTGACTTTTCATTTAGTTGTTTATGCTAATCTAGGCGATCGCGATAGTTTTGAAATGAGTTTTGTGTTGGAGTTATCTCTGTTTTCGTTTTAAACAGTGGTTTTTCTGTGTCACCACTTCTAGTTGCTAATCCAGTATTATTAGTAGAAGTCAATATTAGTTCAGGAGAAAGAGTAGCATTTTCTACACCGCTACCTCTGTAAACTCGCACAAATAATTCATACCCATCATCAGCAGTTAAAGAAGCACCGCTAAATCCTACAGCATGCACAACCATATCTGTCAGACCATTACAGTCTCCTCCATCTCCTCCATCCACGCAATATAGAACTCCCGGATCTGCCGTACCACTACAGTATGCAGTCGTGTCTGGCGGATTTGGGCAGCCCAAATTTCCGGGACCTGTTATGGTTTGATTTCCTGGGTCAATAGCTTCTATTGTTGGAGCAGGTATAGTTCCCGATCTTACCCCATCAATATAACTCCTCGCCGCTTGCGCTGCCAATTCCACCCGTCGCGCCTGAACCCGCGTCCCCACTGACAAGGCAATGATAGGGGCAATAGCAGCCATCAGGGTAGATACCATGATCATTGCTACTAAACTTTCAATAATGGTGTATCCTCCCTCCGAGAGTTGGGGTCTGTTTGGTTTAGTTTTGAATTTCATCATAAGTTTAGTCTCCATTATTAAGTTTTTAATCATCGTAATTAGAACAGTCAACTCCCGAACGACTCGTTACATCATTGCCATTGAGGTCTTCCGCACACAATAAAGCCTCAATCCAAGGATCGTCACGACCCACTTCTCGATAATATTCGTCAGGTTTATTATCTGAAGAAGGCAGAGAAAATTTCTGGGCAAACAAGTCAGGAGATTGAGAAAGCAAACCAACATCAAAACCCCATTGACGATTTGGCGGTGCTTGGAAACCTAAAACACCAGCTGCAGCACCACTGTTATATCTTTGTGGGTATCCGAATAGAGCGGAGGTTTCACCAGCATCTACATCTGCACGCTTTATTTGCTGTTGTCCGGCAGTAGCATATTTACTGCGACCTAACTGGATGAAGCCTCCTGATATGTTGACTGTCCTTTGATTATTTTGATTGTTTCCAGTTCTCCAACTTTCCTGGAAGCGGACAATGTTTTGTAGACCACCATTACTTTGACCAGGGCCAGAAGGAGTATCTGCTGCTGCTGACACTAGGTTAAATGTAGTGTCAGTAGCTCGCACCATCCAGGCACTATTTCTGATAGCATTGCCTTCTAGGTTTACTTGACCAGGATTTTGAGCATCAGGTTCATGTATTTGCAATACTGGTACCAAACCAGGGTGGTCTGTGTAATAAGGATCGTCAGGATCGCCACTATCGGTAGTATTAGGATCGTTAGGATCGTAGTCATTATATTCAAAATATAAAGGATCTGTAGCACTATATGTCGCGTTATTTATATCCGATATAGCCTCTAGGTCGCTGCTGTTGTTGGTAGTTCTGAACATCAGAACATTGTTGTTACCAGTAGCAGGGGGTACAGTAGGGTACGGATAAGTTTCAAGATTACCATTCTCATTAACACCAATTGGAATTGGTTTGCCGTTGTCCACTACCAACTCTTTTTGACCATCTCCATCTTCATCCTTCCTCAAAAAGGCTACTCTTCGGGGAAAACGTTGTACATCTTGGTCAAGAGTAGCAGTTGTAGATAAGAGGGTATGATTATTATAGGGAGCAGAATCGTAATCTACTTCCTGTTCAGCAACGCTACCAAATAAATCATCAACTGAAACAACTAGACTTCCAGTTGGGTCTTTCAAAAGTACCCAATCATCAGGTTCACAGGTATAAGCAGGCAACTTTGGACACACCTCCATCACATATTCTGGGAATTGATTAACACGCCGTTGTACTGGAGTCACAAAATTAGTGAAGTAGGAGCTATAAACGGTAGTATTTGCGTTACTTCTGTAATCATTGTCAGTGTGAGGTACTCCATCAAAATTTGCCCCACTGCTTAAGCCATTAGTAGCATAGTTATTAGCAAAGAAGCCATTCTGTAGACGTGAATTTTTTTCAGTACCAGTTGCTATTGAGGTTGGAGAGTCTGGAGGGGTTACACTACTGTCATATATCAAGTTACCTGCATTATTTCTCAGGTCGAAATCTCCCTCATTCCGGAAACCAGGACGCCATTGATCGGAAAGTAAGCTCAGAGCATCTGCCAGAATATTAACTGGACGCCATTGATCTCCACTTGTACAAGCGTTCAATCTAGGGTCTCCACCACGACAAGCAAAATTAGGATCTAAAGTATCACGAGTGTAAAATTCTCCCCAGTCAATGTTGCCATCATTATCTACTAAGTCTTCTGTAAATTCTTCAATCTTATCATCAGAGCCGTTTTGATGCAGGTTAAAGTCTCCCTGAATATAAACTGGCAAGTTAGAAACTAAAGTCAATCCCTTTTCTTTGGTTACTTCTTCAGTAGTCATAGTGGTAGGGAGGGGTTCTCTATCCAATCTTTGACCATTAATCAACATAATGGCATTTGGACGACGAGTAGGGTCTAGTTTATAGTCAAAGGGACTATCTCCTAGGTCATTGTTACTGGTGCTATTAGGGTCGCTGCGATCTGGAAGAGCATCATCACGACTAGCATAAATAATACCGCTTAGAGGAAGTAGATACTCATTGCCATCCCTTCTTGGACCAACTGAGGTAGAAGGTGTAAATTCTGCTTGTCTGAGTACATCTAAATCTAACTGAGTAGCTCGAATTTCCAGTGGTTGACGCTCTTCCAAAGATAAGTTAGAGTTACTTGTCAAACTAGCTGTTTCTCCACCTCCAGTTAAATCGAAAATGGTAAAAGTTTCATCAATGTTATTGGTGCCACCATCAGCAGGAGCTGCGGTATTATCTAGATCGCTAGCCTTTATTTGTCTAGCATCTAAAAAGGATACTTCCTTAATTGCACCATCATCAATATAACTTGGCGCAGTTCCCAAGGTGACTTCAGCGTTACCAAGAATACCCAAGGCACACATTGTAGTATCAATTGCTGCCTGTTCTGACAGACTCCGATCTGCATCACTTTTTTGCAACGCATCTCTGAGTTTTTCATTAACGAACCGACCATTAGGAAAGACCATGTTTGCTTGATCTGCCAGCAGACCTAATAAACCGCCACCCGAAAACAGTTCCGTTGCCTGGTCAAAAGTTGCAGCATCTGGTCTTTCCCCCGGAGGACCATATACAATACCATTGTTTGATTTACCATTGTTATCTCCTACAGGAGTATTGTATGTTGGAGCCTCTAAACCACTTACATCTTCCAGATCGGGATCACTTATATTTCTAGCAGTGCTACTTGTAGAAGGATCGTAATAACTACTAATACAAGCTATAGGAGCTTGACTAGAGTCGTCAGTATCATTAATAAAGTCTTCTGCATAATGATAAACTGCAGTTGCCCGCATTCTCAAGTCGCCTTTGGCGTATTGGGGTGTGTTAGGGTCTATGGTTGGTGGCGTGTTTACTGCTGTAGGAAGAGGATCGGGTAAGGGAACCCAGAAGGGGGCAGCAGCAGCAGGGTCGTTGTTATAAACCATTGAGCTAGCTACTGGCGACATCGGCATAGTATCTGGCCAAACTACCTCAAAACCATCTGGATTTATTGGTCGTGGCGGTAAGAAAGAATTTGTTCGCTCATAAACTCCTGCCCCAGTAATAACTCGCAAACCACCAATACCATCAAGAGCTGCTTCCGGTTCAGTTGCAGCAGCATCTTCCCAGAAACCATCACGGTCTGTGGAACCAACATCAGCAATAGTAGCTACCTGAGGCTGGCGAGTACGTAGTTTACCACTGTTTTCTCCTGCTGCATCTAACCATTGAGTAGTGCCATCAATTTGTTGTCCCCCATTCCCGTCATTCTCCTCATCTTTTAAGCTTAAAAAGCTATTACTATCATCATCCCATATCTTTTGCGGTAAATTGTTTCCTACCAAGATGCGATCGCCCACAAAATTTTGTACACCATCTTCTAGAAGCTCAGGGTCAGTTGCTATAAGTTGTGCCAAATTAAGATTCAGACCACTTGTACTGACACCAGTTGCAACTGTAATATTAGGACCTGTACCTGTAGGTAATATCCAGCTATCTATAGCAGGTCGCAAATCATCTCCAGTACCAGTTATTACTGTACCAGTTATAGTTTCTTCTACTCCTTCACCCACCTCAGCAAAAGGTACTTTTCTCACCAGTTGTTTAAAATAAGTTTCTAAAGCATTTTTTCTTGCTTGTTCTGGACTTGTAGAATTTTTTACTTTTGTTTGTACTTCTCGGGGATCTTCTGCCACAATATGATCGGTATCACCAGGATGTGCAGCTATTTGAGCATCTACTAAGGAATCAAGGCGCCTCTGAGTAGCCTGACTATTGTATGCTGCTTCTCGTGCTTCATCGCTTACTGATTCGTGAGTACCATTTATTTCAGCATCATCTTCTATTACTGTAGTACCCCGCTGCAAGTGAACTGCAATGTCAGTAGCGTCATTATCCCTTACCACTAATCCATTGACAACGTTACCACCGACAATAATTTTGCTATTTTCCTCATCCTCAAAAAAGCAAGAATTTGGGCTACTCACGAGGTACAAATCTATATCATTATCCCCTGTTGATGAAATTATGAGATTGCCGTTAGCTTGAATACGACCGTTGAGACGAAAATCAGGACCAGGAGCAATCTCTAGGTCATCTTCATACACAACAGCATTATTAGTTAGTGGAATTCTACTCCAATCTTGCTGATATTCTAAAGCAGAGAAACCTGTAGTTCCTCTAAAAGTTTCAAAAGTAAAATTATTATCAGTATCACTGTTATAGTCCCCTACCTCAGACAAATCAGTTATGGGAACAGTCGCTGTATAAGTAAAGAAACTTTTCTTCAACTCGGCACCAGACTTATACCAACCAGAATCACCTACTAAGATAGAGCTAGTACCAGCTATAGCCTTACACTCTGCACTTTTTCCTGCTCCTCCTGATTCCATAGGTGGTGTTCTAGCATCTAGAGGAGTCCTGGCCCATGCAAAGTTGCCATCATCAGTACGTTGAGGAGTGAGGAAAAATATACCATAAATAGTGAAACTATCGTATTCACCGTTGTTATCAGTATCTACCGGAAACCTCCAAGCTGTTTCGGTAATTTCATTGTCTTCGATGGTAGTTATATCACCGTCGTCTCCCTCTGCTTCAATAGAACTTCCTTGAATCTTATAACCAACTCGCAGCCTTTGCTCATCACCAAAAGTATATTTGTCTCCCCCCACTGTTGTTGTGAGTTCCAAATACAAAGCATCATCTGTAGGAGTATCAGTAGTCGGGGGGTTAGTAACCAACAATTCTTCTAATTTTGCCTTTGCCCGATCCAGCGCAGGTGTTGCAGCACTAAGCACCGCCTGATTTACCCTGACATTTCTGGCATCCTCAACACGGTTAAAAGACCGTAAACTAATAGCTATAGTCAGTAAAAGTACCACTAACATTACCATTGTCACAGTTGGAAGCACAAAACCCGCTCCAGACATACCGGGGCGACGTTTATAGCTCATCAACCTTGGCAATAGTCTCCTAAGTAATCTCTCAGTGATGAGTTTGATTTTTTTATTCATTTGTCTTATTATATAAATTATTTTAGTAATCTTGCCCTTTTTCATAGATGCCTCCCTGAGTTGGGACTGACAGTCCTACTTCCGATTGGCGCTATTAAACGCTGTCCTTAATTTAGAGCGACCAACACATAAGCTGGAGTTCACTTATGCTGGTCTTGACTTAGCCAACGTAGTCAGTTAAGACTTAATCTGCAACCTTTGAGAGACAATTCCTAAAAATGTCTAGGATTGGCTAGGTTTTTCAAAGGTGGTATTTTTACCAGAGTATTATGGGTTTAGTGACATACTCCCACGCCAACCTTAAGGTATGGCGTGGGCTTCTCGTTTCGTAGTCCCAGTACCCCGTCGGACTCCACGAGTTTTAAGGACGGAATGCCCTGCCGCCCTTTTTTTTATGTTTATTGCTGCGTTCACATCGCGGTCAATAACAACACCGCAATGTGGGCAAGAATGAGTTCTTTGCGACAATTCTTTCGGGACTTTTTCACCACAATTCGAGCAGTCTTGGCTAGTGTTTTGAGGGTTCACTGCTATAGTTTTCTGTCCAGCATTCTCAGCTTTGACAGTTAAAATAGTTAGAAATTGTCCCCAAGCAGCATCGTTAATTGATTTACTCAATCTCGTTTTTGCCAATCCTTTAATATTTAAGTTTTCGTGGGCAATAACATCCGCTTTTAATAATAATTCATTAGCTGTTTTAAAATGAAAATCTTTGCGCTTGTCGGCTACTTTTTTATGTTGTTTAGCCACAGCTTTGACAGCTTTTAGCCATCTTTTGCTGCCCTTTTTCTTACGGGATAAACGTTTTTGTAGAGTTTTTAATCGCTTCTGAGATGAGCGATAATATTGAGGGATTGGAACCGACTCTCCTTCACTTGTTAACAGAAAGTCCTTGAGTCCCATATCGATTCCCAGAGTGTTTTCTGATGTAGCTTTGACATCAGAGTTAAATGAGGGAACCGATTTATCTTCCAAGGATAAAGTCACATAATACCCATCGGCTTTACGGCTAATCGTCACAGTTTTAATGTTAAAACCCTCTGGCAATGGTCGATGTTGAATCAACTTTACCCTACCTATTTTGGGTAAATTAATCTTATTTTCTTCAATGCAATCTTGCTTGATTTGAGGATAAGTAAAGCTATGATAACGACCTTTTCCTTTAAACCTTGGCTTGCCTAATTTTTTACCATTTTTATCTGTTTTAAACCATCTATCAAAGGCTAGTTTTACCCGCTTAATACAATCTTGCAATACCTGAGAATGAATTAGCTTGTACTCCCGAAATTTATCTTTGGTATTTACCAAATCCTTTTTCTGAGAGTAATAATCTGGATTATCTCTTAGTTGAGGAATTGGCATTATTAACGGGCAAGCATTAACCGGACAACGGTTTTCTGACCACCAAGAAAATCTTTCCCCTAGTCGATAGTTGTACTGCCGACGCAATAAATCCAACCACAATTCTATGGTGGCAATTTGGTCTTTATTGGGTCTAAGCTTGTACTGGTAAGCAGTCCGCATTACTATCAACGTCACCTTGATCTTTTTTATGATAACATCAATTTTTGAGTTTTGAACAAAAAGCAATATTTGTAAATTAATGGGGCATTGAACCCCATTAATTTACCGCCGATTCCAATGCGCCAATTTTTCAAATATGGCGTGAGGCTTCTCGACGGTTTAGCTAACTATGATTCCCTAATCTTTGGCTAGGGATAACAGGGACACTTAATTTTATTTGGACAGCCCATATTTAAGTTTAACTTAGGCTGGCCAGACTCTAGCATCGATCCTTGTGTTTGAGAATTTCTACAGTATTTATTTATTTTAGTAAATTCTTTATTATAGCACAGAAAGAGTTGATTAGGACATAGACTGATGATGAACCTCAGACAGGGAAATGTTTTTCCCCCTGTTCCCTGCTATATATCAAATCCGAATAATTACCTAAATAACACGGGAGCATGAAAGCCATCGTCTTTTAAGCGATGGATGAAAGGCGAGGAGTCGGATTTTAATCCGATGTATTTGATTTGACCGAAAAGCCTGGTT
>JAAUYL010046129.1_pt1 | contig 10688 bp, 11 predicted proteins | sample 7278011 | NCBI WGS metagenome assembly JAAUYL01 (sample SAMN14350225, study PRJNA611818) | marine sediment metagenome | isolation source: surface marine sediment (1.8m) | place: French Polynesia: Moorea | collected 2018-08 | reverse complement strand
GGGTCGCTAAATGGCGATCAAGCGGTGAACAAAAAAATTAAATTTTGGTGATCAAGACAGTTCACAGTATCGCGAACAATTGATACACAATTGGTGTTGAAATGACATTGCGAAAACGGATATCACCAATCATCACGAAAAGTCATTATTTAAGCTCGACTTCAATGACAACGTGATGTGTTACCTGTTCAATCATTGCTGCCTGTATGGCGACCTATTTGGTCGCCATACTTTTTTTTTTAATACGTCCTACTGCAGTTTGTTCACCAAATCGCGCTCTGACAATGAACAAATATCCAATGTTGGGTTACCAAAATAAGGAACACAAAATGACTAGTACGATTGACATGTGACATTTGCTTGGTGATAAATGTGTGTCTGTACGGCGCTCGGGCGCCGTACTTTTTTTTTTGGGAAGGATAATCTTGCACTTGTTCACCATATCGTGAACGTACCATCATGAAGTATGCTTTCTTTGGTTAACAAAACTTGACGCACTCATTTCATCCCTTTACGTTTTTATTTCGGAACATGATCACCAATTACACATCAAATGGTATACAACTGTTTGGGTTATTATAGAATTTTTGAAATCATGATACATCACTATTACACAATTGTTACTTGTGGTGGACTAACTTTTGTTACTGTTTTTGTTACTAAATAGGTCGACAACTGTTTGACTATCGTCTACTGTAGGACTAGGTCACGATTTGTTTCAAGAAATATCTAAAGGTTCAGTCATTTTTTCATCGCTTGTACATTACTTGGTGAACGGACAAGTACATCGTCGTGAATATAAATGTTTTAAGCCTAAAATGGAAATTACAAGAAAAGAGTCTTTCATAATTTGACGCATGTACAGGGGACATTCGGTCATCGCAAACAAATAACTCATGATACGAAAACGTCACATTTAAATCTGATAAGGGTGGGATGCTTGACCACGAGAAATGCTTTGTCACATAGTAGGTCATCAATTGTTTAACTTTGTTGCACGTTCCGTCTTGCATCATTCGAATTGCAAGTCCCAATAAAAAAAAACCTCTTTGACTACCATTTTGTTAGCCTTTGTCGGTCCTTTGGTAATCAAATAAAAATATTATAACGCGTGATAGAATTCTTCGTCCCCGATCCTGGCTTACGGGGTGGTTGAATTAGCTGTTTGTTACAATCTCTTGTTACTATTTGGGTCGCGATTTGTTCACCAGGTCTTGATCGCAGTGTTAACGTCTAACTGTACAGGCAGTCGAAAGGCAGGGTAACCAAGACCTGCTCCACTTTCACAACTTTCGCTTTGATATCATCGGCGGAGAGAACCACTTCTTGTGCGGCTAATTGCCTCCACTTGGCGACCCCAACCTTGTCAAATGGTAAATTCCTGATGACATCAGGGGTGTATCGGTCAACCAAGATCTTCCGGCATCGTATCATGCGGTCTGGCAGGTTTTCCTCGATCTTTAGATAACCGTTTGCCGACCAAATGAGACTGTCGTCCTTCATGTCACGCCCCTTTGGTCGATAACGGAAGGATTTCCGGCAATTGTGAGTCTCTTGGCCGAAGTAGTGCGAAAGGATGTTGCCGAACATTTGCTTACCGATCGATGGTGTTCCCTTTCTGTAAGTGTTTTTCAGGATCGCGTAGAACGACTCGAAAACCTCGGTGGACGTAGCCGAGAGATAATCGCGATTCCTTTGTTCGAGGAGGTGAGAAAACAGGTGAACAGTTGGTGTACAAGCGGCGGCCCCAAAGGCGTTGACATAAGATCTGTAGAAGCGTCGCATTACCAACTTCAGGTCAACCTCTGCTTTAACCTCCTCAAACTCAGCGTCATCAAGGTACATGGCACGCAGAAGGTAAACATACAGCGTGAAGGCGCGTGCTTCTTGCCTCAGCCCAACATTGTTCAACGCACTGACCACGATTGGGAATCCCACCATTGTCAGAACTTTCCACTCCTGGGCTTTGAATGATTTTTCGTCGATTTTTCGTGGTGATCGCTGGACCTCTGATGGGACGCGAACGAAGGGGTACCGTGCATTGATGTCCTGACGTGCCTGTCGATTTTCTGGCCTCGCTCGGTACACGTTGCTGATCCCGAGCAACTCGTTCATGATCTTCTTCGATAGGCCCAGAAAGGCGCAGTGGAAAGAGTCGATCGGTATTCCCTCCATTACGTCGTCGAACAGTTCGGTCACGCAGGATAATCCTTTGACACCAAAGACAGTTTGATGGGAGTCGTTTGCCTCCTGCGCCTGCTGCATAAACATAGCATGGGTCCTTGGTTCTTGATCGAAAGTTTCGTCCGTCCAGAGGACTGCTCCACCTCGCCTGTTGTATGCTCCCTGTTCATTGACCATAGGAACCTCGTTTGTTACTCCTCGAGCCATACAGAACTGGCAACCGTGATATCCGGTGACCGCCACCATCGCCAACAGCACGACTCGAGCCTTAGAGTCGGCCAAGAAGTATCGAACCTTAACGTTCACCGTAGCAAGCTCATCCAGGACAGGTCTTAGAAGCTGCTCGGTCATCTTGCAGCCCTCGTCACCGATGTAGATTGCTAACAAGAGATGATTTGGTAAATATCAGGTAAACAATTGATCATCTTTAGATTACCAACCTAGGGGAAGGATGCGATTGCAGTCAGTCAAGCGCATTGAGAGGACCTCAAGAACTTGGTCGTTTTTCTTATCAAGAGCGACCCCGTCCCATGACAAATCGATCCATGTTGGATCACCGTTCATGTCCCGCCAGGGAGGTTCCTCGTCGTCATCGTAATCACGGTGATGCCATTCGTCCGTCATTTCTATGGCGTCGATCAGGCTGATTCGAGTCCAAGTTTCCACCACATGGTACTCCAGAGGATTACCGTAATCCTTAGCATTGAAGGTTTCGCCGGCGGTCCAGAATTCTTCGTTGGTCTGGCGGTTGCGGATCAGGAAGTGCATACTAATGGGTGGTAGCTTCTTGTCTGCCCTACGGCGCATCGTTTTGTACACCTTTGGGTACCGTAGGATGTTGTAGATCAATTGGCGGTTCTCCACGATGAACGCATAGAAGCCTTCGGCGACGAAATGGCCGGCAAGTAGCTCCGCTCTCCGTGCCGCGAATTTCTGAGCGAAACATTGTATAAGTCGGTCTTGCACGATAGGATTGTTGACATTGTGGTGCCCGTTTGGGTTAAAAAACGGTGCCTCAGGATCACCATACGGACCGTCGTCTTCTGGATCGCTGTCTGGGTCACCGTTCGGTTCGTCCCCTGGTGGTCCTCCACCTCCCCCATGTTGCACTTCGTCATTGTTGGCAGGTCGTTCACGAATAACTGCGTCATCTTGTACGTGGTCTGGTAAATTTTGGTACATTTCAGGGTCTGGAACGGAACCGACAGACGAATTGTCATCGTCTGAGCTGTCATTGTTATCCTGACACGCGCTTGCATTTGGTGATCCAACGACAACTCCAGTGACCACCACAGGATCGTCCACAAGGGGCCATTTTGATTTCGTTGGGGAAAGGGCTTCGAGTGACTGGCTTTGGTTACTGCCGTCGTGCACGACGTTTGTCTCCAGGAAGGGTGTCTCCGGGATGGTCGTCACACGTTCACCAAATGCAGGAGGTCTGTTCATCCGCGACGGTACATGCCCATTTGGTGGGACATTTTCCTTATCATCGTCGTCCGAGTGATACCCGTCCACCATTTTGGTTTCACATTCTTCTTCCGAGGAGGATGAAGGCCTGTCAGGCTGAAATAATCCTTCATGGAAGGTAGCACCTAGGCCTCGTGCGGTTGTTCGAGGTTTGTCTCTTGTACGGCTACCGAAGACAACACTTTGCGGCATTTCGTCTTCGTCTTCGTCGGACTCCATTTGAGTTTCTGGGATGACGACAGGGTCCTCCGGTTGATGGACATTCGCTTTGCTGTCGGTAACCGCGACCAATTCCACTTTGTCGTGACATTGTGACTGTATCTAAAGGTAAAGACTGTGTCAGTGCGGTCACGATCAGTACAGCATTTGCCTTCCCTACCTTCGCGATGTCTCCACCATTCTTTGGATCTTTCGCAATCGCTTCGACGTCGTTGGCAACGAGCTTAAAGGCACGCTTTTCAGGCTCTGGACCTTTCACAAAGTCGACGTGTTCTGGCACTAGTGGCTTGTACTTTTGGAGCAAATTGGCCATGTAATTCTTTGCCCTTTTCCTGTCCAATGTTTGCAGGCGTCTGTCTTTGTGACTTTTAAATGTTTTATCGCGCCTAGGCATGATGTTGCTGGAATTGGTGGCTACTTGGAGGATACTTCGTGGTCAATTCTTGGTTTCGAAGGTCCAGGAGCCAAAATCACTGGTCAAATTAAATCACTGACATTTCCTGTTTGCTTCGCAAAGAGACATTGTTGTTGTTTTCTTGTCATGTCAGCTGATTATTCAATGGCTGGCTGGGCGGCGCTTGGCTAGCCCGCGACGTTGGGCTTACTTTAACGTAACGCTGGTTTGCCCTGTCGGTGGCCGTATGGTGCTCAAATAGCGTCCAAGCAGGATCCTCATTGGCGATCATGAAATTCCCGCCAAAAATGAAGCGCACGCAAAGACGCCAGCGAGCGATGCTATGGCAGTTGGGCGTGCCTCGGCAGGCCAGCGTTCACCGGCCGGTCATGGTTGGCTAGCAGAGATAAACGCGCGCGCCGAGCTCTAGAAGCGATGCTACGAGCGCGCTCCCCCCCTCGCGTGCTAGGACGTGTCGAAAAATTTTGGCGCCAAAATATGGCACGCTGTTGTGTCTCGTTCGGTCGCGATCCGTTCACCGAAGATCTGCCATTTGATAGCAAATTCGGTTGCAATGCATCCCGCGCCGAAGCCCCGCCCCCTTGAAGCGACATAGCTGACAGTGCATGCACGGCGCTACTCAGGCGGCCGCCAAGCCAAACACAATAGGTGCACTGCATTGGTGCAGCGTAGGGCGGCCGAGCGCACGCTTCTTGTAAGCGTCCTCGCACGCGAAAAAAATCGTTAAAATCAGAATTCGATCGATTTTTCGAAGCGAACAGACGCTCAAAATTTATTTCGTCGCCATCTTTAAAAATTTTTTGAAAATTACGCGAAAACCTTGCGAATCCTGTGCCAAGTGATCAACAAGACCTCATCCAGGATGGCCAAGCAGCTTTTGGAGCTGACGCCAAGAACTGATCCCCAGTTCAACCTCGATTATGCGAAAATAGAAAATCGAGAATTCGTGGGAGCGCTCCTGTTCAACATCGACAACCCTGCCAAGCAGTTCTTCACTTGGTTGAATGTCAACTGCTTCCCCAGAATCAACGGGCAGATGGGCCAGGATGTCCTGTTCAAGGAGCTCAGCGAGGAAGACCGGAAGCAGCCCATCACGATCAAGATGAACAGCGCTCAACCAAAAGTCGGCCATTACCGACTCTTCGCGCGTTGGCAACGATGTAAGTACAGATACCAGTTTCTTTAAGATTTGGTGATCAATTGACGTTCGAATGCCTACCGTTTCTAGGCACGGGGGCCGATTACCTCGATCTGTTGTGCGAGAGGTTCAACGAGGAGGTGGGACAAGGGAACCCTCATTACGCGCAAGTCATGAACCGTTACGAAGACCTTGTCGAGACGATCGACGGAAAGATCCTTGCCGGATGGGAGATCGCCGAGTTGGAGGAAAACACCAAGCGCTGGTACACGAGGCGGATCCAGTCGCGATACATTCCCCACACCAGCAACCGCATGGACCCCTTGCCTGAATGCCGCAAGGGTCCTCTCATGAGCGACGAGGATTTGGTGAAGGCTTATCACGCGGAGCCCCACCAAGCCGAGGACCGCGGTCACTTCCCCGATATTCCGTCCTCGATCAGCCCAGCTCGCCGAGAGGAAGAGTTGCAAGCCCTCCTGAATCTCCGTGAGGAAGAGGAGCGTCGTGCGTCTGGTGCACTCTCGGGCGCCACTCAGGAATCCGATGTTCCCATGCCGGAAGTCAGCGGACCAAGTTTCCCTGGCGAGCCAGTCCCCGCCTCGAGTATCAACGTGACCTCGGGCATCGTGCCGTCCTCGGCTGGCGGACAACCGGGAGCCGATATCGAGATCATCGAAGAGCAGGTGGCCGACTCGGGAACGCAACAGGAGGATCCTGCCGCACCGGTTGGTGATCAAGGGAAAGACCCTTCGCCACCGCAGGACGAGGGCGGAAGTGCCAGAACTTCGGGCACTCGTGCAAAAGCCGCTGGTGGTGGGGGACCACCTGACGATGATGACGACGGTGATCCCGACCCAAACGCAGGTCCAAGCGGCTCAGGCGGAGGCGCTGGCGCTGGAGGATCTGGCGGTGCCGGAGGATCGGGTGGACGCGGTAATCCCCCGACGAGCAATCGTGCGCCAGAGGATGCCCCAGACCAGGATGAGGACGTCGATGACGGAGTCGAAGAAGTCGTTCCACCCGCGGCCACCGTGAGGACACGTGGTTATCCCGCGAAGCTTCAGAAAATGGTGAGTAGATTTGTGACAATTGGTAATCAAATTGTAATCCAGTAATTGTTACTTTTCTACTCAACAGAAAGACGAGATCGAGGCGAAGCGGAACAAAGATCCCGCCGAGAAGTTCCGCAAACCGGCATTGCTCGATCCCGAAGACGAGCCCACGGACGCGTTTGGAAGGTACATGTACAACTCGATGCGTCAGATCATGAAGGTCATGCCTTGGTTGATCTCGACGGTGTACGACAACAACATCACCATTCAGGAATTGTCGTATGGCCAAGACATCGTCGTCAAAGGAATCGACACAGTCGAGCGTAACACCCTCCAGCGTTTGGCTGCTCTTTCGGTAAGGATTTGGAGAACCAATGGTGATCGCATGTTAATCCTTCTTTTTTCCAGCGCATGGGTGGCAAGATCAACAGCGTCAAGACGTCGGTTGACGCGATGAAGGAAAAGGTCACCAGCAGCCACCTGAGGCAGCGAGATGCCAGCCTGGCTCAAAGGACGGAACGTGACGCGCAGTCCCATTCTCGGCGAGCCAATCTCCTCGAGTTGTTGACCAGCGAGGTCCTGAGATTCGACCGGTTGACCGAGGCGAACGTGTACCTGCTGAACTGCAAAGGCTTTCTTCGCGCGGTGACCGAACTGATTGTCCGGCAGCTGCCATCTATCCACAACGGGAACTTCGTCATGTCGTTCAACACCTGGTTCTTCAAGATCATGTTTACCGACCGTCTCGCCTCCCACTTCTATGTGGACTCAAGCCAGTAAGTAATTTCGTGAACAAATGGCAATCGTGGGTTCACCATTTGGTGAACCAATTAGAGAATACAAATGTTAAAAAAAAAGAACGATCGGCGCTCGCGCGCCGATCGTTCACAAAGAGACACACAATCGGAGACAATCTGCTTTATTCTTTCAGCGCCCACAACAACGCCTCGTACACCATTCCTCTCCCAAACTCTCTGGTGATCCTGAGGAATGACTTGATTCGCTACCTGGACATCAAGGGCGATCTGAAGAATCGCCTGATCGATCGCTTCCAGAAGAAGCCGGGTGACATCCGCGATGGCCGCAGGAGCGCCATGCGTTTGGCCTACGGTGCCAGTCAAGAAGAGCGTCTGGAAGCCGAGGTGCGCATGTACGAGGAGCACCTGTCTGTTCGCCAGGACCACGAGGTATGATTGCTCGGTAGTAGGTGAACATTAGATAACCAAATACTTTATTTCAGTGGTACATCCAGAAGTATGTGCGCAACCCAAAGCCCATGGTGACCCAGGAGGACTATCTCGCCGGTCAAAAGTACAAGCGCATGAACAGCGACCGCTACAAAGGCACAGGCGACTTTGAGTTCCTCACCGAGCAGAAGGCCCCTGATCGCAGCATGGAGTTCATGAAGAAGTTGTGCAAGGATCTCGACGACGCCTTCTTGGGTAACGAAGGGACGAGCAAGCGTCCACGAGGCGATGATCCTCCAAGCGACGGAGGTGATGACGATGATGACGACGACAACACGTCTGGTGGTGGCGGTAAGCGACCTAGACGAGACACGGATCGCGATCAAGGAGGCTCGGACCGGTCCAACGATGACGACTTTGATCCTCACACCCCATCGAAGAGCACCAAGGACAAGCACTCCAAAGCAAAGTCTTCGCGGAAAAGCAAAGGCACGCGTGCACGCAGCTCGGTGGACACTTCGGACACCAATGGTGACCGTCGCTCTAGCGACCACTCTCATCGCAGCCGCTCGTACGACAGCGACAATTCACGCCGCGATCGCCGTTCGGATAGCCATCGCAGCTCCAACGGTCGCCGTTCCAGCTCGCACCACAGCTCGGGAGGCCGTCGCTCGAACGAGAGTGCCCGTTCCAGCGGAACTTACGCCGAGAACACTGGCAAGGATCGCAACAGGCGATCGAGTAGCAGCAATGTCTCGACCGAGACTCCGAGGAAGAAGGACACCCGCATGGGTCGGTTGACCAAAGAGTAAGTTTCTTTGTTTGCTGACCAAACGGTACTGAAATATTGATCCTTTTACAGGCACAAGGAGTCTGCTGCGAAGAGCCTGTTCGCCAACAAGATTGTCATCTCTCGCAAAGGTCAATCTCAGCCGACCGTGACGATGTCTGGCGATGAAAGTGTCACTCAAGTGGTAAGCCTGTGTTGATCGTATGGTAATCAATGCCTATATTGAGATTACATAGAATTCCTTAGGCACGTTCTCCGTCCGAGGATCGCCAAGAGATTTTCCGTTCGGAGTTGAACCGATCGATGCAGGAGGTCCTGGCGAAGAGATCTTCAGTGAATCAGTCGAGCACCTCTCAGATCAACACCGGATCATCGGGCAGCAACTTCTCCAAGCCGAAACAAAAGCAGGGGAACTCGAAGAAGCCTTGCGTGCCCACGAGAGAAATGCCAAAGAGATCCGGAAAGAAATGAGAAGCCAGGAGTCATCCGATGACGATTTCATCATGGATTGATCACCATGAGAAAAGAATTCTGTAATATGTAACGAGAACACTTATATCCCCTAAAAGTAAACGCGACCAATTATAACCCAAGCGGTCACCGGATGGTGGCCCATTATAATTCCCCCCCCCATGTAATAATTATAAGCAAAGTCGTTTGTTGTAAACAATTCCACTTATGTGGTAACTAAGCGGTTACCAAAAGAATACCAAAAAGTCACCAAACACCTTTCAGAAAAAGTAACAAAAGTAAAATTTAACCGATGTAACAAAGGATCACCATTTGACAGCCAAACCTAGTCTTCAGTATTGACAATAGTACCGACCACCCCTACTTTGCAAACTTATAACTTTAGATCTACAATGGTTAATCAAACGATTACCAACAAAATTTTAATGAGTTAACCCACCCTAGAAAAAGAAAGAAAGAACGAGCGATACATTGTGATAACCAAAGGATATTAATACGTTAAGCTAAGGATTACCGTACAAAAGTAATATTACCGTGTAGAAAATTGTCAACGTAACAGACAACAATGTGATGATAACGTGGTAACCGATTGGTACCCGTGATATTAACAGTGACACAAAAATAAGTCAGAAGAGTTTCCGCGATAAAGAAGAGATAACGAAATGTAAACGAAAGGATTACCAAAGATATAACCAATTTTCATGTCCGAACGCACCAGTACTGAAATAAAAACGATATTGAAATTTAAAAGGCAATCGTCTCATAATTGGTGATCCATAGATCACCAGGAGTAAATCAGTGGGATTCACTGATGGCAGCCGGTAACGACATCGCGACCAAGTGGTGATGGCGCGTTCACGATTTGGTGAACAAAATGTGTACTGAAACGAGTAAAAAAAAATTACGTGGTGCCCAAGGGGCACCACGTAATACATGTACGCTAGGTCGGTGATCATTTGGTTATGGTATGATTACCAATGGTTCGCCAAAACGTGCATAGTAAGTGGACCTTTCTTGTTCTTGATTACCATTTGGTTAACAAAGGTCCCCAAGAAAAATTTGGTGATCGGGTCTCCCGATCACCAAATTTTTTTTGGACCGATATCTTTCAGGTTTGTTCACCAAATGGTAGACATTAGGTCACCAATTATGTGATATTTGGTGTTCAGGGTTTGTTCACGTCGGTGTACCATATTTTATGGACGTGTTGGTGATCTTCGTCAGCTGACGTTTTAAGGTAAAATTGACAGGATGGAAGAACAGGGCAGGAGCTCGCTAATTTCTGATGGGTATTCTGATCACTATATGTAACCGAAATGGTGATCGTACGGTTGGCATTTGGTGAACAAGTTCGGGAAATAAAATGTTAAAAAAAAATTTGGTGATCGCATGGTGCCCCCATGGGGCACCATGCGATCACCGATTGGTATTCGGTTGTTCACCAAGTAATGAACCATCCACGAAGAAGCCAATGTTGGTACCCAGGTTTCTTTCTGCATTTGGTGAACGTTGGTAGTCATGACGGTTACCAAATCGGTATCTTTTTTGGTGACCAAATGGTAATCACTGCTTGTTCACCATTTGGTAATCAAAATTGGTGACCTACATCCGATCACCATTTGGTCTGGTGATCGACCATCTTGTTCACCAGTTGATCACCAGTTGCGTAAATATGGGATCTAATCGCGATCGGATCGTGATCGAAATTTGGTGATCCCGATCGCCACCCCGTACACCACAGATCACCACCGAATGTCCGGCAGGG
>JAAUYL010007846.1_pt1 | contig 10696 bp, 9 predicted proteins | sample 7278011 | NCBI WGS metagenome assembly JAAUYL01 (sample SAMN14350225, study PRJNA611818) | marine sediment metagenome | isolation source: surface marine sediment (1.8m) | place: French Polynesia: Moorea | collected 2018-08 | reverse complement strand
GCACATCATTATCTCTTGCTGGTGTTCTAGCTTGGGACACCTTCTTAACACTTATTGGAGAAAACAGTCCGCCAACAGCTGAAGGAAAATAAGGTAGAGGAGAGTCTTGAAGGCAGCAAGAAATGGGTATTATTGTTTGTTTGATACTGTTTTCACTTAATTTGTTAAGTTTCAAACAAACCTAAAGCTGAGAATGCAGTTGATCCTGGACATTGCTGTGGTATTAAAGATAGCACTGACATTCCTGTTGGTCCAATAATAATACCTACGGATTGGACTAGGTGTGAGGTGGTGGTGGTCATGGTATTGAGGATGGTTGTGCTAGAGAAGTAGTTGTGCAACAATACAAAATATCTACAGAACAAGCTCAAGGCCTGCGTCAAGTATTGGGCTTGCTGGGTCCCCATGTCATCTACAAAACTGTTTCTAAACAATAGACCAGATGACTGGCTGCAAAGCATTATAACAGAGAACAGAAGACAGCATTCACTAAAGCACTACCTGTTTTTTCTGCTCTGTAACTGTCTTTTAATTTAATACAGCTCTCTTGAATTTCAGACAGTTTTGAACCTAAAAATGGCATGTTTTCTGTGAAAGAAAGAGATAAAGCATTCCGTACACGTATGCTCTTACCAGTAGTGGGCACATATTCATACAGAAGAATCTGCATGCTTTTTAAAGCCGAGATTTTCTAAGAAAGCCCAGCATTCTAACAACAGACCGTTTGTAAAAGAGCATATCGTATGACCACGACTTTAAATGTGTCTCCCTCCTTTGACATTCAGGAAAGTGGACGCGTTATTCTGCAAAAAGTTCTTGCTAATGCTCAATGCTTCTCTTTTGCAATACCATCATACTTACATAGATGTTTTCATGCTCCTACTCTCCATAACTTGTTTGTAATGATACAGATTCCCCTATATATTTATGCTTATGCTGATGACATTCGATGATTAATACGTTTCGTATTCTAGGTAAGTTGGCCAAAAATGTAAATAGATCAGGAGGACAAGCTATGGTACATGTCTGTATCCTTCTAATAAAACTGACCCTGTCAAAACAGAATGGCAAATGTCCTGTGACAAGAAGCCACTTAAAACTCGAGACAGACTCTTAGACTCTTAATGAATACCTAGGCATAGCTCATTTGAAAGACCCCTGAAGTCCAATTTTATCAGGGCCTCAGGTGCTTAAAACTGGAGCCTCTTAGTCTGAAGTGCCTCACTCAACTGGGGGCTTTTCTGTGAAATGTTATCACACACATCATACCATTAACTATAGCAGATGACAGGGGCTTTTTTCTAGTTACTGCACAAGGTAAAGTTGAAGAGTTCACAGAAAAAGAGAGGGGGCGAAAACTTTCAGTCTAAAGGCCACAAAGGCCAAAGCAAAGAAGGCTGCTGTCGTGAATGAGCCGGCATAAAAAGGGTGCAGAATATTTAATCATACCAAAGCAAGGCCTCTCTCTATTGTTTACAGAAGGTCGTGCGCCTGAACTGTGAACTTTGTGCATCTTTCAGTGATATTTCTTTCATTGTGCCTGGCCCAGACACTTCCCCAGGAAAAAAGGCCCAGGCAAAGTCTGGGATATATCTGGAAGTGTACATGGATTATTGATGTATGCACATGTGATTCCAAGAAAGAAAGGAGAATCTGGCAAGGTCGATTTGGCCTTCATATTGTAAGTCCAGAAAATCCAATTATGGCTGCTTCCGGTTCTTGTCCACGATAAATGGCGCAGTTGGTCACTTGGTATCTGTCCTGGACATGTTGCGGGTTCGAATCCTATTTTTTGTTCTTTCATTAGATATGCAAAGCTGGCAGAAAACACACATCAAAAGAGAGCAGCAGCAACACAACAACTTTCATTTTTTTATGTGGATGGGGCAGATAAGCTTCCTTTTGCAATGCCAAGCCGTGGTGTCTGTCTATATCTCAAAAGAGATCCTTGTTGGTTGATGTTCCGTTTTGGATTTAGTGCCCACAACAACCAACAACCACCACGAGAAAATACAGCACCAAGATCCATGAATGATTGCTGCTGGCTGGGTGGCGTTTTTTGGTGCATTTTTGGCTGATTTCTTGGAGGGAGGGATGCAGATCTGGTAACACCACCACCACTGTGACTGTGTCCTTAAAACAAACCAAACGGAACGGTTGCCATCACGTAAAGGCAATAAGTCTTATTTTTCTTATTATTGGCTTTACAGAGAAAGCATATATAGACCTTGTTCATGTGTACAAATTGAAATTATTGGGTGCTTTTGCCCCAAAAATTACTGGGAGATGATACCGGCATTAGCGCAAAACTGCGTGCTACATAGTATGACCATAATACAAAAATTGGCCCAGAAATAATGCGTCCACTTCCGGTCTTTGTATAACGGGCAAAATGCACCGAAAATAGGTCAGATTTTCCACTGTTAATTTGAAAGACCAATAGGATACAATTGAGTACGGGGCGGAGGCCACAGTTTAATTTTTAATGATCACTATCTCAAGTCCCTTTTAGAGAAGAAGAAAAGTAGAAAAAACTTTTTGCCAACGCTCGCTCTTTTCGGACAATAATTACAAAGGCTTGACAGAAGTGGCTCACCATATTGTCCTTTTAGTTTAACACAGGCCCTTCTGGCTCATTAGGAATAAACTCTTATAAACGTTAGGCTGGAATAAAGGGATTGGCATACCTCGCTCAAAATAATTTCTCATTTGCTCAACAGAGGGCGTCTAGCCGGTGAGCTAAGAAGCGCCCGTATTTGTTTACTTCGTAGCCTACCCGCTTTTAGTCGGTGGCGCCCTCTATGCAAAAGTTAGATCGAGGTGTGACAATTGCTTTATTGCCTGCGCGCAATTACACTAAGCAATTGCAATTTAAAATCTGAACTTTTCCGTTTTTCTCTGAAATGGAGAAGATGGGGGTGATTTTAATCTAGACTTTCACAAACCGGAATGTTATTTGAATTTTTGGCGCCAGATAAACATATCTCATTTTGAGGCGGGGCAGCAAAAAAACAACGGCAAAAACTGCGAAAGGGTAGCAACATTAAGTGTGATTTATGTAAATCGCTGTTCATATTCGGGCTTTCAGAGTGGTTTTGTTTTTATTATTATTTTGCCTAAAAAACGAGGCTAGCTGGTGCATTTTGTCAACAAATCTGTGGATATTATGAGTTGTAATGAGGGTGCCCATAATTTAAAGCAATTATCTCTGTTATGCGAGATTTAGAAATGGAATTAACCAGTTTCCCTCCCTTTCTCGCAGAGGCTTTTTTATTGTCTGCCACTACATTTACATAAAACGGTGCTTCCAATCTTAACCCTCACTTTTGGCTGGCCATATTCTCAGCTTTCAAAATGCGACTTTATAGGTTGCTATCACTTTTGGAAGAAACCAAAACATCCTCCTTTTTCAGTCGGTTTAACAAATCTGTGCTGCCAAAAAATTCGCTTCGAGATCAATTGTGTTGCAAATGATATGATTTCAGCGTCGTTTTGTGGGTTATTCAGGCCTAAATAAGCATTTTAAAGATGAGAAAATTCTTCTTTTCTCGGTTTGATCGATGTATTTTCAGTAGGAAAAGCGCGCGTAGAGCTTTCGCTCAGCAAAGCAATGGCAGCCAATGCCGGAAGTAAGCTCTCTTTGTCGGATCAGATTTACATATTTTTGGGTGGGTTTTTCTTATCAAGTCTCTTCTTCAACGTTCAATTCTATTGATCATTCGCGATAAAACACTTCAACCTCTTCTGTAGCTTTAAATTCAAATCCCGGACAGCAAGGTTTTTCAAAAGTGTAACTTTAAAGACCAGTAGCCTTTTGAACGGCATCACTTGCTTTAATGCTTATTGAAGTCCATAGTTTTATGGGCATTTGGCTAAACATGCTATTGTCCTTTCAAATTCGAGCAGGCAATTCAGCAATGCTAAATCTGGATTTTCCATGCATAAAAATCGTTTTAAAAGATGTGCCACAGTGCGTCCCTCAATTTCGCTTAGATTTGAGAAAGATTCTATTTCTTAATACAATAGAAGGTTCAGCATCATTTTATGGGACAAATATTTAGGAGATTTTTTCCGCATTCTCGAGATATTTTTCAAGCGAATTTTCAATAGAATTTGCAAACTCATTTCATGGAAAAAGATGCCCTGAATTTTTAAAATCTTTCAATTCTTACCTCGGATTGGACTCCTTCGAAAAAGGCCACTAAAATGGCGGCCAACAAGGCCAAAACCACCAGATTCTTCATGGTTTTTCAATCTGTTTTTCAGTTGTTTTTATTTTGGATGTCAGCTGATGATGTTATAGTGCTCCAATGCTGCCTGCCCTCAGGTATAGACTGTGATTCCAAGCAGTGCCATGTGAACGAAAAACGTGCAGTTCAAAAAAAATGTGGGTGTGTATGTAAATCATTCTATGGAAAGGTACTTAGCAAGTCACATATTTAAGTAGTATCCATTGTCGAGTATTTTTTCAGGTTAAAAAAGCGCATCAGAGCGTGCGATTTTATTCAGAAAACTGGTACTGCAAGTAGCAAAAATCTGAATAAATAATGCTACCTGAATTTGCTACTTAGAAATATATGGCCAAAAAGTGTTAATTTCGAATAACGACACGGGCGATAAATTCTTAACAATTCTTTTTCCTTCGTATAGATTAATTTCAGCAAAAATGGCAATTTTTCGAAAATCGAAAAAAAACTGTGCACTCAAAATTCAATCACACTTTTCCACTGGAAAAATCGCTTCTAAAGCTCAATTCTTAAGTGTAAGTTTTTTTAAGGAAACCAGACTTTAGCCAGAAAGAAGGCCCCGCCGTCTTGTGTAGAAAATGGTGCTTAGAAAGCTGTGAAATTGAATTTTACACCGGCCATTTTTGCGCGCGCGCCAGAAATTACGAGTCTGGAAACACTTTATTTAACTGATGTAGGTCCTCCTTCTCCTGCACTTTTTATTCCCCAATAAAATTATGGCTCGACTTCCTTTTCCGGGTGGAAGGTCTAGGAACGACCTGTACCTCCTTGTTGTTCTTGTCTCTAATATGACCATTAAAAGTGGTAAGCAAACAGAGGAGCACTGCAGTAGATTTTTTTGCCCAGAATTTCTCACACAAATTAAACGGGCGAAAATTGCTTTTTTTTTCAACGCAGCAGTAACACGGACATTATTAGCTGACCAACACGAACTGTAAAAGTGGGGAACTGTTTTTCCGCGGGGTTCCCCAATTTATTGGGTTAGTGGGGTACCCAATTCGTTTTCCTCTGAAGTTGTTGCGGCGGTTGCCACCGCACGACTGAAGGAGATTTTTCCCGGTTTTTCTTGACTGTGAACGCATGAATTTGGCAAGGCGGGGATACCGGTTCTTAGGTTGGTTATTTGCTAGAAACTGTCCGGATTAATTGGTTTTTGACTTTTCAAAACAACAAAACAAACAAACCGGGTATATAGAGGGCGCTATGGCTGCTCTTGGTTTTGTTGTATTAACCTTGAGCTTGCGCGTTAGAAAGCCTATAGCTACTTCTATGGAAAACGCGCACCAAAATTCCCCCTCTCGCAAGAAAAAAGAAATCATGCACTCTACACGAAACGTCCGTCATGCACAGCATGGGGAAAATATTTTGCTTTTGTTCGCCCGGATTTCTGTTTAATTTCCCCTGCTAAATGAGCCAGTATTTCATTAAAATGTACTTGAGCTCTTCCATCCATCAAGACGGTGTTTCCTTTTGCAGTTATAAACAATTTATCTTTTGATATACAATTACGAGTACATGGGGAATTAAAAATCCCCCTCCCTCTTTCCTGGATAAATTAATGAGTTCTTATAGGCTATGTAGAGTATCCAGGAAAATGTAGAGATAAAAAAAATCAGATGGCCAAGATTGGAACGTCTAGGAGCTCACGAAATATTATTATCGGTTTTCTTGTTCCGTAATCAATATCATTTGTCCTTATCTGTCTTTTCTTCCAGAGATGCTTGGCTGTTTCTGTGTACTTATAAAACAAAAGACCGATTTTAAAGAAACTTGGCAGAACAAACAACAATACAAGGAAGAGCTTCCGGTTTCGGAATTGTAAGACAACTGTATCAAACCAATCCATATTAAGGCTACTAGATAGCTTCCCCTGCGTCGGACAAAGACAGAAGTTACAATGTTTACTGACTTTGTGTTATAACATGAGCATTCCTGAACTACAGAGCTTTTATCTGGGATGTTTGGTTTAAATTGCAAGGTCAGTAATGCTGGGAAGAACAGTGGCTTAAAGTCATAGAGTGGCAAAGGTCTAGTTTAGGAACAAAGCAAGAAAATTGGACTTAAGGGGAGACTGGTTTCTTTTTATCTATGGTTTTGGATGGCATTTGCTGGAGGCTGGCTGGTGTCATAATGCGCTATATTGTCACACAGTGAGAGTGAGTCTCAGTTATTTAGCCTTTTTCACTATTTCATTTCTCAGAATTACCAAAAGATCTGTCCACTTTGTTATTTCTCGGGGCGCTTTTTTGTTCAAGTACATAAGCAATGACAAAAGAGGCTTTTTTGCACACAGAGCAAATCCGATTAACCTGCTGCTGCTATTTAAGTCAGCCAAAGAATCTGGTAGCTATTGGCCATTGGTTTCCAGGTTTAACCGGTTTAGCGGGCCTGCTGAGAAATGGCCTTTTTGCAGGGCAAAAACTGAGACGATGCTCTCCTTCTCCTTCTCTCGTCTTTTTGCTCTTCAGCTGGTAATTCAATTTTCTTGAACAAGTTGCTTCGTCATCTGCATTTTTCACTTGGAAATTATTGAGTAAAAAAATCCATTTTTTTCGGGAACACTTGCAGAAGATTGGCCTTCATACTTATTCAAAAATGCACTCATTTTTTGACAAGATTTACCCTGCCAGGACAGAGCAAAACAAATAACAAAGTAAAACTTGTACCCTGGGGTCTCCCTAAACAGCAGTCTCTCTCAAGTCCGCAATAACATAAAAATCGGATCAAGGAAAGAGACTTTCAAACTTTCCCCGCCAGAAATAAAACAAGACTGAAGCCTGTCCATCCAGTGGAAAAATGTCCAAAGATCAGCAATTTGCTGAAAAACTCGTGAAAAGTCAGAGCTCAGCGCTTCATATTTAATAATCATCTCCTGGTTTCAGGTGGGTTGCCAGATGAAACAAAGAAAAAGCCACTCTTAAATTGCATTATGCCGTCACATTTTGTGGGGAGAGATTCACAGTAACTCCTGTTACCGTGCTATTGCCGTTTAAACATAAGTAAAAGTACTGCACCAAAACTAACAATTTGCATGATAGATAAGATACCATTCAGGAATCATTTTTACATACTCTCCATCCAAAAAAGAAATAATGGTTTTTCAGATAGACAGGTTAACAATGGCTAACTATTTTCCATACGGGAAAAAAGAAGATAAGCAATACTTGCATTACTTGTAGATTATTTTTTTTCATGGAAAAATGGTGCATTGCTTACATTTACAAGACAATAGCGACCAAAAACTGCAATTTAATTTTCAACTTTCAGCAAAACCGCCAGATGTTGACGCCAATTTTCGTAGTCATCTTCAGAAAATACGTGGTCTGTATAATATCAAACAGACCTGACCTAAATTCTGTCTGGGGAACAAAAATTCCACCATCATTTTTGCCCGGAAGTCACTGAATCGGAATACATATTCTCAAAGAAAAGAAAAGAAAAAAGATAGCCTGAAGCAGGATAGCAATACGAAACTGATAGTACTTACAATTGCAAGTACGCAATACAATGGAAGAAGTCTTCCTCTTTGGCGAATTTTTCCGAGAGGGGGCGCTAGGATCGCTTGCAACGTGCGCACAAAAAGTTACAAAAAGTTTTATACGAATAAAAGTTTACCAGGAAAGAACATTCAAAGAATAACAAATAGGCTTTTTGCTTTGCCATGTGTCCAAAGAAGAAGAAATCTCGTTAAAAAATTCTCATTAGCGTGAGCTCCCAAGAGACCGGAAGTCGGCTGTCGATTTGCAAACATAAACAAACAGCTGATTTTGTTTACTTTTTTCCATTGCAGATTGCGTTCCACGACCTGAATCCCTTTCCCATGAGGACGATAAATCACAAGCGGGAGCACCACTACAAATTGCTCGAGGTGAGAGGCCATCTTCTTTTATACTTTGTTTTATCCCTAATTTTCAGGCTCGTCCTCGGTGGCGCAGTGGTAGAGTGCCGGTCCCCAAATCTAGGGGGTCGCGGGTTCGAATCCACCCAAGTAGCTACAACTTTAGATGCTTTTGGCGGGAAAACAAATGATACCTTTGCGGTAATAAAATGATTCCCGATTCTCAGAGCCGCTGCGCCAGCCTCTGCTTTTCATTAAGGAAAAGTAGCTGTATACTGTTCATTTTTTGCCCGGACAGAGAAAAAGAGCTCCCAGATGTAAGTGAGTGAGATGGGGGAAAAACCAGGAAGTGGAGCCAAAAAGTTTGCAAAAACGCCTTCTGATTAGCACAGTGCAACCAGATTGATTGCTGCAAAAGAGGGGTTAAGTAAGCAAAAACAAAGGCCTAGGACAAGACTGAAACCAGTCTTTCAGACTGGATCTTCCACTTGTCAACTCCGTTAAGGAAGCTAATCAATCAGAATCCAACGTACCAATTGTTTAGAGTTACTTACTTGTTTGTTTACGTTTTTTTTCAGGCTCAAAAGAAAGAGTTGGACCATATCAGGCAAAACTACAGGAAAAATTCACTGGCCAGGACTCCGAATCAAAGCTTGAAGGAGGCCAAAACCCAGTTCGAATTTGGAAAACCAATAGACGAGGATGACTAAAGTTAACCGGAACCGGAAATAACCAAACATATCTCAAAAACAACAATAACAACAACAACACTAAAATGGCATTTTAAGTAATAAATGTAATAGATGCTATATCAATGTTGCTTATCCCACTGTAACAGAGCAATTTTTGAACTTTGCAAATACAATTAACACAGAATATTTTTGAGCTCAATGTTATTAAGAGTATTTTTGAATGTTATTGATGTTTAACGTTAGAGAACGGCCGCCGGAGCGGAATTATATGACAGTTTTGGTGTACTTAGACCGGTTCTAAAAAACAGCAACTTTTTAAAATTGGCACAAATCTACTTACTTAAAATGGTGTTCTAGTCTGTTAATCAATGTGATTCTTATTTTTGTGCTGAAAACTGTTAACAAGGCATACGATAGATCTAATCAAACAAAACAAACAAAATCTCCATGTCATGCTGATCTGTTACAATAACTTTAAAGGACACTAAATTCCTGTTGGCAAATATAACACACAATAAAATCTAATAAATATCATTGTGCATGTGTCAAAGCTTAAAATAAATCAAGTCTTATTACAATATTTGAACTGCTTTCACTTTTGACTTCGACGGAGTTGAAACCAATTTTAAGGATTAGCCAGTTATTGAAGGTCATTAATATGACTCATAGTGCCGAGATTATAAAAGAATATGTGCAATTTCACAGATAAAAAATCCGGATTTATCCTGCAAAAACACTAGAGGGAAACCCATTCAGGCATCCGGATCGCATTATAAACGATGCCAATAAAGCTCAGTAATGGCTTTTTATCGAGACTACCCCCTCTTCTCTTTGGATAAAGGCTAAAAGAGAGCTTAAGTTAAGCAAACCTAAAGTTCAAAGTTAATGGGGGATGCGTTAAGTTTTCTATTGCCACTCGACTTTTGAAACACCCTGTGTAGTCTCGTAAACGCTTAAAACTTTTCTTTAAGAGGAGACCTGATAAACACCTCTCTGCCAATGGATAGAGCAGATTTAGCTTTGCAGTCTGAAGCTGGCTCTGCAACATCAACTTTGCTACCCATTCTATGCCCTAGGAAACTTTAGTGGAAAGTGGTGGCGGTGTATGAAAAATGACTAAAATTATCGCCAGAGTTTCTATGTTGAGAAAGAACTGAAGAAAAAGGGAGGAGACATTTCAGTCAAGTGTGCCTTCAAAAGAAAATGTCCTTGCTGAAGCTAAATAAGCTGATTTTCAGTTTGCTTTTATTTCCATCCAGATCTTTTAAGCATACTTGATTACCAGAATATATAAAAACGCTCCAAGTCAATGGAGACTGAAGTGTGAGTCCCCAAAGCGCAATCTCGAGGTCCGCTAATCCAATCAACCTCATGATCAGCCACAAGCTTGATAATATCAAACTTCTTATGGCAACTTCCATCTTCTTTGACAAAGGTAAAACCCTGGCAGTCTGGATCGCTGAAACATGATGCCTGACACTCCAGGTGCGAGTTGAAAGGTCCGGTAACATCGGGTGCATTCGGTGACTGTTCCACCCATCCATAAAGAAAGCATTTTTTCACATCTGAAGATTCACATCAGATAAGTATTGATGAATTTGAAAAAAAAAGTTACGAACTTGGTGGCCCGGGGTTTCGCTTCTTCGCATAGTAAAAGGCACACTTCAATTCAGACGTGTCCTCCGGAAGCTTGTCCAAGTAGACGTACTTTTCGTTGATTCCACAACCTCGTCCGGGAAAGTACAGTGAGCCATCCGGGCGCTCAACCGGTTGTCTGGCAGTTACTTTACCAATCTTGAAAACCGCCATCATGATAAATGAGGCAAGGATAAGCTGTAAACACGAGTGATTCATTGTCCTGTTTTTCGTCAATGCAACCAATTTTTACGGCTTTTTTGCCTGAATGACGTTTACGTAAT
>JAAUYL010020741.1_pt1 | contig 10698 bp, 7 predicted proteins | sample 7278011 | NCBI WGS metagenome assembly JAAUYL01 (sample SAMN14350225, study PRJNA611818) | marine sediment metagenome | isolation source: surface marine sediment (1.8m) | place: French Polynesia: Moorea | collected 2018-08 | reverse complement strand
TTCGGCCAGCCCCTGGCCGACTTCCAGGCCCTGCGCTTCAAGCTGGCCGACATGGCGACCGAGCTCGAGGCCGCCCGGCTGATGGTCCATCGCGCAGGCCGCCGTGGCGCCGGGATCGCCCCGGTCGAGGGCGTCGGCGGCGCGCTGGACCATCAGCCGGGCGGCCTCGAGCTCGGTCGCCATGTCGGCCAGCTTGAAGCGCAGGGCCTGGAAGTCGGCCAGGGGCTGGCCGAACTGCTTGCGCTCCCGGGCGTAGCCGGTCGCCGCCTCGAGGCAGGCCCGGGCGCCGCCGATCGAGCAGGCCGAGATGTTGATCCGGCCGCCGTCCAGACCGCTCATGGCGATCTTGAAGCCGTCGCCCTCGGCGCCGAGGCGGTTGGCGGCCGGGACCCGGGCGTTCTCGAAGATCACCATCGCCGTGGGCTGGCTGTTCCAGCCGAGCTTCTTTTCCTTCTTGCCGAAGGACAGGCCCTCGGTGCGCTTGGGCACGACCAGGGTCGAGATGCCCTTGGGCCCGTCCTCGCCGGTGCGGCACATGACCACGTAGACATCGCTGGCCCCGCCGCCGGAGATGAAGGCCTTGGTCCCGTTGAGGACGTAATCGTCGCCGTCCCGCTCGGCCCGGGTGCGCAGCGACCCGGCGTCGGAGCCCGCCCCCGGCTCGGTCAGGCAGTAACTGGCGAAGTGCTCCATGGTCATGAGCCGGGGCAGGAAGGCCTGGCGCTGCGCGTCGCTGCCGAAGCGGTCGATCATCCAGGCGGCCATGTTGTGGATCGAGATGTAGGCCGCGGTCGAGGTGCAGCCGCCGGCCAGCTCCTCGAAGATGATCGCAGCATCGAGCCGGCTGAGCGCCGAGCCGCCGACGTCGTCGCGCACGTAGATGCCGGCGAAGCCGAGCGCCGCGGCCTTGCGCAGGGCCTCGACCGGAAAGACCTCCTCCTGGTCCCAGGCCGCGGCGTGGGGCGCCATCTCCTGGGCGGCGAAGTCCCGCGCCATGTCCTGAAAGGCGCGCTGCTCCTCGGAAAGCTGGAAGTCCATGGCTGTGGCCCGGGCTGGCGGAAACGACGGCGCCCGGATGATAGAGGCCGGCTTCCGGCTGTCAATCAGCCGGCCCGGCCTCGACCGCCGCGCCGGGCCCTGGCGCGGTCCGGGCCAGGGGCAGGACCAGCAGGACCGAGAGGGTCAGGATGGCGACTAGGCCCCAGGCCTCGTTGATCGCCATCACCAGTCCCGCCTTCTCGAAGAGCGGCGCGACCATGGCCAGCATGTCCGGCGTCGGCTCGGCCGGGACCAGCGCCAGGTTGATGCCGACGAAGTCGGCGGCCGCGGCGTCGCGGGCCAGGACCTGCTCGCCCAGGCGCTCGGCGTGCACCGGCGCCCGATTCCAGATCACGGTGTCGATCAGGCCGATGCCGATGGCGCCGCCCAGGTTGCGCATCAGGTTGAAGAGCGCGCTGCCGTCGGGGACTTGCTCCGGGGCGAGGCGGCTGAGAGCGATCCAGGTCGGCGGGATCAGGCAGAACATGATCGCGGCGCCGCGGATCGCCTGGGGCCAGAACATCTCGTCGAAGTCGGTCTCGCGGGTCTGGAAGGCGCTGAGCCCAAGCCCGACGGCAAAGCAGGCGAAGCCCAAGGCGGAAAGCAACCGGGCGTCGAAGCGTCGCTCGAGCCGCACGGTGATCGGTGCGGTGAGCAGCTGGGCGCAGCCGGTGACCAGCATGATCAGGCCGATGGTGAGCGCGCCATGCTCGCGCACCAGGCCGAGAAAGACCGGCATCAGGTAGACCGAGCCGAAGAGCCCGATCCCGAGCACGAAGCTGGCCGCCGAGCCGACGGCGAAGTCGCGCTGGGGGAACAGCCGAAGGTTGGCGAGCGGCTGGGCGCGCCGGAGCGAGCGGCCGATGAAGAGCAGGCCCGGCAGAACGAAGAGTGCCAGCAGGGCCAGCGCCAGGCCGGAGAGCCAGCCCCGCTCCGGCGCCTCCTTGAGCAGGATCTCCAGGCAGGCCAGGGCCACCGCCAGGGCGGCCAGCGAGGCCCAGTCCAGGGTCTTGAGCAGGCCCCGCTCGCCCACGGCACGCGGCAGGAGAGCATACCCGACTCCGCAGGCGAGGATGCCTGGGGCGACATTGACCAGGAACAGCCAGGGCCAGGAGTAGGTCTCGGTGATGTAGCCGCCGACGGTCGGGCCCAAGGTCGGCGCCAGGACCGCCAGGACCCCGGCGATGGTGGTCGCGGTCGGCTGGTGGCGCTCGGGAAACAGCAGGAAGACCGCCGAGAAGACCAGGGGGATCAGGCAGCCGCCGGCCAGGCCCTGCACGACCCGGGCGGCGATCAGAGTCGGCAGGCTCTCCGAGAGAGCGCAGCCGATCGAAGCCAGGGTGAAAAGGCTGAGCGCGGCGAGGAAGAGGCCGCGCAGCGAGAGCGCCCGGGTCAGCAGGCCGGTCATGGGGATCGCGATGACCTCGGCGATCAGGTAGCTAGTCTGGATCCAGCTCATCCGGTCGGCCGAGATGCCCAGGGCTTCGCGGATCGCCGGCAAGGAGGTGGCGACGATCTGGATGTCCAGGATCGCCATGAACATGCCGACGCACATGGCCGAGAAGCCGAGCCAGACCCGCCAGCCCGCCACTTGCGTTTCCTGCTCCGTCACTCCCGGCCGCTCCGTTGCGCCGACGCTCGACATCGCCTTGCCGTACCGACTCCTCTCGAGACCGCGGCCCAAAAGAACGGAGCGGCACCGCCGAAGCGGTGCCAGCGCGGCGCGGCCGGGGCAAGGTTATTCGTGGCGGACCGGGACGCCCAATGTCGAAAAAAGATCAAGTGCCGTCCTGGCACAGGCGGTGCAGGACCGGAGCGAAGGCTTTGCGAAGGACACGGCGGCTCAAGCCTTGACCAGGGTCACGCCGTGATCGCCCAGCGTGACGGCCACCTCGGCGCCGGGGCCGATCGGCGCATCGACCCGGTGGTCGACGGCGAAGACCTCGCCCAGCGGGGTCTCCACCACGTATTCCATGTGGCTGCCGAGGTAGGTGGCCTTGCGCACGGTGCCCGCCAGGGACTCGCCGCCACCGTCGCCGGAGAGCCGGATCGCCTCCGGCCGGATCGCGACCCGGACCGGGCCGGGCACCAGGCCGCGCGCCGGCAGGCGGTGTGTCAGGCCGCCGATGCGGACCAGCGCGAGGCCGTTCTCCAGGGACTCGATCTCGCCCGCCACCAGGTTGGCATCGCCGATGAAGTCGGCCACGAAGTCGTCGGCGGGCTGCTCGTAGAGGTCGCGGGGCGTGCCTTCCTGGGCGATCCGGGCGTTCTTCATGACGATGATCCGGTCCGATACGGCCAGGGCCTCTTCCTGGTCGTGGGTCACGTAGGCCACGGTCAGCTGGAGCTTTTGCTGCAGCTCGCGGATGTCCTGGCGGACCCGCCGACGCAGCTTGGCATCAAGATTCGACAGCGGCTCGTCGAAGAGCAGCACCGCCGGCTCCAGGACCAGGGCCCGGGCCACCGCGACCCGCTGCTGCTGGCCGCCGGAGAGCTCGCTCGGAAGGCGCTTGCCGTAGCCCTCCAGGCCGACCAGCCGCAGCCCCTCCTCGGCGCGCTCCTTGAGCTCGGCCTTGGGCAGGCGGCTCATGCTGAGGCCGTAGGCGATGTTCTCCGCTACCGTCATGTGCGGGAAGAGCGCGTAGGACTGGAAGACCATGGAGACGTCGCGGTCGGTCGCCGGCAAGAGGCTGACGTCCTGCTCGCCGATCAGGATGCGCCCGCCGCTGGGCATCTCGAGGCCGGCGATCATGCGCAGGGTCGTGGTCTTGCCGCAGCCGCTTGGGCCAAGCAGGGTGACCAGGGTCCCGGCCTCGATGGTGAAGGAGATCTCCTCCACCGCGGTCACCTGGCCGAAGGTCTTGGTGACCCCTTCGAAGACCACCTTGGCCGCCTTGCTTCGAATGCTCACGCGATGGCCTCCCGCGGCGCGGTCGCGCCCGGCGCGGCACCCTCCTCCGTCCGCCGAATGCGCCGCTTGCCGACCACCAGCTGGACCAGGGAGACCGCGGCGAGCATGACCAGGATCAGGACCGAAGCATAGGAGATCGCAAGACCGTAGTCGCCGTTCTCGACCCGGCCGATGATATAGGAGGTCGCCATGTCGAAGTTGGCGCTGACCAGGAAGATCACCGCGCTGATCGCGGTCATGGCGCGCACGAAGCTGAACACCAGCGAGGCCACGATGGCCGGGCGGAGCAGCGGCAGGATGACCCGGCGCACGGTGGTGAAGGTGTTGGCACCCAGGGTCAGGGAGGCCTCGTCCAGGTGCCGATCGAGCTGGCTCATGGCGGCGATGCCGGCGCGCACGCCGACCGGCATGTTACGGAAGATGAAGCAGAGCACCAGGATCGCGCCGGTTCCGGTCAGTTCGAAGGGCGGCACGTTGAAGGCCAGGATGTAGCTGATGCCGATCACCGTGCCCGGGATGGCGAAGCTCAGCATGGTGCCGAATTCGAAGGCATCGCGGCCTGCGAATCGCTGGCGCACCAGGAGGTAGGCGGTCAGAAGGCCGATGGCGGCGGTCAGCGGCGCGGCGATGGTGGCGATGGTGATGGTGGTGAAGAAGGAGTTCCAGGCGGCGCCGCTCCACACCAGGCCGTGCTCGCCGGTGGTGATCGAGAAGGCCTCGACGTAGTGGCGCAGGGTGAAGCTGTGGTCGTAGCCCCAGGTCTCGACGAAGCCGCCGAAGAGGATCATGCAGTAGATGACCAGGGTCAGCAGGGCCCAAGGCAAGGCCGTGCCGAAAGCGGCCCATTCGATGCCCCTGGGCAGCGGTGCGTGCCGGCCCGAATCGCCCTTGCCGGTGATGGTCGTGTAGGACTTGCGCCCCAGCCAGCGGCGCTGGGCGTAGAAGGCGCTCAAGGTGAAGGCGAGCAGAACGATGGCCAGGACCGCCGCGCGGCCCTGGTCGTACTGCGCCCCGACGATGGCGAAGAAGATCTCGGTCGAGAGCACGCCGTAGCTGCCGCCGAGCACGAGGGGGTTGCCGAAGTCGGCAAGGCTCTCGATGAAGCCCAGCAGGAAGGCGTTGGCCAAGCCCGGGCGCATCAGGGGCAGCGAGACCGTGGAGAAGGTCCGCCAGTTGTCGGCGCGCAGGGTCAGGGCCGCCTCCTCCATCGAGGGGCTGACGCCCTCGACCACCCCGATCAGGACCAGGAAGGCGATCGGCGTGAAGGCCAGGGTCTGGGCGAACCAGACCCCGGGCAGGCCGTAGACCCAGCGCGTAGCGGGGATGTCGAAGGCCCAGTCCATGAACTGGGTGATCGCGCCGGAGCGGCCGAACAGCAGGATCAGGGCCAGGCCGATCACGAAGGGCGGCGTGATGATCGGCAGCACCGTCAGGACCCGCAGGGCCCGCTTCAAGCGAAAGCCGGTGCGCGCGGCGATCAGGGCGAAGGCAAGGCCGAGCAGGGTCGTGCTCAGGCCGGTGAGCACGGCCAGCAGAAGCGAGTTCCAGGCGACACCGCACTGCACGGACTCGCCCAGGCAGCGCAGGCTCCAGATCTTACCGTCGAACAACTTGCCGAGGAAGACGGCGGCGGAGTAGGCGCCGTCCTCGTCCTGCAGCGCGCTGGTCATGATGTTGAGGACCGGGAAGAAGATGAAGGCGCCGACCAGGGCGATGATCAGGCCGATGGCGCCCACGACGAAGACGTCGCCCTTGACCAGGCCGCGCGCCGCCAGGCCCTGGGTGAAGAGGAAGAGCAGCGCGCCGCAGACCAGCAGCGCGCCGTAGCCCATGCCGAACTGGCGGGTGCCGAGCGGACCGAAGGCGGCCTCGAGCAGGCCGAACTCCCAGCCGCCGATGCCGATGGCGAAGGCCTGCAGGAAGAAGTAGGCCAGGCCGCCCCCGCCCGCGGCCAGGAGCACGGACGCGAAACGCGGATCGGCCTTGGCCCGGCCGGCCACCCCCAGCGGCGCCAGGAGGCAGAGCGCCAGAGGTGCCAGCCAGGGCTTTCCGAGAAAGACCTGAACCAGAGCCGGGGCCGAGTAGCTATCCAGGGGATAGCCGTCCAGGACCCACTCGAAGGCCCAGAACCCCTCTTCGATCGCGTACCAGGGCAGGATCGCGAAACCGACCCAGCCCGCCGCCAGCCAGAGCAGGACCGTCCTGTTCAAGCGCCGCTCCCGCGAGGGGGCACGGGCCCCGTCCCGGTCACCTCGGCAAGGAGTTCACCTCGTCGTCCCATTTCTTCAACAGGCGCTTGCGCTCGGCCGAGGAGCCGTACTTCTTGAAGTCGTAGTCGATCAGCTTGAGCTCATCCAGCTTGGGCGCTTGCGGCGGCGGCGCGGCGCCGGCGTTCGACGGCACCTGATAGGCCTTGGCCTCGGCGGCCCGAACCTGGATGTCGGCGCGCAGCGCAAAGTCGTAGAACTTCTTCGCGCTCTCGGGATTGCGCCCGCCCTTGATGATGCTCATGGAGCCGATCTCGTAGCCGGTGCCCTCGCAGGGCGCGACGATCTTGATCGGGAAGCCCTGAACCGCCTGGGTCACCATGTCATGCATGAAGGTGATGCCGATGGTGGTCTCGCCCCGGGCCGCGGCCTTGATCGGCGCGGAGCCCGACTTGGTATACTGGTTGATGTTCTTGTGCAGGCCCTTGAGGTACTCGAAGCCCTTCTCCTCCCCGAAGATCTGGACGATGGTCGCCAGGGTCGTATAGGCCGTGCCCGAGGAGTTCGGGTTGGCGATCTGGATTTCGCCCTTGTAGTCGGCCTTGGTCAGGTCCTCCCAGCACTTGGGCGCCGGCAGGCCCTTGGACTTCAGCAGGTCCTCGTTGTAGCCGATGCCCAGCGCGCCGGCGTAGATGCCGACCGTGCGGCCGTCCGCGGCCTTGGCCTGGTTCTTGGCCCAGTCATGGAGCTCGCCGTGGACCGACGAGGTATAGGACTCGGTCAAGCCTTCCTCGGCCGCCTGCAGGTGCGGGTCGCCCGTGCCGCCCCACCAGACATCGCCTTTTGGATTGCGCGCTTCCGCCTTGATTTGGGCGAAGGTCTCGCCCGAGCTCTTGCGGGTCATGGCCACGTCGATGCCGGTTTCCTTGGAAAAGGCCTCGACCATCAGCTGGCACCACTCGATCTGCGGACTGCAGTAGAGTGTCAAGCGATCGGCGGAACTTGCTGAAAAAGCGGCAAAGCTGCTCGCCGCGATGAGTCCGAGATAGGTCGCAAGCCGTGCTTTGGGTCTCATGGCAGATCCTCCCCTTTGTTGTTGCGGGGCGGCTTGTCGCCGCCTTGTCGATAAGGCATGGCTTCCACGGCCCTGCCCGTCCTTGTGTCCAGCTTGGCATCAAGCGTCACGAAAGTGCAACAAAACCGTCCGCTTGGAGAGGAGCGCCGACCGGCCCGCGAAGGCGCCTCGCCAAGCATGAGCTTCCGCCTAGATCCGACCCTCGAGGAGTGTGGCCAGTTCCTCGACCAGTCCCGGAGCGCAGGCGGCGACGGGATTACCGGCGTGCAGCGCGTCACCGGTCAGAAATTCGTTGGTCCAGCCACCTGCCTCCCGGATCAGGGCGAAGCCCGCCAGGGTATCCCAGGCGAACATGTGAGGCTCGAAATAGCCGACCAGGCGCCCGGCAGCGACGTAGGCGAGCATCAGGGCCCCGGAGCCGTTGCGCATGTACATGCCGCCGGCCTGCAGCAGGTCCGCCAAGAAACCGACCACGACCTCCCCTGGGATCCGCGTAGAATGGCCCAGGCCGAAGAGCCCGTCCGCCAGACGGCTGGCGGTCAGCGGCGGCAGGGCCACGCCATTCAACAGGGCGCCCTGGCCATGGCGCGCGGCGAAGAGCTCATCGGCATTGGGGTCGTAGACGACGCCCAGCTCGATCTCGCCGCCCGAGACCAGGGCGATCGAGACGCACCAGGTCGGAATGCCGGCCAGGAAGCAGGCCGTCCCGTCGATCGGATCGACGACCCAGGTGGCACCGGCCTCTCCCTCGGCCGCGGCGGCACCACCGCTTTCCTCTCCCAGGAAGCCGTCTTGGGGAAAGGCCGCCGCGATCCGGGCACGGATCATGGTTTCCACCTCCCGGTCGGCTTCGCTGACCCAGTCCTGCAGGCCCTTGCTCTCGACCGTCAGGGCCTCGCGATGGGAAAAGCGTTGATGCGCCAAGGCCCCGGCTTGACGGGCCAGGTCCTGCGCGAAGGTGAAGCGTTCGTCCATGCTATTGGCGCCCTCTCTCCTTGGCTCGCCGAGGCGCGGCTAGATCAGCGGCTCCAGGACGCAGTTGACCGGGATCTCGGCGACCGAGGCCTCGTTCGGCAGGGAGAGCGCCAGGGCTACCAGTTCGGCGACGCTGGCGGCGGGGATCATCTTGTCCCGCTCGAAGGACTTGACCGCCGCCGTCATGTCGGTGGCGACGTAGCCCGGGCAGATCGAGGTGCCGCGGATGCCATCTTCCCAGCCGGCGTAGCGCACGGCGTTGGTCAAGGCGGCCGCGGCGTGCTTGGTCATGGCATAGCCGCCGACGTCCCTGCCCTTCACCCGCTTGCCCGACAGCGAGACGATGTTGACCACACGTCCTTGGCCGGCCTTCTTGAGGTGGGGAAAGGCGGCACGGATCAGGCGCAGCGGACCCTTGACGTTGACCTCCCACATCTCGTCCAGCAGGGACTCGTTCTCCTCCTCGACGCCGAAGCCGTGGATCACCCCGGCATTGGCCACGACGCCGTCGATCTGGCCGAAACGCTCTGCCGTGGCCCCGACCCAGGCGGCGGCGCTGCCCCGGTCCCGGGCCTCGAAGTCATGGCAGTGCACTCGCGCGGGATCCCAGTCCAGAACCAGCGGGCCCAGGCTGTCGACCTGGCGCGCGCCGAGGGAGAGGGCGAAGCCCTCGGTGTAGAGCTTCTCGGCGACCGCCCGGCCGATCCCGCGGTTGGCTCCCGAGATCATGATCACGCGGCCCTCGGCCGCCAGTTTTCCTTCGGCCATCGGTTTCCTTCCTTACCCTCGGGGAACACTACGCCACTGCGCTGCGGCGGCCTCAGTCTGGGGCTGGAGCTGCGGCCCCGGTCTCGGGCAGGCGGTCTTCCTCGACCGCGTGGCAGGCGACCTCGCGATCGCGGTGGTGACCGAGGACAGGCGATTCGGTCTTGCAGCGCTCGTTGGCGAAGGGGCAACGGGGGTGGAAGTGGCAACCGGTCGGCGGATGAATCGGGCTCGGCACCTCGCCCGCCACCGGGATGCGCCGCCGGCCGGTCATCTCCAGGTCCGGGATCGCGTCGAGCAACATGCGCGTGTAGGGATGCTGCGGATTGTGGAACACGCTGCGGGCATCGGACCATTCGACCAGGCGGCCGAGGTACATGACGCCGACGTAGTCCGAGATGTGATAGACCACGGCCAGGTCGTGGCTGATGAAGAGGTAGGTCAAACCAAGTTCGCGCTGCAGGTCCTTCATCAGGTTAAGGATCTGTGCCTGGACCGAAACGTCGAGCGCCGAGGTCGGTTCGTCGCAGACCAGGAACTCCGGATTGCTGGCCAAGGCCCGGGCGATCGAGATCCGCTGGCGCTGGCCGCCCGAGAATTCGTGCGGGAACTTCTCACCGTCCCGAGGGCTGAGCCTGACTTGCTCCAGCAATTCGCCGACCCGGCGCAGGGTCGCGCGCTCGCCCTCGATCAGGCGGTGCGCCCGGATCGGCTCGGCGATAATGTCGGCGACCCGCCAACGCGGATTGAGGCTGGCGTAGGGGTCCTGGAAGATCATCTGCATGCGCTTGCGCACCGGCTCCATGGCCCGCCGCGACGTGAGGCTGCCGATATCGGTGCCGTCGAAAGCGATCGAGCCGCGGGTCGGTCGATAGAGCTGCACCACCAGCCGGGCGACCGTCGACTTGCCGCAGCCGGACTCGCCGACCAGGCTGAAGGTCTTGCCCTTGGGGATCTCGAAGGAAACGCCGTCGACCGCCTTTAGGATCGAGCGTTCGGCGCCCTGTAACGCGCGGGTGATGAAAGGCGGCGAGACGTCGAAGTACTTGGCCAGATCGTCGACCCGCAGGAGCGGACCGCCTGAGCCGGCCATCACGGGCTGGGCGATTTCAGCCATCGCTTCCTGTCCGTTCCATCGGCTGGTCGAACAGCCAGCAAGCGACCTCCGAGCCCTCGACCATGATCAGGTCGGGCCGCTCCGCCACGCAGCGCGCGAAGGCTTTGGGGCAGCGCGGGTTGAAAGCGCAGCCGGTCGGGATCTCGGTCAGCCGCGGCATGGAGCCCTCGATCTGCTCCAGGCGTTCGGTGTCGTGGCCCATCTTCGGGATCGAGCCCATCAAGCCGTGGGTGTAGGGATGCTTGGCATGCTTGATCACCGCGTCGACCGGGCCGACCTCGGCCAGGCGACCGGCGTACATCACCGCGACCCGATCGGCGGTCTCGGCAATCACGCCCATGTCGTGGGTGATCAGCATGACCGCGGCGCCATGCTCCCGGCAGAGCTTCTTCAGCAGGGTAATGATCTGGGCCTGGATGGAGACGTCAAGCGCCGTGGTCGGCTCGTCGGCGATGATCAGGCGCGGGTTGACGCAGAGCGCGAGCGCGATCACCACCCGCTGTCGCATGCCGCCGGAGAACTGGTGCGGGTACTGGTCGACCCGGACGTTCGGCGACGGGATACCGACCTCGGCCAGGAGCTCGACGGCCCGCTTGCGCGCCGCCTGCTT
>JAAUYL010002673.1_pt1 | contig 10698 bp, 12 predicted proteins | sample 7278011 | NCBI WGS metagenome assembly JAAUYL01 (sample SAMN14350225, study PRJNA611818) | marine sediment metagenome | isolation source: surface marine sediment (1.8m) | place: French Polynesia: Moorea | collected 2018-08 | reverse complement strand
GAAAGGAGGTGCAGAATGATGTATGGTTTTGTTGTTGTTGCGTCGTTCTCTATGCGTCCTTTTTCCACGACAGAGCAGAATGGAAGCTAGTGTATTTTGGACGAAAAGACCACCGCCGTTTCCACTAGACTGACTTAAGTGTAAACGACCCTAATCATCTGTATTTCTTTCTATTTACAGATGGAAAAGTCATCAAAACTTCTTTATTGCCCTCATACCATAGAAAGAGTCTACGTAAAGCAAACACAAATATAACAAGAAGATCGTCATGTTGCAGTAACCTTTTATTTGGCAGTTAAAAAAGTAAGCAGCACAATAAATGTCATAATAAATGAGCATTACCATTGACGTTTCTAATATCTATTTATTTGACAAGTTTTTAGCTTTCAGCAGATTTTATTTGATAAAAAGTGTCTTTTTGTAATTTTGACAATGTTTATTTCAGTTTGTTTGTGTGTGTATGTGCGTAATTTACAGGAAAATTAATTTATTTTTGTAAGTAAATAAGTGCCTTTTATATTTCAAAATGATTTTTAGCATGACTTGAGTTGCACTGAAAATTGAAATCTATGCACTTTTACTTCTTCTTGTCTACTGTCTTTAAATGAGTATAATCTTTAAATATGTGTGGATAAAAAAGATCCACATTTTTCCATATTTCGAAATAGGACAGTGAAAAATCTGCTGTAGAAATATCTGCACTGGTTACTCACTCATAGTACAAATACGTACTCTCTATCTTGAAGTGGGATTCAAACTGGTTACAAAAAGTAGTAGCATTTAAAAAAAGATGAGCGAATCTTTTTTATTCTACGTAGATAAAATACCAATGCAGTTCAAAGGGAATGACTTTTAACTTTTTTGAGAGTGAGATTGATTTCAAAATATGAATTCAGGTTGCAATAAATGGGATTTTTAGATATGGTGGGTGGTAGACAGAAGCTCTAAATTATTGATTTTGATACAACCACATCTTTTGCTATATTATTGTAGTGACGAGTGAGCACAAGATATTTTTGAGACATTATTGTCAGGATAAAGCATAATCTTTCCTTAATGAGTGTGTCTCTATGTTTTTTTTCTTTATCAATATCGAGATAAATATATGAGCCTCTAGTGAGAAAGCCTCTTTCAAAATTGGTATTACGTTGTATTGTTATGTGCCTCTTTAATTTATGCATTTGTTCCATATATGTATGGTGAAGGGTAGTTACTAAATAGATATTTTTAAGGGAACTGTATTACATGTGAGCGTACGTGGAGGAGCTATTGCTTTTGGATGACGTGTGATTTCGAGGCTGCTCAGTGATGAAAGGAGGGTGAATATTTTGCTGGTGGTGAGGGTGTGTCGTCATCAGAACCGAGGTTGCCGAAACGGCCGAGGTCAGCGAGGCCGTGCAGCCTCCGCCGGTTGCCAGCCGACTGATTTCGTGATCTGATAGGGTTGCCGCTGTGACTAGAGTCCCCTCACTTCTGAGATCGCCCCCGCTGCTTCTCAGATCCCCGTTGGCCAGATGGAGGTCGCCGTTGAGGCCGTTCGAGGCTGCTGTCGCCTTTGTGTTCTTGTTGTTTGCTGACCACCAAGGACAGCATTTTTCAGGCAACAGGAGATAAAACAGATAAATCAGGCCGCACGTCCAGGAGCAACCCACTTTTAGGCCGACTGTCGTCCAGCTCTTGTCGAAGTCGATAATTTGGTAGTCCTGTAACATTATATAGGTGGATATAAGTATCCGATATCATGCTCACGTGTTGGCAAATATTTGTCAACATTTTGAAGCCTCACCATGGGTGCGAACCACCTCGTCAATTGAGTCGTGATGAACATTGTGCCGAGGGCCATTGTGAAATGAAATTGGGGGTAGCTGTAGGAAGTGTGCCATAACTCGTTCCTGATCACTCGCTGAAAAAAATAAGAACAGTGTCACCAAATGCTAGATAATACAATATACATGTATATATATATATGTCTTTACCTGCCCGACCGAATTTGGCTGAGGCTGCATTGGAAACCACTCGGTCGGCGATGGTTCTGGGATTTGTTGCAGGCACACGCAAAACCTCGGCTCCTCGTGACGCTCGAGGCTGTCCCGTCGGATGCTGGCGAGGCCACGAGGTCGCCGTCGCTCCCCCTCGCCGTTCGTCGACACAGACGCGGAGCCCCCATTCGTTTCTGTCGCTTGAACGCGACCTCCATTTATCACCATGCTGCCGTTGTTGTCCTTCCTGTCCTCGGGCCTCCTGCACCTGATCCCGCTCATGTCCGACCCGATGTAGGCAACGGTGATGAACATCATGACCGAGGCCGCGCCCAAGAGGCCGTCCTCGGCCAGGTAGGAGCTGCGCACGTGGCAGGTGAGGTCGTCCTCGTCCATGAGGAAAGTGTTGAGCTCTACCGGACCGGGTCCGTCGGGAGCACTCTGCATCGCCGACCAGGTCCAATATGTGACATAGACAACGACGCATCCGGCTTGGAGAAGCCGGCCGCCATATTTGTACGACTTGGGTACCCCTGGCTTCCTCGCGCAGGGTGTCAATGCGGCGAGGACGAGGGTGATGCAGAACCCTGTGTTGAATATGATGATGAGATACTTGGTGAGACAGTACTCTTGTCTGCCATGTGTGATGAACACCACGATGGCCATGGCCATCCAAAGGGAGAGTACGACGATCGCCAAGAAAGCCTGCATTAATGAATAATTTACATGGGGTAAGAAATGCCGCGATAAATGGACATTAGATATGTACCTCAACTGAAGCCCACCACCGGCTCCTAGAGGCCATTTTGTCGAGGCTGCCACAAATGGCGCTCGTCGAGTCGATGAGGCAGATCATCTGCAGGAGGATGAACAGGCAGTTGCCGGCCAGCGTCGCGTACATCCAGCCGCTGTGGAGGTCGTTCAAATGGGATATGGGGATGACGAACGTGGCCACGATGACAGCCGCGATAAAAATGACCTTCAAAATATTGGCAAAACGTTGGCAAGATGTTGCAACACATGTTTTTCTCTTGCGACTCACTTTTGGCAGCCAGAATCCGTTGTGGATGCAGGCCCGAACCCCCTTGCTCGTCGACACCCCGATGGTCAGGAGACACATGCTCACAAAGAAGAGGGTGAGTGAGAACGAGACCTTGTAGATGGCAATGTATCTAAAAGTACATATTTACGAGTATATTTGTTGGACTTGGGATCAAAATGCAACCACATATCTATGTGTGATTTACGCACCCCGTCATCTTCATGCAGTTGCTCCCGATCTTGAGGTCGATGCACGTGGCATTGAAGTCTCGGAAGACGTTTTGCAACTCTCGTTGCAATCTGGAAAACGAAGAAGTTTCAACGGAGACATGTATCTACATATGATGCAAACTCGATTCTGTGTTTGCATATTTTTTACATAGAGGTAAGTATTTTGTGCACCATATAAGAATGATGATGATAAAGCTTCTAAAAAAATATAACGAGCAAGAAACAAAGTGGGATATTTGCTAGACTGCAGATTGTGTCTTTTGCATAATATCGGAATTTTGCATAAAGCGAAAAAGTTTTTTTTTGCACCAATAACGAATGAGGTTTACTTTGGAATGAGGAGAACAGTCATCAGAATCGAGGTCAAGACCAAGATGACGCTGTACATGAACTTGGTGCTGGTGGACTCCTGGGCGGCCGGGCAGATCTGGCAGCACAACCGACAAGCCGTCGGGCCGCAGCAGCAGCTCAGATATTGTGCGCACTTGTGGCGCATTTGACCAATACGCGACGAGGCCGAGGTCGGGTCTCGAATTGGAGGGTGTGGAATTTGTGATGGCGCCTGTGATGTTGATGACATTGAAGAGGCTACTGTCGGTGGAGGACACGAGGCTGTCGCCGATGGTGTTCTTGTCAGAGTCGAGGCCGTCCGCGGCGGAGGCGGGGGCGGCGGTGCCTGACCTCTCACCATGTCGAAGCTGTTCCAAAAACTGAAGACATTAGATCGATTCCATTGAACGCAACAAATTATCTATGCATAGCCAACGCAGTCATAATGAAGTCCTAAGAAATGTAGAGAAACATTTTGCCGGATTAAATGTGTCTGTAAGGCTTCCTGTGCAATATTCGGATTGTACTTGATTAAATATGTTGGCAGAGGATTTTAAATACTGAATTGAATCATCGATTTGCTAGCCAAAAAAGGCATGTGAAATTACACGAGAAGAAGCGCACAGAATTCCACCACACTGCTCCATGTTATTGAGCTTATTTATTTTGTGCATCTGGCTATATCAGGTCACGTTTGACATTGGCAATAAATTCTATTAGGAATCGGTTGAAGATGCAACTCTCCATGGATACACTATATACCGACTTACCTTGCATGTACCATAACGTTTTCAGTAAAAGTTACTCCTCCTTTTTTTTAGGGAGTAGAGATCGGATCGGTTGCAAGTTCGGTCATTGAGTTACGTGTTTATTCCGAGCACACTTCGTTGGTTTGTTGGGTTTCGGGTGTATTTGCTTACCAACCAGCAGAAGCCCCTCATATGTAGATAGATAGATAGATAGATAGTATCGTTGAAGACGGGCAAGGCAAGACCTAAATATGTGTACTTGTTGTACCACTAATTTGATTGCAGATAAGGCTATCTGATATCGGCCATTGATTAGCCCCTTTTTCCTCGAGCATAAGAGATTAAGACAATCTGAGAAAAGAAAACTGTAATGGATCTCATTACTAACATTTTTTTTTATTTCACATGAACTTCTTTTAAAAAAACGGGGAGTATCACAAAAAGTGTAGATGTTGTTTCTTGTTTCTTATTGTTACCAACAATTGAATTCATTCAAGGACACCAATTTTCACTGGCTTTTTCTTGGCAACTGCCACGTTACCGGTCTATAAAACTACAACATTAGAGCTATCCCTGCTCTGGTCGACAGACTTGTAAAATTGTAAGAAGTTGCTTGACGGTACAGAATAAAATCTGCGCCAAATTATTTAGCTACAAAGACTCGTTATAGTGACAAAAATAGCTCAAGTGTAAATTAGAAAAGTCAACCTGCTGGTTTTCAAATATGATTTCTCTGTTGTTGTTGTTGTTGCACTCAAGGATGGATTGGATCAGTGTGGTTTTTGCATAAGACGGGAATGATCAGGCGGCTCAGCCTCTGCTTAATCTTGCCACCAGGACAAAACATTGATGTGGGCGATCAAGACGAGGACGAGGTCGAGTTGGATTTGCGACCCAGGTGGCTCGGCGCGTCGGCGAACATGTAGCTCAACTGGTAGGCCTCCGCGACGAGCAGGTTGATTTCGGAGTCTCCCCACTTGGCCGTCGGCAAGTTCTGGAGGAACATGAGCAGCGTGTGAAAATCGGTCTTCTTCATGAGCTCGCTCTTCCACCGGATGAGAAAGGCCGCGCATACGTAGAGGTGGAAGTGCGAGAAGCCGTCGGCCTGCGACAAGTACGTGTCCCACAGCCGGATCGAGGCCTGCACCGGCAACTCCCTCATGAGCAAGTTGTTCATCCACCGAAAGGCGAATTGAAGATAGGCGACGTCGTTGCCTCTCAAATGATTGTGGAGCTCGCCGTCGATCCTCGTCACCAAGTCCTCCAGCTGCTTCACCTTCAACTGAATGCCAGGTTGAGCGAACGTGTAGTTGTCCTGGATCCCGTCCAACACGACGGTCAGGCACCAGAAGCTGTCGGCCTCGATCGAGTTCCTCACATCCTCCGGGAGCGCGGACTCGACGTCAATCTCGGACGGCACGACGGCTTTCCCTCCGGACGGCGAATCTTGGACCCCGACTGTGTCGCCGCCGACATCGGGCAGTTTTCCGGCCTTGGCGAGGCACTCCCTTAGAAACACCAGAAAGAATGGCGTGACGAGATCGTTGATGCCCTGAACGTATCCGGAGGCGGGATGTCTGATGGCCCAAATGTAGAGAATCCGTTCGAAAATTTCTTGAACACAGCGCTGCTGAAACAGGCCCACGACAGGGCTCATGCGAGGTATGTCGATGTGGATTTGGCGGTAGGTCTCCTGGTGAATGTCTTGATCTTTCGTTCGAAAGTATTGGTCCACGTATCGCTGGTATTCCTCTTGTTTTCTCAGAATGACCTCTTCTTGACGGGCGGCGTTTCCGGGCAGATAGCCACAGAGGATTTTCCAAGCCTTGGCTCTAGAATTGGGAGTCAAACCTTGCCAAGACAACTTGCGCAGATCTTCCAGCTCGATGGAGGGCGACGACACAAGTGCCTCGACTTTCGTATGTTTGATCGGACGGCCTGTCTCCGGAGGGCAGAAAGTTGAAGAGGAGTCCCGGCGATAGGATTGACTACTACTACTCAAATGGCTGGGGGCGACCTCCACTGGCTCGGGCATTTTCACAATTTGTTTGGCAGCAACAGACGTGACGTCGCCAGCTGCCACTCCTCGCCCTCCAGGATGGCCCATATTTTCGGCCATGAATTCCTCCCGGATATCCCATGCGTCCGATACGCTCTGTTCAAACACTTTGAATGACGACGTCGCGTTGGCCATCTTATTGCTGTTCGACGACGGCAACGTTGCGGCAGTAGTGGAGGAGGATGTGCCCGTGGCGGTGGTGTTGTTGCCAAAACCGGTTGGTTTCGCTCCCGATCCTGGAACATTTGTTTGGGCAGCAGCTACTGCTCCGCCTCCGACTCGGACGGGCTGACAAGATGGCCGACCCGGTACTGCGTTGGATGTCTGTTTCCAGAAGCCCCCGCCGCCACCAGACCCTGAAATGCTTCGGCGAATTTCTCTGGGAGCAGTGGCGCCCCCCTCGGCTGCTGTTGTGGCACTGTTGCTGTTTACTGTCGATGATGATGATGCCGCGGTGTTGGCAATCGGGTTAGACATGGCCCTCGTCGTCATGCTCTAGTTTTTGGCATTGGACGGGGCAGCAATGTCCTTTTGAGCTTTCTCATACTTCTACGGCAACTCCAGTTTGCATGTCTCCGGGTCCTTTTAAAATACAAAGAAAACATTATGCCAACGTCAAACATGTCTTTCATTGGCTTCGAAACAAGGACAAGAACTGCTGGGAATTACATATCTAAACAGATTTGGACACTGGAGAGAGTCTGCAAGCAAGTTTCTTACCTTCACTTTAAAGGACGTGGCACAAATTGCTCTTGAGATGGTTCACAAGCTCGTCACTGATCGAATGATCGTGTGACCTCAATCATGGTAAAAGGCTCGATGTATTTTGCACTTGGGACTTTTTTATCGCTCAATAAAAGCAGCAGCTACCCACAGAGCCCTCGACATCGATGAGGTCCTCGGCCAGGGCTCCTCTCCTGGTGGCTCTCCAGCAGTCTCAACAACAGCCTTTCTTGATTTCACCAGCAACTTGCTTTCTTCCCCCGTTAGAACAATGATGCTCCACTCGACGATCTGCGTCTTTCGGATGAAAGAAGAAACCTTTCCTTCTCCTTGGTTCTTCTATCTATTGAACAACCAGGTTCGTATCGTATGGTATGGTATGGTGGGTTGCCTCAATTGTCTATGCGCTGGCCGGCTGCTTGCTGCAGATTCACTTGCTTTGCTTTGCTGGTTGGTTGGTTGGCTGGAACAGACGGGGTGAATCTCCTTGCCTTTGCCTTGCAAGTTGCAAGAAGTCGACAGACGACAGCCTCCTTTTGATACGTTGCTTTTGCTTTGCTTTGCTTTGCTTACGTACATTTCGTTGTGGGCTGATTTTTTCTCGATAATGGCCATTTCGCTTTAGAAAAAGCCAGCATTTAGAAAAATCTAGAAGAAAAATGGTCATCTGGCACTAGGCAGCCATCTGGACTGCCTCTGCTCTGCCCTGCAGCCCTAAGAAAATCATAACAAACAGCCGCAAACACAGCAAAAAACTTTTCAAGAACAAGAAAGAAGCGGCTCCGTGATAAAGCATATTTGGAATCCTTCAAAGTTTTTCAACAGCCACTCAGCCAGCAACATGCTTCTCTACATCCCGAGGACCTCGAAAACAGCCAACCTGCCTCGTGTTTCCAAGCTGGAGTGCGCTGAGGGAGAGAGCCTGATCACCCTTCGGCAAAAGGTGGCTGCCATTTTTGGATCGCAAAACTTCAACATTCTCCATCAGGGACGGCTGATTAAAATTGAAGAAACAGAAAGTGGGGAAAAGGAAGCGAAAACGCTTGCCACAGCCAACCTCAAGCCTTCCGCCACGATTCACGCCGTTCCAAAGGCTCAAAAGACCGTCGAGGGGCCGTTGAAAGAGGCGGCAGCGGAGAAGCCTGGAATGACAGACGACGAGATCCAGACTTTCCTGATTGCTTTCAGTCTTGCCACCCGAAACAGTGCCTTCCACAAGGTGGCTTTGAGGCTGAGCCAGAAGGAGAACATGGAGAACTTGGTTGCAACTTGCAGCGGTCTGGCCAGCGACCCGATCGCGATCGCCTTCCTGTCCAAGCCCGAGCTCCTATACTCGCTTCTCGATCCCGAGACTCTGAAGTATGTCCACAAGAATCATCCCGCCCTCATTGAAGCAGCCTCCCAAATCGCCGGCAGCGTCCATGAGGAGCGACCAAGTCCCTCGACGTCCGGAGGTCGTGGTGGCGAGGACCCGCCTCCGCCATTTGCCTACAACCTCGACGAGATGGACGATGACGACGACGAGGAGGAGGATGAGCACGAAGACATGGACACAAGTGGTCCACGACAGGGAGGAGGACAGCGGCGCTCCGTCACCGCGCCCATAACTCAAGATCAACTTCAGGCTGCCATTGCCGCCGCCCAAAACACTCTCGGCATGGGAGGTGGTGGTGGCATGGGCGGAATGACCGGCATGACCCATCATGCAACAGGAAATCAAAGCAGGGGGCCCGCCGCCGCTGCCAATCCTTTGAGGCTGCCACCAATGGGAGCAGGAAGCTCTAGCAGGTCTGGAGCCTCCACAAGCTCAGCCTCCGCTCCATCGGCTGCCGGATTCGGCATCACTCAAGATCAACTGGCTGCAGCTCTAGCTTTTGCGGTTGGCGGAGGAGCCTCCGGTGGTGGTAATCCATTCACTGGTGTTCCTCAGACATCCGCAGCTCCTGCTCCACCCCCACCAAACATGGAGGAAAACATCAGCAGGATGCTTGAGCTCGGCATCACGGATAGGAATTTGGCCAGCCGGGCGCTGACAGTCATGGGCGGCGACGTTCAAGCAGCCGTAGATTTGATCTTTAGTGGATGGAAAGGAGACGACGAGGCCGCCAATTAAAACAGCTACATGCGTCCTCAACGTGATTTGAGTAATTTAAGCTTGAGAAATCTAGGATATATCTAGCAATATATTTCGAGGCAGCCCAGCCATTATCGATTGAATAAACGAAGTATCAAAATTATTTCAAACTTTCTTCACAATTTGGACCACATCTTCGTCGTGCAGGAGGTGCTCTTTTCCAACTTTTTGGGGCTGGTGCTTGACAGACGACCCCCATACCAGAGCGTATTTCATTTCTTTCAGGATGGATTTGTGAATCTAAATTGAAGAAGAGGGGGTTTGAAACGAGCGTCTTGGAAGTTGATATCATCGAATGAATATGTACCTTGTTACAAAAGTCCTCCACTGTACATCGATTCGTCTGCAACACCACAGGGGCTTCGTAGTCCGGGAGCTGCCCCTTAGGTTTTGTGTAAATTCGCACCAACTTCAGATAGGACCACATCTTTTCCAAGAGGCTGTCGTAGTTCCACTTGTGATGGGCGCTGATGGGAACGCAATGAGGGATCTCCGTGATGATGTCCAACTCTTCGATTGAAATCTGGATGGAAATAAGAAGGATTTAAAGTCGAGTGTTACAAAAATGTAAATATGTAGGTAGGTAGGTAAGTAGGTAAGTATACCCAAGTACCTGGTCAATCTTGTTCAGAAGGTAAATGCACGGAATGTAGCTCCTGTTGCCCTCAACCACGTCAATCAGGTCATCCGCTGTAGCGTCGTAGCGCAAGATGATGTCGGCGTTGTGAATTCTATACTCGCTAAGGATAGTCTTCACGAGGTCCAAATCCAACTCACTCTGAGGCACAAGAGTTTGGAGGTTGATGCCGCCCTTCTCTTTCCTCTTAAAGTAGATGTTTGGCGGCGTCTTGTTCAGCCGGATTCCGAAGCCCTCGAGCTCCTTCTCGATCAATTTCTTGTGGCCCAACGGCTTGAGGACGTCCAGCACGATAAAGATGAGACTGGCGGTTCGAGCGACGGCGATAACCTGCCGACCTCGACCCTTTCCGTCCTTGGCTCCCTCAATGATACCGGGCAAATCCAAGAGCTGGATCTTGGCTCCTTTATACTTGATGCATCCTGGGACAGTCGTCAAAGTCGTGAACTCGTAAGCTGCAACCTCTGAATAGACGCCGGCAAGGTTTGACAGCAGGGTTGATTTTCCGACAGATGGGAAACCGATGAAACCAATACGAGCGTCACCAGTCTTGGCAACGTCGAAACCTTCTCCAGTCGCGCCACCTTGAGATTTGGGCATGATGAGTTCTCGTCTCAGTTTTGCGAGTTTGGCCTTTAGCATGCCCAAGTGACCGGCCGTGGCCTTGTTCTTTTGGGTTCGGGCCATCTCGGCCTCGATATCGGCAATCTGAAGGAGAATGATTGATTGTGACAAGTTACGAGACTCAGACTGCCACCCAACAAACTTGACTACAGTTTCTTCTTACCTTTTCCAAGATGGTCGACATGATGGCT
>JAAUYL010024003.1_pt1 | contig 10700 bp, 8 predicted proteins | sample 7278011 | NCBI WGS metagenome assembly JAAUYL01 (sample SAMN14350225, study PRJNA611818) | marine sediment metagenome | isolation source: surface marine sediment (1.8m) | place: French Polynesia: Moorea | collected 2018-08 | reverse complement strand
TTACATGGCAAAGTGGCAGCCTTCATGTTGAAAGATGTTTGATGTTGTTGTTATTGTTATGCCACTTTTACGTAATAATAATGGCAAATGGAAAGTGCATCAACCTGAAATTGAACTATACTTCCTCACGACGTATTTTTTCTTACAGAACACCCGCACATTCACCACGACAGCAATCCGTTGAATCGCGACAATACTCGGTCGAGAGTCTGGCCGGGGGAAATGCCACAACAAAGCGAGCAGCACCTTCGCCCCCTTTGAGCCCGACCAGACAGCAGTTTCGCAAGAAATTCAGACGGATGTCTGGCGGGGGAAGCAGTAGCGGTATGTTATCTATCGTTCACAGCAAAGCGAGCGGGTTAATGAGGCTGTGGTTTTTTACAGAACGTGGCAATTCTTTGGAGGATGATCGCTCTCCTAGTCACATGACTTCGAGGTCGTCGCCGCCGGCCATTCACCTCTCCCCATCAAGGCAAAGCTCGTCCTCGACGGACGGCGGAAACGCCCCCGGGGTGGCACCGGCGGGCGGCGGAAACAACACGACCTCGACGGGAACGATCGTGGCCAAGAAGAAACGGGAGTTGTTCTCCGCGAGGTCCTCGAGGTCGGGCGGCTCGAACAAGAGCTCCCTCAGCTGCGGCTCCCGGGAGCACAGCTTTTCCAGCAAGGTGAGAACGAAAATTGAAAATTCCTTGAGCATCATATCTCTTATCATGCGTAACCCTTATGCAGTTTTCCTAGGAAAATGCCCTCCTCCTCAGGCAGTAGATTGTTTTTGTTTTGCCTTTCTTTCACACCTGTTGTCCAACAATATAATCTTCACTTGCGCAAGCCATGAAGAAAGCTTTTGCTTTCGGGGGGAAAATCTATAATAAATGCTTTGACTTTTTGATTCATTAAGCTTTTTAAAGTTCCACGAAATTCTTTCCACGTATAAGAAATTATTACGTGAATGCCAGCTTTGGATTCTCTTATCAAGATCAGGAAATGATGACATTTTTCTTGGTTGTTGTATGCAACTTGATACCCTCTACTCTCCAACTATCTGTCATCAGTTGTGAGATAGTAGCTTCGAGGCATAGCATTAGCCAATAAGAATCAAGTCCTTCAAAGGTCAATACAGCCAAGCAGCCTTCATTTTAGCCTTTATAGCAAAAAGGCTGATAAGTGGATAGTATCTTCTTTTTCTCCTAAGAGAGATTTCCTGCTCTTGGGTGGTGATGTCACTAAATGTTTCATAATGCGTTATCCTACGCAGTCATATTGCCGTACAAACCCACTCGCATCTTTTGCTTTAATTTCCTTTGATCTTTTCCTGTAGCACCAAGAATCTTCTGGCTCGAGCGGGGGCGACCGGCAAAACAGCATCAACCAAAGCGTCGACGAGTCCAACGTGACGACAATCAATTTGGAATCGCGAATCGGGTCCTCCCTCACAGTTCCGAGGCCGTCGCGGACGCTAAGCCGAGCGGCCTCGGCCGGCGAGGTCAGCCCACTTCTAGTTCGTGGTACGCAAACAAATTTTGGCCTCTGAAATCTACGTCTATTGATTTGTTTGTTGCTTTCGACACAGGTCACTCGGGAGAATCCAGTCTCGACATCCCTCTGATCGGGATCGGCGCGAGGCCGGGAGCCAAGAGCCCCGCAGTAAGCGACAGCGGCCTCCTTAGCATGAGTCGCGACAGGGGCACGACGGGATCTGGGCCCGGGAGCGAGCGCAGCGTGACGCCGACGAAGCGAAACCGGTTTCTGCTCAAGCGGCAAGATTGTCTCGGCAACGAGGGCGAGCTTGACCTCAGCATTTCCGGTACTACCCCGACCATCGTCAGGTCGTCTCCCAATAGCCCGCTCATGATTGGCGGCATCCCCAGCCCATATGCCAGTCTCGGCTCTCCTCCCCCTGCTCACGACAATCCTCCTGAAAGTCTCTCGCCGGCCGTGACCTCGGTGTCCTCGAGTGGAGGCCCAATGTTGACCAAGCAGAGGTCGGCTCCGAGCAGCCTCTCTTTGGAAATCGCAGAGGCCGCAGCGGCCGCGATTGCGTCGGCCACCGCACACCAACCGGAAGTGGCACCCCAACAACAATTGGGCTCACCTCCAATGCAGACATCTCCCTATTACGGCAGCAGTCCCCAGCTTGAGGCCACCCCACCACCTCCGACCCAGCATGGCGGATTGCCGCCTCAACTGACCGGAAGTCATAAAGGACCTGTTCCAGAGGTGCGAGTCATACCCGACGCAAACATGCCGCCCGTCGATCCCCTGAGCACCCTCGACATGGCCGTGCCTCCCCCGCCGCCCCTGGGGTCAAACCCTCTAAGCATCCGAGACATTGGTCTTCTGCACCCTAATTTCCGGTAAGCACTCGAAGTATTTAAAATTGGCTTAATCAAACAACAAAGAAAGATGTCCTAACTTTTCAGATCTAGAAGTATAGAACATCCTCCACCGAGTTCTTACAACCTCGATGTACAACAGCACCTCCAACCGATGAGCATGGGAATCAACCAGCCCCCGCCACCTCCTCCCTTGTCAAGATCGGCCCCCGGGGGTCACCCTGTGGGCGGCGTCAGACCACCATCAAATTCGGGTCCTCATGATCTCAGCTCCTATGGCCTCCCAGGACCTTCGAATCACAACGCTTCTCCCTCAACCTCGGCGTCGAATGTCAACAATAGTGCGGCCGCGGCCTCGGGCACGACGATCGGGTCGATCTCCCTCGTGACAACAAATACCGAGCAATTCGGTCATTGTCCGAAAGCTCGGGATGGACCAGCCCTTGGGTGCAACTATTGCTGGAACACGACTGATGTCAACGGGCGAATTTTGCGGCGAAAAACCAAATACCACTGTCCCGAGTGCCAGGCCAACCTCTGCATTGTACCATGCTTCCAGGCCTACCACGAGGCCCTGGAGAACGAAAACAAGAACAACCCTGGAAGCGGGGGACCCGCGTCCAAGATGAACCGGTGAAGCCTGACACCATTTTTTTAGTCGTGTCACGTAATCTTTGTGAAAGACAGTCCACCGGTTTCAGTGTTTAAAACGGACTATAGATGTACTACTCACTTAGTTGTTTTTCTTACCCTCATCGAGTAGACTAGACCGTAGATTTTATGATTTCTTCAAACCTGCTTTCTTGCAAGTACAAATTCTTTGTCATATACCTAAGTGTTGTGAAGAAAATCAAACAAACCAGGTGCCTTTTCTGAATTCTAAATATTTCCCAGAGACGTTGAAAGTCAAACGTTATTGTTTCGTTTCAAAAGTCCTTATTGATTTTAAGCTTTTACATAAATTCGCCCTGATGTAATGCACACAAGACAATATTTATCTATGTATTAAAAAACATACACACAACCCAAACCGAAGTGATCAAGTCAATGTGAAAAAATATATGTGTACTACTAATAATTTTTTTGACACAAATTAACAAACCCAATTTTAAGAGCAGAAATATATAACACTAACACAGAAAATTAAATATTTTAAGGATCAAAGATGAGACACAATAAAAACAACAATAAATGTTTCAAACCAAGTAAACAAAATGTTATATCTATCTGACCACAAAAATTTGCGGGAAAGTTGGACAGCATGACTTTATGCTTGATGATTGCCACTTTTGACCCAAATCTGTTTGTGTGAAAATGGGAAAAACAATTTTGGTCACTGGTGGCGGCGGTTACATTGGTTCGCATACCATTTTGCAATTGCTTAATGAAGGCTTTGATGTTATTGCTTTGGACAACTATGTCAACTGCAGGAAAGGTAAAATTGGTTGCTACCTACATAACATACTTCAGCAGCTTCTACTGTCATCTTCATTTGCACTTTTCTCTCTGGGTCTGCCCAACAACGTCCGCCTTTGGTTGGACAACGAAAGTATTTATGAAGCACTGTTTTTAAATGGTGCTATGAAGCATGTGAAATGCTGATAAGAGGCTTTCGATATAAACCATTCATTCTGCTCGTGTTTTCGAATGCATTATGCTCGTACCATAAACAAAAAAAAGAAAAATCTTGCGTAAAGCCAAATTAATCATTCAGGAATTTCTCTTAGGCGATGGAAACATTCCAGAGAGCCTTGAAAGGGTACAACGGTTGACCAAAAAGCCAATGGCCTTCTATGAAGTTGATGTTCGAGAGGAAGAAGCCTTAGTAGCTGTCTTTGAAAAGGTGAGAATGAATAGCGCCACCGCCACGTTACAATTGGCAGTTTGACTTCAAAGACCTTAAGTTGGGACTATGGGAATTTTCAATTCTGAATTCTGATGCCGGCTTTTCCTCTTCTCCTGTACAGCATAAAATCGACTGTGTCATTCATTTTGCCGCTTTGAAAGCTGTGGCTGAGTCATGCTCCCTTCCCCTGAAGTACTATCAGAACAATATCACTGGCAGCACTGTCTTACTGGAGGTAATCAAACACATGTAGTATACACAGCTAATAAAAATGCTACTTTTCGGCTCAATTAAACTCACATTATCTATTGATTCATGATCACGAGCAATTGCATGTACTCAATGCTTAGGTGATGATAAAGCAAGGAGTTAAGAGGATAATATTCTCCTCCTCAGCAACCGTTTATGGTAACCCACAATACTTACCTTTGGATGAAGCCCATCCAGTTGGAAACTGCACGAATCCATATGGCAAAACCAAGCACTTCATGGAAGAAATCATCAAGGATGTCTGTCAGTCCGATTCAGTAAGTGCATTGCTCAAGTTAACCTTTTCGAAAGAGATACCATTATTTGGGGCTTTCCAGGATTGGAATGCAGTTCTGCTGAGATATTTCAACCCAGTCGGAGCTCATCCCTCTGGGATGATTGGTGAAGATCCAAAGGATATTCCAAACAATTTGATGCCGTATATTGCTCAAGTGGCAGTTGGTCGCCGAGAAAAACTTTTCGTCTATGGCAATGACTATGCAACCAAAGATGGCTCTGGTATTCGGGACTATATCCATGTCATGGACTTGGCTGATGGACATGTGGCAGCTCTCATGAGAATGTTTGAGAATCCCGATGACAAAGGGGTGAAAGTGTACAACCTTGGAACAGGCATGGGCAATTCTGTTCTGGATGCAGTCAAAGCCTTCAAAGAGGCTTCCGGCAAGGAGATTCCTTACGAAATTGTCGGTCGAAGGCCAGGCGATATAGGATCATCCTATGCCTCTTGCAATTTGGCTGAGTCTGAGCTGGGTTGGACAGCCAAGTATAATCTAAAAGACATGTGTAAGTTCAGTGGATAATTTAATTGCAATTCCTCAAAGTAAATAACGTTTCGGGTTTTCCCTGTTACCTTGACGCAGACATATTTCAATGAATGCTCGTCCAGCTACAATATTTCAATTACATTTGTTGTCTATATTTTTAGGCAAAGACATGTGGGAGTGGCAGTCAAGGAATCCCTATGGATTTCAGAAGATTGAAGGGAAATAGTATATCTTATTAATCACAACTATCTACAGAATATCTACGTAGCAATGTTATTATAAAATTCGAATTGGAGTCATGAATTCATGGAGCATTAGTCTAGATTTCGTTCTCCAGTTAGTTGTTTGTTATCATGCATTTTGTTTCATGTGTTTGATTAAAGCTTTATAGCACAACAGAAGAGATTAGCTTTAGGGGTGAAATGACGGAAACACCACGTTTGCATGACGCATTTTAGTGGTTCATGTCATCTGTATGTAGATATTTTTATTTAGATTTTCTAGTAGATACATTATTTCTACACGAAAAAGGCCATAGGCTGATGTGAACTGAATATTGAATTTACAGCTATGTGTAAGCTAAGTATTTAAGAAATGAGAAAACTGTAAATTCTCTGTTGATCTACTTATGTAGATGTAAGTGTGATTTTTTTCACTTTGCAAGAATTCAGTTGAAGGTCTAAGCGCAAGAGAGGAACATCGTTGCAACAGGTGATTTTACCCCCATATTTTCAGCTTCAAATGTTCCTAAAAAATTATAACAAACATTTGTTGGTAAAAATAATGTTAGCTGTTTAAAAACACAGAGAAAACCTTCCAACAGCGATGTTCAATATTTTAAAAAAGAAATCCTGACTTGCAACCGAACAAATACAAAAAAATGTTTTGTGTAAGACGGAATCGTAAAAAAAATTTAATACTTTACTCTTATTTATTCCTGAATTACAGTTTGGAGGTTCAGAATCAAGACATTGTCGTAAACGACAATACAGTTACAGTCCGAGACACCGAGTATTCTTCTGGAGAAACCGGAAGTACGCGAGTTACGACAATTTGCCAGAGCACGACCCCACCCTGATCCACCTCAAAGCTACTAAGTTAAAAAGAATGGCTCAGTCTAGGAAGCCCACCATTTTGGTCACTGGAGCTGGTGGCTACATAGGTAAAAATGGAAAATTGGAGAAATGGCATGGTCAAAATATTGTTTAACACGTTTTGCAATTTCAGGCTCACACTGCACCCTGGAATTGCTGGAAAAAGGGTACAATGTGGTAGCAGTGGATAATTTCCATAATGCGGCCAAAGGACATGAAGGTGACCTTTTTTCTCTCAATAATTCGACTTCATTGCCAAAAAATAACCCATAACTTTAGTAAAAATATAAACGATTTTCAGGAAAAAGTGTCATTCCTAAAAGTCTTTTGAAAGTCATGGAAATGGCCGGAAAACCATTGATTTTTCACGAGGCCGATGTCCGGGATAAGGCGGCTTTGAGGCAAGTGTTTACCAAGGTAATAAGTTCTAATAATAATAGATATCTACTAACTTGGTAAAAATATATTAAAGAGCTTTTGAACCTCTTTTCAGAATCGGATTGATTGCGTGATGCACTTGGCAGCAATGAAATCTGTGCCCGACTCCTTTAAAAAGCCACTGCAATACTATTCGGCAAATGTGGCGGGCAGCATCCATTTACTCGAGGTAAGTCAGAAATAAGTATCTAAATATACTTGCGGAAGAGAAATCCTTAAAAATAGCAAAATGAATGTTACTCGTAGTAAGTGTTTCTGACTGAAAAACGCTATTTTTGGATAGCTCTTATTGCATTGGTGCGTTAAATGACCTTTAATGCCAACTCATCATTAACGGTGGCCCTCAAGACATGAATGTTTAGAGAAAATTGCTAGCTGACATGGAATGTGATCGAATACTTTCTACTTAGATAGATATTAAAAAATATATATTAATTTTTTTCTCTCTGAATATTTAGGTGATGGAAGAGTTTTGTGTGAAGAAGTTGGTCTTCTCGTCATCTGCAACAGTTTATGGAGACATCCAATACTTGCCCATTGATGAAAAGCATCCAACTGGAGCTTGTGTCTGCCCGTACGGATATACCAAGTACTTCGTAGAACAAGTTCTGCGAGACCAATGCAACATTGATCCGGTAGCCTGAAGACCTAATTAGATCTTAATTGAATTGTTAAGAATATTAACAAGTGCATTTTTAGGAGCTAAACGTAATATCACTGAGGTATTTCAACCCCGTTGGTGCTCATCCCTCGGGACTGATTGGCGAAGATCCCCAAACGCAATCATCTAATCTCATTCCGACTATTGCTCAAGTTTCAGTTGGTCGCCAGGACAAGCTCATTGTTTATGGAACTGACTATCCAACCAAGGACGGAACTTGTGTTCGTGACTACATACACATCAAGGACTTGGCCAAAGGACACTTGGCTGCCTTGGAGAAAATGTTTGGGAGTCCGGATGACACAGGGCTAAAAGCATTCAATCTCAGCTTGGGGATGGGAAGCTCAGTGTTGGAAGCTCTGAAAATCTATGAAGAGGTTTCTGGCGTAAAGATTCCAGTGGAAATGAAAGATCGGAGGGAAGGCGACACGCCAGAAATGTACGCAGATAGTTCCCTGGCAGAGCGAGAATTGGGCTGGAAGGCAGACAAGCAACTAAAAGAGATGATCGAGGACGTCTGGCGATGGCAATCCAACAACCCAAAAGGGTACAAATAACCACAAGCATTTTCTGCTTTGTTCGACAGCATTTGCATTTTCAAATAAAAATATGAGTACGCACTTTTAGACTTGAAAACCAGGACCAATGTCCACCTTGTCTAGATCATTGGTAATTTCTTCGAACTCTGGATCAGCATCGTCCATTCTTTTATCACTGTCATTATCATCATCTTCGTTCGGAGGTTTTTCATCGAGGTATTTTTCACGCACTTCAGATGTCTTGGCATACTCGAAATCAGTGACTCCATACGCTGAGGACATCATGGCGTTCAAGTGGCGCTCTTCAGTCTTGGATCCAAAACAGTATCCGTTCGCTTTGTCGACGTTGTTCTTCACTGCCAACATCTGCTCTTTGGAGTCGACACTCAACGGCAAGAAACTAACCAGGCCAGAATCTTGCACGAGGCCGGTGATGGCCTCGGTTAGCTTTTTGTGTTTGGCAGTGAATGGATCGTTGGGCATCCTGTCGACGAGGTAGTTCAAGTCGAGGACCTCTGTGTAGTAGTCGATACCGAAGTCCAGCTTCCCATACTTTTGGATCAAGTCGGCTTTGCTGAGAACGTTGACATGAGGGAGCTCAATTCTCATCATTGTGTTGAGCGAGGTCAAGCAGACCGAGATGTATTTGGAGGGATCAGAGCAATAGTGGGCGTCCACTAGATTCACAGCACAAAGTCTTGTCCCGAATTTTTCTAAGGCGCTCAGGATGTTCCTCACCGAGTGATCGTGGGTGTAGAGTTCAACTTGACCCGGACAGTCTATGATGACATATTTGCCGCGGAGGCCATTGAGTTTTTGTATCAGCCAGTCGACGTTCTTCTCCAGGTACTCCATGCAGTAGACGAGGCCGCCGTTCGGACCCAATTTGAAGTGCGCCATGACGTCCTCGAGTTTGATCAAATCGCCGACATCGACGTCGGCAACGTAAGGCATCCCCTCATTGGCGGGATCAATGTTCACAATCGCCACGTCTCGACCAATAGCTTTCAAGAATCGAGACATCGCTTCACAGTACGTAGTTTTTCCGGAGCCCGGAGGCCCGATGACCACTTGGCCAAAAATCACTGTTGACATTGTTTTCTTTCAGAGCACTGATTTCACAAAGTCGACGAGTTTGCGAACAGCCTTGGGATGGCTCAAGCTTGACTTGCTGGCGGCCTCGCGAAAGCCGAGGCCAACGATGAGGTTCTTTTCGCTGGGATTCACTTGACCAAGTAGCCTTGCGAGCACGTCGAGTTCCTCGGTGGCGGTTCCGAACAAGACGTTCACGGAGAAGACTTGCTTTTCTTCGTTTCCTTTAGATTCAGCGGTTGACCGATCCTTTTTTACCTCGTACAAAACCGTAGCTTTTACGCAACTGTCCAAGATCAGAATTTGGGTCTTGTTGGCGAATTTTGTCACGACAACTGACAGCTCGGCCTCGGAGGCCTCACCTGCGCCGCTGCTGACTTCGAGGTTGAAAATGTGCGACGATGTTTGGACGGGAAATTCCTTGGCTTCACTTTCGTCAAGCAAAATCAATTCTCCGGCATCAGACATCTTTACAATCGCATACCTGTAAGTAAAAATGTAAACATACAAGTCATTATTATCTATCGCCTGGCAAAGTTCTTGTCCATTGCCATCCCGCTTCGCTGAATATTGTGCCGGTTGGATTGAATCCGTTTCTCAACCGAACCGGCCTCAGCGGCCTTTATTAGTTGTTTTCGCACAAATTCTGGGTCATGGTCTTTTGAATAGTGGTCGTTTTCTTCCTTGGTCTCCTCTTCGCGATACTGTTTCACTTTTTTGGTCCTTTGCTCGTCGCGCCAGTCTGCGTTCGACATCATTTCACGTAATTTCTTTGCTTTCTCCTCTTCGCTCATCTTGGACGAGGATTTGGCTCTTCCGCCAAAGTCTTTGCTTTGCTTAGGTTTTAGTTCTCTTGAACGAGAACGCTCGCGTCTTTTGTACGAAGATCGATCGCGTGACCGCGATCTGGAACGTTGTCGTCGACGTTCATTCGAGCGATCTCGTCGTGAGGATCCGTGATCTCTGTTGCGATCTCGATCTCGATCCCTTTCCTTATGGCGGTCGGAGCGATCTCTCGATCGAGATCGTCTTCTCCGATCAGGCGAACGATTCCGTTTTTGGCGCTCTCGTGAACGAGACCTTGAGCGTCGCCGCTCTTTCGGCTTTTCCAAAGTCCGCTCTTCGTATTCAGACGAATCACTGTCCTTTTCATCGTCGTCATCCCCTCCTCCTTGGAGTTTCGCCAGTTTGGCTTTTAGAAGAGCATCCAAGTCTTCGTCGCTATCGTCACTATCTTTGCCACGCTTCTTTTTCTTTTTTTTGCTTTTCTTTTTCTTCATTTTCTTGATCTGAAACAAAAAACATCAAGACTCAAGAAAATTAGAACAAAAACACATTTACAAACTTACGTATTGTTGGAGCTCGCGCATCTTGATGGGATTGTCCAGGAGCCGTTTCCGCGTGTCAACTTCAGTTTTCTTCAATGCGACCAACGGGTCTTCCTGTAGTTTGCGCTGGATGTCGACTTGGTGCTCAGCTTTTGAGGCGAAAATCGAGGCCGGCGTACAATCGTACTCTACGGCATTGATCTGACCGAGAGTGCCTCTTTCGAAGCTGGCATCGACCGCCTTGCCCAGCAAGTAGTCCTCCGACTTCGGCTTGGCAGAGTTTTCGTCGTAGAGCCATGGCATTTCAGATGACCCGGCCATTTTGAGCA
>JAAUYL010030558.1_pt1 | contig 10710 bp, 7 predicted proteins | sample 7278011 | NCBI WGS metagenome assembly JAAUYL01 (sample SAMN14350225, study PRJNA611818) | marine sediment metagenome | isolation source: surface marine sediment (1.8m) | place: French Polynesia: Moorea | collected 2018-08 | reverse complement strand
GGTGCTCGAGCTTCAAAGTGTCCGGGCGTGAATTTTGGTAAATCTAAGAATATTGCTCCCTCAGCATTTGCAGTTAGCAACCACAAGATTTATTCGCTGTCTGGTCGCATGCTAAATTCTGGGTTTCTTCTATTCCGATCAGTTCATTAACGCTGTTTGTAAGGGCAATATGAGCTCCCTTTTTAACCAATTCGGCGATATCAGAAGCCCGTTTAATCTGTGAAAGTGTAATACCAGAATTGATAGCTTTTTCATAAAGGTGTTCAAAGCAGGGTATACAATTTGCCGCAGTCGCAGCGCCAATTGCAATTAGAGTCTCAATTTTGTCCTCTAAAATCCTGTCCCGCTTTTTAGCTGTTGCTGTCTCCATAATACGATCCTCCTTTTTAGATTTATTTGATCGTAAGACGGGAGACTGGCTCTCAAGGTTACACTTAGTGATGATTTATATATCAGAGGAAAAAGTTGTCAACATATTAAAATGTCGGGTCACCCAACATTGTACCGTTTATTGTCTCAAGACCAATGAATATGGACTATCGCAGCGAGTAGATTGCGCTTTCAAATCCACCAAAAAATTGAACGATGATATTTGGGATTAGCTGGACAAGTCCATAATCTCGCCGCACTGGAAATTGGGTAATCACTAATTTAAAATCGGGGCTTACTAGAGATTACGTGCCCTATTTCGAATCTCTTGAATTAATTGATTTTATATTTTATTTGTTTAGGTAACACATAACCGCTTCGCCCTTTTTTAAAAAATGATTGGGCTTTCGATTTTTTATTTTACGTCATTTCATTATCTAAACCTAGTTAGAAGTGGGGTCTCAACGAAATCCAAATATGGATTATAGGGATTTAACTAATCTCCAGTTTTTACTTGACAATTTATTATATTCATTATAATGATTATAATAAATATGCCGTTCTAACAACGGAGAATATAATATATGAATAATTTTAGTGAATTAGACATATCCACCGCAAAGATGAAGCGCTCGGATATTATCATCGATGCGATTAAAAGAATGATTGTTGAGCAGGAATTGAAGCCTGGAGATCGGCTGCCATCTGAAAAGGAGTTGATCGAACAATTTCACAGTAGCCGGGGCACCACAAGAGAAGCTCTTAAGTCTTTGGAAATCCTTGGTCTGATTGATAGAATCCCCGGGCCCAAAGGTGGCACCCGGGTGCGTGCCGTCGGGTCTCATGAAGCTATGCAAAGTGTAGCTAATTTTCTTCATTTCCAAAATGTTACAGCAATAGATATATATTCTGTGAGGGTATTCCTGGAACCTATGCTGGTCGAGAACGCTGTGGGACACCTGAGTGAACGACATATTAATAAACTGGAGGAAATGATTTCAATATCTCAAAAATATCTCGAAGGAAAGATGTCCAGAATGCAGTGTCGCAAGGCCGAGTTAGATTTTCACTACATAATAGCGCACGCCTGCCCCAATCGCTTTCTGTCTTTTCAGTGTACCTTTATTAATTACATCCTTTATCATTTTCTTTATATCGAAAGCATTGAGAGTAGTTTGGGGCGTGAGTTCGCGCAGCAAAACCTGGATTATCACATTAAAATACTTGCCTGCTTGCGCGATCAAGATAGAAAAAAAGCGCGAGACTTTATGGCGGCACACATGGAGGATGCTTTCCAATATATTGTCAGCTTGAAGGCGGTTGTCGGCAATTCTCTCATATCAATACAGGATTTATAACTGGCTATGGTTTGAATTTGAGAAAATTCTGACCAGGGGTATCAAGAAAAGGAAGTGGATTTTGAATAAAAAAAAAGAACTTGAGAGCATTGGCAAAGACCATCCCTTTCCTTCAGGTGTCGGTGAAGGGACTCTCTCGGATATTGTCTCTCTCAGTGCTGTGGAATTATCTGATGCAATCAAAGACAAGGTTGTATCATGTGTGGATGTAATGCAATCGTACCTAGCGCAAATCGACAAGGTGAATCCGAGGTTTAATGCGATCGTATCTCTGCGCAATCGTGATGAACTGATTTCAGAGGCGGCCCAAAAAGATTCAGAACTTGCCAAAGGCCTTTATCATGGCTGGATGCACGGCTTTCCCCATGCCGTTAAAGACGTCGCCGCCACTAAGGGTATCCCTACAACGATGGGGTCACCGCTATTAGCAAATGACATCACAAAGCATGATGCCATCTTTGTTGAAAGATTGAAGAAAGCCGGTGCAATCATTATTGGCAAAACCAATACGCCTGAATTCGGTTTAGGTTCTCAAACCTACAACAACGTATTCGGCACTACCTATAATGCCTATGATCCCAAGTTGTGTGCGGGCGGCAGCAGTGGCGGCGCCGCTGTTGCGCTGGCAACAAGGATGCTCCCTGTGGCTGATGGCAGCGATATGATGGGATCGCTTAGAAACCCGGCAGCGTTTAACAATATAATTGGCTTTAGACCTTCCTTTGGTCGCGTGCCTCACGGACCCACAACGGAAATCTTCTTACAGCAGTTGGGCTATGATGGTCCAATGGGGCGCACCGTTAGAGATACTGCAATGCTGTTGTCAACGATGGCTGGCTTTGATTCTCGCATGCCATTGTCTATTGGCGAAGATCCACAGCAATTTGCAGGCAGTCTGCAGGCCGATATGGAAGGCAGAAAAATTGCCTGGCTCGGTGATTTCAACGGCTATTTGCCCACGGAGCCGGGTATCCTTGAGATGTGTCAGAGCTCATTGGAAGACTTTGAATATTTAGGTTGTATTGTAGACTCATTAACAGTTGATTATCCAATGGAGAAATTATGGCAAAGCTGGATTACGCTGCGCCAATGGCTAGTAGCCGGTAATACCGCGCCTTTATACAGCAAAATTGAATATCGCGATAAATTTAAACCAGAAGCCATCTGGGAAATTGAGGGGGGACTTTCCCTTAATGGCTCTGATGTATATAGTGCATCTGTTGAACGTTCCGCATGGTATCAATTTGTTTCAAATCTCTTCACTCAATACGATTATTTAGTTCTACCGTCAGCCCAAGTTTTTCCGTTTGATGCCGGTATTCATTGGCCGAAAGAGGTGGCCGGCAAAACCATGGATACCTACCATCGCTGGATGGAAATAACAGTACCCGGAACACTTTCGGGCTGTCCTATTGTAAACATCCCTGTGGGATTCAATAGTCAAGGGTTACCTATGGGCATGCAAATAATTGGTCCGGCGACGCAGGACTTGAAAGTTTTGCAGTTAGCCAACTCCTATGAACAGAAGGTTAAGTGGACGACCATGCGCCCTCCTATCTTCAATGAATAGAGTATTTCTATATTGTTTCCAAATTTTAAAGAAGCCGAAACAAATGTTGAATCGTCTATATTATCTGTGAAACCGGCAAACAATAGAACTCAGGGCGCGCTCAATCCTTTGCATGATGATCAACCATGAAGGAGAGATGTTGAATTCAATTCGCGATAATTTTAAAGCAGGCAAGGTTATTGAGCCGCAGGACGCAAAAAAATTGCTCCTCTCTGTTATCCGGTCGGGTGACCGGGTCGTTCTGGAAGGGAACAATCAGAAACAGGCAATCTTTCTTTCAAAGTGTCTGGCTGATTTGTCCGCATCGGAAATTAATGATCTTCATATGCTGATGTCGTCGGTTACGCTGGACGAACACCTGGATCTTTTCCGAAAGGGAATTGCATCTAAGCTCGACTTTGCTTTTTCCGGACAACAGGCGGTTCCCCTGGCGACCCTTGTTCAGCAAGGCCGCGTGGTCATTGGATCAATTCATACCTATCTTGAGTTATACAGCCGATATTTTACCGATTTGGTGCCGAATGTTGCGTTGGTCTGTGCAGAAACGGCGGATGCGCAAGGAAATCTTTACAATGGCGGCAATTCGGAGGAAACGCCGGTATTGTGCGAGGCCACACATTTTGGTAAGGGAACCGTCATTGCACAGGTTACCAAAATCGTGGAGAAGGTGCCGCGTATCGACATTCCCGGTGATCAGGTAGACTTCGTTGTGCCTACCGGCGAACCCAATAAGATTCAGGCCCTTTTTACCAGAGATCCAGCCCATCTCACGAACACACATGTTCTAATGGCGATGATGGTAATAAAAGGCATTTACGCTGAGTATGGAGTGCAGTGTCTCAACCATGGTATTGGCTATGCAACAGCAGCCATTGAACTTCTTTTACCAACGTATGCCATTGAGCAGGGGCTTAAGGGTAAAATCTGCTCACATTGGGCACTTAACCCCCATCCCACCATGATACCCGCAATCGAGTCTGGAATGGTTAAGTCCATTCACTCCTTTGGCAGCGAACCCGGCATGGATGCCTACATCGCGGCTCGCAAAGATATTTTTTTCACATCGGCCGACGGCGTTCTCAAATCGAACCGTTGCCTGTGCCAAATGATCGGTTACTATGATTGTGAGTGCTTTGTCGGTGCAACACTTCAGATAGATTCCGACGGCAACAGTTCAACGGCGATACATGGCAGAATTAGTGGGTTTGGGGGAGCACCGAACTTGGGTTCGAACCCCGTCGGCCGGCGCCATGTTACTTCTGCCTGGCTGAAGGTGGGAAAGGAGATGGCAGCTGCCAGGGGTCGCAAAGGGATAGATGTGCGCGGACACAAACTGATTGTGCAATTGACACCAACGGTCAGCACCAAAAAAGACATTCCCGTTTTCGTTGAAGAACTAGATGCAATCCGAATGGCTGAGAAAGCGACCTTTGAATTGCCCCCAGTGATGATCTATGGTGACGACATCACCCATATTGTAACAGAAAAAGGAATCGCTTATATCTGCCGATGCGGCAGTCGTGAGGAGCGTCGGGCCGCCATTCGTGCGGTTGCAGGCCAGACGCCCGTTGGGGAAAAGGCTGTTGCATCTGAAACCGCAGAATTGCGCAGGAAAAAAATTGTTGCTTATCCTGAAGATTTGAACATTCACCCCGAGAACGCTACAATTGAGCGTTTGTCGGCTAGAAGCATTTCAGATCTCGTTGAAATATCCAACGGGCGATTTCAGCCGTTGCTCCAGTTTTTGTAATGTCGGTTTATACTGGCGGCCTACAAATGATTGCACCGCAATTAAAGAGCCAACGACATATTAATGAACTGGAAATTCCGTTCAGCAAAGGTAACCGTTATTTTAAATAGAGTAAAATAGATAGGCCTGCTACACCATCCCATCTAACACCAAAGAAGAGACAGCGCTGTTTGGAATAAACGATCGTATCAAACAAAAGGAGGGAACATGGCTTATATCGACACATTCGTAGGGTTTAACATTATGGCCATTGTGGGCCTGATGCTGGTTATTGGCGTTGTATTACGGGCAAAAATTAAAATATTTCAAAGCTTTCTGATTCCCGCTGCTATTATCGGTGGGGCTATCGGATTTATTCTGATCAATACCGGTTTGCTCCCCTTTGAATCCAAACAATTCGTCAATTTCAGCTTGCATGCTTTCATTATCAGCTTCATGTCGTTATGTTTGACCAACAAGCCGGATGATGCTCCGGAAGTTAGTAAAAAAGAGTATCTGAGAGGCGGGCTTTGGATGTCTTTTGTCTGGTCGGGCAGTGTTGGTCTCCAGGCAATTATAGGCGGCCTGCTGCTCCTGGGGTACAACATGGTCACCGGCAGCAGCTTTTCGGAAATGTTTGGTTACATTGCGACCCACGGCTTTACTCAAGGGCCTGGCCAGGGATTGACGATGGGCAAAATATGGGCGGGGCTCGGCGCTTCAGGCGATCTGCCGATCGTGGGGCTGATCTATGCGAATATCGGCTTTATTTTTGCTTTTATTATCGGCGTTCCCGTGGCCCGCTATTTCATCAAGCGGGGGTTGAATGCCAATAAGAAGGCGAGCATCGAAAAAGAATATCTAGTAGGCATCCTGGAAAATAAAAAATCGAGTCCTTTGGGATATGAAAAAATGCACCCTGCCAATATCGACACCCTGGCTTTTCAGGTGTCCATTTTGTTTCTCTGTTACGGACTTACCTTCCTGTACATGAAGTATGTTCTGGCTCACCTGAAAGGCATACCATATTTAGGGGTTTTGAGTGCTTGGGGCTTGTTTTTCTTTCACGGTTTGTGTGTAGCGACAGTCGTCAGGTTGGTCATCAACAAGATCGGGTTAGGCCACATGCTAAGCTCCCGCCTTCAGAAACACATTACCGGTGCCGCTGTTGATATTTTGTTGGTCGCCTCCTTTATGAGCGTCAGTTTTCAGGTGCTTTCGACATACCTCGGGCCCATAACAGTTGTGTCTGTGGGAGTTCTTGTGACCACATTTATTTATATCTGGTATTTTGGCCGCAGGCTTACTGAATTAGGCCCCGAAAGAATGGTTGCCCAGTTGGGTTGTTGTACCGGTGCCACAGCCAATGGACTGCTGCTGCTGCGTATTCTGGACCCTGATTACACGACTAGTGTATCCTTGGAACTGGCCTTTTTCAATGTGGCGATTTTATTCACGGCCGGAGTGCCTCTGTTTCTGGTGGCACCAAACGTGCCCAACCTGGGCATGCTCGGGATCATGGGGATCTACGGCCTGTACTCCCTCGTCTGTTTCGGGATAATCTGGTTTCTGGGAAAAAGAAAGGGTGATGCGGTAGAACAGACCCAACCCGGACAAGCCGGAATGGAATATTGAAGATTGGTAACAATCTAATATTATAGTGGACATTTGCAGCATATAGGGAAGGGAGGCGGTACACCTCCTTTCTCCGAGTAAGATATTAAATTTTCCGACAAGGAGGTTGTCTGATGAGCAAAAAAACAATCTATCACGGGGGTACTATCTTTACCATGGACGGTTCCCTGCCACGCGCAGAAGCTGTCTTTGTGGAAGACGGCGTGATTAGGGCAGTTGGTGAAAAATCCGACGTCAACAATTTGGTGGACGCTGATACGAGGAAAATCGATCTCGATGGTGGCTTTTTGGTGCCTGGCTTAATTGAAAGCCATAATCACCTTTCATTCTTTGCTTTTTTTATGGAGCATTGCAACCTTGGCGGCGGGGCATGTCAAAACATCGACGACGCCGTACGGCTGCTCAGAGCCCATGATGCCAAGGCGGAAAATTCGGAGTATATTGTCGGGTACTGTTTTGACGACAGCTACACACCGGAATTGAGGCATCTTAACAAAAAGGACCTGGACAGGGTGTCCACGGAAAAAGCAGTCGTGGTTCACCATATGTCCGGTCATGTGGGCTATGTGAATAGCCGGGCGCTTGAGCTATTTGGTATTTCAAAGACAACAGAAGATCCCCAAGGCGGTTGGATTGAAAGAGATGAGAGCGGCAATCCCACTGGAAAACTGGATGAAATGGCCTGGTTTCAATTGGTGGGCGAAAAATTGCCCCCGCCGACAGATCCGGTAAAAGTTCAATCGCTTTTTAAAATGGCCGTGAAAGCGTTTAACGAATACGGCATAGTCGCCATCCATGATGCCGCCATTGGTATCGGTGGAACCGGGGAAATCGTTGTTTCTGCCTATAAAGCGCTCGAAAAAAACAGGGAATTAAACATTCGGGCTTTTTTGTCCATGATGGTGCAGTCCTCCGCGAACTTAACGCCAGAGCAGCTCGATGGCGTGGGGATGGGAAAAAGAAGAATTATCGCCGGCGGTGTCAAGCTTTTTGTGGATGGATCGATTCAGGCCAATACCGCCGCGATGCTCTCTCCCTACAAAAACAAACCCGATTTTAAGGGTGAGCTGATCATGAGTCCAGGGGATATTGAAGCGGCTGTCCTGAAATATCATCAACGGGGCGATCATATTTCTGTTCACGCCAATGGCGATGCGGCTATTGAAGCCGTTGTCACAGCATTTGAAAAAGCCCAGAAAGCCCATTTCAGGAGTGATACCCGGCATATGGTGATTCACTGTCAGACAGCCCATAAAAATCATATTAACCGGATGAAGGCTAGCGGTGTGATCCCAAGTTTTTTCGGTATGCATGTCCATTACTATGGAGACCGGCATCTAAATACGTTTCTTGGTGAAGAGCGGGCGTCAAGAATCAATCCTTTTGGAGATGCGGACAGAGCCGGACTGGATTTTACATTACATACGGACACCCCGGTGATGCCGCCCTGGACTATGGAGTCGATAGGAACGGCCGTGACCCGTAAAACCAGCAGCGGTGCTATACTCGGGAAAGAGCAAAGAATCAGTCCGGAAAGGGCTCTGGCTGCTTATACCACAATGGCTGCAAAGTGCTCCTACTCGGAAATTGACCGTGGCAGCATCAGTGCCGGTAAGCTAGCAGACTTTACGCTGCTATCCCAGGACATTACCCAATGTGACCCGGACGCTATTAAGGAGACCAAAATACTTAAAACCATTATCGAGGATGAGAGCGTTTTTGAAGCCTAATTGCTTTATATAGATAGAGGATGTCATGAACGCGAAAATCACTGTATTTCCGGCAAAAAAAATCATCACCATGTACCCGGAACAGCCCCTTGCGGAAGCCGTAGCTGTAAAAGATGGACGTATTCTTGCGATCGGTAAGCTGCAGGAAATTATTTTCTGGCTAAAGCGCTCTTCGTTGGGGTCCTATATGGTCGATACCACCTTCAAAGACAAGGTTCTGATGCCGGGAATTGTAGATGCCCATACACATGTGGAACTGCAGGCTCTTATTTATAGCGGGCATTTCGTGGGGCAGATCCCCTGGCCACGCGTGGAAGGCGGTTTTTACCCTGTTTACCCGTCGAAGGCGGAGGTTTTAAATCGCCTCATGGATCTGGATAAAAGATTACCGCCCGGGGATCCCCTCTATGCCGTGGCTTACGATGAAAACAAGACCGGGGAATTTTTGCATATTGAAGAGTTGGACGCCGTATCCACGAAACGGCCAATTCTTGTCTCCAATCTTGTATTTCACCGGTTTTGGGCCAACAGCGCACTGCTTCTAAAAGCGGGCATCACCGGGAACAACCTGCCACCGGGTGTCCAGTCCGATGAGAGTGGAAAACCAAACGGAACCTTGGTAGAAGCCAAAGGCCTGATGTCTGTCCTGCCCGCATTACCCGATCTCGTGAATATCACCAATGAAAAGATCCGGTACATTCTGCCGCTGTTCACCAGAGGAGGATATACCACGGTCTGCGATGCTGCCGTAGGGGTGTTTGGCATGCAGAAGGCCTTTGCCACCTTCAGCGGTCTGCTTGACGCACCCGATAACAGGATACGGATTGTCGCCCTTCCGTGGGCCAAAACCGGAGTTGCTGAAGCAGGATCATTGGAAAATTTTATCGGGTGGGTCAAGGATGCTGCTAAAAAGGAGACAGATGCGTTCCGCATGGGTCCTGTGAAACTCTACACTGACGGGTCTATCATATCGCGAACCTCACCCATTGGATGGCCTGGTTACTGGGACGGATCCCCTGAAGGTGATATGGAAAACGATCCCAAAGAGATTCGGGAGATGCTAATCCGGTGTCATGAGGCAGGGCTTTCAACTGTGACGCATGCCAACAGCCGGCCCGGCTGTCAAGTCGTCCTGGATGCGGTAGATGCAGCCCAGACCCTCAAGTATCGCCCGGATATGCGCCATCGGATTGACCATGCCTACAACATCACGTCGTCTCAGTTGCAGCGCGCCAAGGCGCTAGGGGTAACCGTTCAGTTCTTTACACCTCAAATTTACTACTACGGTGATGCCCATTTGAAACTTCAGGGCCCGGACCGGGCACGCCACATTACCCCAACCGGCACCGCGAAACGACTTGGGGTTTCTTGGGGGTTCCATAACGACCCGCCCGGAACACCACAACTGCCGTGGGTAGGCGCCTGGGCCACGGTTCACCGCCAGACCCTGGAATCGGAAACGATATTGGGACCCGAGCATTGTGTGCCGGTAGAAGATGCGCTGCGGGCGATGACCATCGACGCGGCGTATCAGCTTCACTTGGACAGCGAAATAGGAAGCATTGAATTTGGCAAAAAAGCTGATTTTTGTGTACTCGAAGCCGATCCAACGGAAATCGATCCCATGGAACTGAAAGATATTCCGGTGTGGGGGACCGTATTTTCAGGTAGACCCAGTCCTGTATTGTGAGAAAAACGAGATCTGCATAATTGCTTTCGCACTTCGCTTCAATGTAGGAAAGTGTTTCTTCTCCAAAGGATCCTGGGTGGGTTGCTTTAAAAATGAATAGAGCATTTGAAAATCAAAATCAGTCCAGCCCCAAAAAACAATACCAACCAGAGGACTTATCTAAACCACAATAGATGGGGGAGCAAATTAGAGTCAGGAATAGTTTTTTGATATGGAATCAATTAGAGAAATATTTAGAATTGGAGTCGGTCCGTCCAGCAGCCACACGATGGCTCCCAGAATAGCTGCAGAAAAATTTAAAACCAATCACCCGAAGTCCGTGAAGTTTCGGGTGACCTTGTTTGAAAGTCTTGCTGCTACCGGTAAAGGGCACCTGACAGATGTGGCTATAAAAGAAGCGTTTGACCCGTTGCCCGTAGAAATCATCTGGAAACCAGACCACCAGCTTCCCATGCACCCGAATGGAATGCTCTTTGAGGCTCTTAACAGAAAAGATCAGGTGACGGATTACTGGAAGGTTTACAGTGTCGGCGGTGGAGCTCTGCGCGAGGAAGGGGAAAAATTATCCCTGAAATCCGTCTATAACCTGTCTACCTTTTCTGATATCATGGAACTGTGTAAAAACTCCG
>JAAUYL010022407.1_pt1 | contig 10715 bp, 2 predicted proteins | sample 7278011 | NCBI WGS metagenome assembly JAAUYL01 (sample SAMN14350225, study PRJNA611818) | marine sediment metagenome | isolation source: surface marine sediment (1.8m) | place: French Polynesia: Moorea | collected 2018-08 | reverse complement strand
GTCTTGCTCACCCATAGTGTTGTTCCTTGGTATATGGATTTTTTCGAGGTTACGTTTTTGAAGAGGAAGAAGTAAATGCTTGAAAGTGTTACTGACGTGTCTAAGTAATTTGTTTGCCTAGCAATCACAACAACAGCAGTCTCGGATAGCGCATGAGCTGCAGAATGTGTTGCCACTATTTAATAGAAGTCCTTCAGTGTGGATGAGAAAATCATTCAAGGCAACATGGACTAAATAACCGGAAGTTAGAGCCGGCCTCGCGGCCTCCATGGCAGCCTCTCTACGTAAACAATCGCGCTTAACCTGTTGAACATCATGGAGGCCGCCACGGCGTTTTTTTCCGAGGAGGTCACTGGCGAAACTTTCGGTTTGCTTGCTTCTCACAATAGTGACATGACAGTCCTATGAGGGATGAAGTACAAACAAAAGTTGCAGCAAAGGCAGTAGCAAGCTACAACAACTTTGGGGAAAAGTCCTACGACAACAATAAAACAAAACGTAAACAGAAATTATACTAAGATTACTATGATATGCCGTCGAGCAGCCTCGGCGAATCGTCTGTGATACTGGCAACAACAACAAGAATGGCCTCGCATGTTCGACGAACCCAATCGTCCGCAGCCTCTGTCGCGTCGGCCTCGTACAGGAACAAGATCAGGATGACGTCGGTGCCGCCCACAGGGTCGGGGTCGGGGGCAGCGTCCGACACCGACAATACCAACAAGCTGGAGGTCATCGTGATCGAGGCCGCGGCCTCGGATGTCGAGGATGACGACGAGACGCCTACGGGGTTGCCCCCGATGGAGCCCGACTCCTCCGGCGCCTCCGACTCGCCCAAGTGCTTCACGTTCTCCATGGACCTGTCGTCTTGCAACAACCCCGTGGAGGACGTCACCTCCAACTGCATCGTGGAGGTCAAGGACGAGGCCGCAGCCAGCATGATGACCACGGTGAGAAAAACGGGCTCTTGCGGGCGCCCAGCCTTCCAGAGCAACTTCAGCCTTCCCTCAGTGGTGATACACTCGGCCTCGAGCACTCCAACGCAGAAGAAGCAAAAGCACCACCACCACCACCATCGAGGTCGCAGCAGGGAAAAGAATGATAGCGAGGCTGTAAAAAAGAAAACGCCCGCCAAGAGGTCCCAGAGCTTCCACGTTAACACGTCGACCTCGGCGGCCGCGGCGGCCTCGAGCTTCGGGAAGGCGAACGAGTTCGTGGTGCGGACGGCTCCGGTTGTGGTTATCCCGAGGCTGGAACTGCCACCCGATGGCGACGACGAGGACGATGATGAAGGCTGTGATCAGGATGAAGTTGTTGGCCATGGAAGCAATAATAACTCGACCATAGTGAGAAGCGGCGAGAGAGCTAAAAGCGGAGGCAGTTTTGACACTTTGACGGGCACCTCTGGAGGCTGTGACCACCATCGAGGAGGAGCTAACCAAACAACCTCGACCTCGAAAAATACCAGTCAACCGCAGTCACAGTCGCGGCCTCAAATTCACATTCAGTACGACCCGCAGCCTCCGAGCAGTGACAACCAACAACAGCAGTGTAGCACTCCTACCAAACGAAAGACGAGAAAGAGACGAAAGTCGTTGGTGAATCTCTTCTTCCCGCCCAAGAATAATAATAACAGCAATACCAACACCAACGTTGGCAGCAGCACGGACAGCCTCGACAGGGACGCATCCCCAGTGCCATTGGCATCGCCCAAGCCGAAAAAACGAGCTCCACCGGCCTCGCTGAACCTCTTGTCAGCAACTTCAGGGGGCGGGGCCGACGGCCACTCCCCCTCGAGCAGTGGAGGTCAACGGTTGCATTTCCGCCGCCTCTCTGACATAATTTGTCGCTTGACACCAAAGGAAAAAGCACCGACGTCGAGCAAAGATGATTCGGATATCGGAGGAGGGGGCGGGATTACAGATAGCGGCAAAAAGGGCGGGACCGCCGCAGATGCTGCCACGCCCTCGGCGGCCTTTCTCAAGCAACTGTTTCCCCACCGAAGAAGGCGAAGCTCTGTCACCCATCTTGACAATACCGAGCAGTTCAGGGAGACCAAGGAAGAATATTTGGAGGCTTCCAGGAGAAGAATGTCTTCGTTTCCGCCTTGTGATGGCGACGAGAGCGCGATCATCCTTGAGAAAATCCATTATTTGAGCAGCCTCGAACCAGAACAGACCCGTTGTGCCACGCCCGTCTCGGCCAGCATGAGCCCGCTCAAGCTGTTCAAGAGGGCGAACCTCCTCTCGGCTGGCGACTCCTCCCCCAAAGAGGGGGGCGGGGCCTCGTTCAAGGGAGGCAAGTGTAAGAGCTCGAGTGATATCTACAACCACCAGAAACCGCGGCGTGGCAGCTCGGCCGGTCAAGCCTTGGTCAATTTCATGTCAAGAGGGGGCGGGGCTGGAGGTGGGGGCGTGGCAGGCGAGCGCGACGAGCGCGATGAAGACAAGACAGGCAGCTCGGGCTTCTTGGCTCCCACCCTCCCCTACAGCCATCGGCGCTCGAGCAGCCCGCTGGTCGCAGAGTTGAGCGCGCTCCAGCGCGAGGCTGAGCTGAGAGAGGGGCGTGGCGCAACTGTTGACCGGCCTGGCGTGGTGGTGTTTCCCAAGCGCAAGGTCGAGGACGTGCCGGGCATTTTCATCCCGGGCAGCTCAAAATGCAGTGGCTCCAACAAGGCTGTGAAGGACGATTCGGGCGGAGATTTTGGCAGCAGGCTGTCCAGTTTTCTCGGCGTGAACCGGCCGAGCGCACACGAGCGTAGGCGGCACAGTGTCTCCGACCCGCTGCTGTTACAGCAACAGCTGACAACAGCTGTGTCTGCGCACGCGCATGCCGGTCAACAGCCGAGCTGCTCAGCTCAACAGACCAGCAGCAGCAAACCCCCCTTGATCTCGCCGTTGCCGATAAAGGCCTTAAAATCGTCTAAACGAGAAAGTGCTCAATCAAGGTAAAAAAAGCTTCAAAGGCCAACAATTTGCTCGCGGGTGAACAAAGGTCAAAAAAGGTCTTTAAAGGGACTTCTTTGAATAGGATATTAATCTCGATTTTCCAAGAAAATGATGCCTTTTTTGTCGTATGATGTAGAATGTTGTTATTGATTTTAAAGTCCAACCTCCAGCCTTCAAGAACAGGTGAATTGCGTAAGATAAAACGAAGCCTAAAGCCAATAGAAGACTGCCTTTTCAAGACTACGAAATTAGGTGTAATAGCTGAAGTGAATTGTTCAATATTTTGCGAGATAGCCTACCTATCCATGCAGTTTTAATATTTGGCGCTGACATCTTGTTAAAAGTGGACGGCTAGATTAGAAGTACCTCCTCCTCTTGTAAGCATTTTGGGCTGTGTCAAAGTAAGCACGAAAGAGCTCGTTTTTTATACGCGCTTCCTTCTCCTCTCACGAAAAGTGGAACATTTATTAACGTTTATTCAGCGCGCTCCAACCGCGAGGTCGGCCTCTCGCACTCGAGGCCAGGGCGTCACTTCTTCGAAGCACTTTTTATTTGCGTCAAGTATAAATCTTGTCGTTTCAACAGTTGGAAAGCTCTCTTACATTTTTATGGCAAAAATCATGAATGTTTTATACGTTTGAGGCACGCGCGCGTTTTCTCGGCGAGGAGGATTTTTAAAAAAAGTATTTTCTCTCAAAGTAAGACTTGTTGACAACCTCACTTATGCAATGTATTTTCTCCTAATAGCCGGTAAATAGAGGTGGTAAATAATTCACGAGATTAGAAAGGTTTAGCTTACCTGGAGATACTCTTACTTATCAACAGAGAGGGAAATAATAAACTACGCAAGTACGTTGAACAACTTCCTGCATCGCAATTTTGCCAGAGTAGAAAGAGCATTGAAAACACATTTTCATCGTCATAAGCGTGAGGACATAACTACTACATATTTTGAAAGAGAGGAGCTTTTTTCTCCATGTTTAATAGTGCCATTACTTTGTATGGACAGCCTTAGGGTAGGTAGAACTCAGTATGTTATTACTTTAGGTTGCAGCACAAGATCGACTTAAGTATTTAATGCATTGTGGCTCAACTCTGTGATTTGAAGGCCCGTTATATTTACTTACCACAGAAGTTGTTTACAATCTTAAAGCTGCGACTTTTGTTCCACGAGCTCCTCCTCCTCCTTTCATCCAGAGGTTTTCCGACATTTCCCTAAAAAACCACCACGCGTGTCCATTGTCAGTGAATTGCTTTTTCAACGACGTGAAAAATGTGTCAAATCTCTTTTGTATCTCGAAATCCAGCCAATTTCACAGAAGTCATTTTTGGCTGCCTCAAATGTCATTTCAAGGTCGAGTATAGGATGATGATGTTTCACGTCAAAAGACTCTCTCTTTTCTCTCCATTGAACTCTGAGTCCCTTTGAAGTTCGGGTCATCCTTACGCCCGCCGGGCTTCAGTATAGCCTCGACTGTCTTGCATTTAGCCATGCTTAAACTGGTCCTAGAGGTGAAAATATTAAAATCAGACTCTATTCAGAGCATACGGGTGCCTTATATCAAGGGCTAAAGCATGCAAAACTTCTTATAATTTACGCAAGTCTAGCGGCTGTGAAAGCCCTTCTTCTTTTCTTTTGTTAGCAAAACTTCACTCTTGAGGGGAAAAGTCAAAAGAGGGAATGGAGGTGGGAAATGTCCTAAAACCCAATTTATAATTTTGGAATTTTTCTTCTGTTTTGCAGTGATGTGGACAGCGATGCCGCACCACCAATTGCGGATCACCAATCTGGTAGCTCATCCACCTCAAGCCTGTCACAACGGTAAGCAACGGAATTTTTTAAATAGAATATTTCCAATAAGGTGTGCACTTTCAAACCATCATATGCAAATCTCATTCCTTAAATTGCCTTCTCCAGCAGCATAAATACCCCATTCTTTTTCAGTGTCCAGAAATGGCTCTTTTGGGCCTTGAAAATAGTCAAAAAAAATGTGAGTGGGGGACTAAATAAAATGGCCGCGATGTTGACACAAATGAAGTCCTTTTCGTTGGCTCAAGAACGAGTAACATTTTGGATGCAGAAAACCTGACAATGCACCAACAAAAAAGAAAGCAATTACAATCACAATAGCCAAAATAAGAGACTGCAAGACCAGCAAGAATTGCTTTTTTGTCGACATCAAAAAGCTGATAGATTGGAGTCTATTAAAAATAGACGATTTGGTTGCTTGCATTCTTGTGAAAAAGGGAATGTGGTGGAAATCCACTTTGAAGTCGCGATTTTGCAGCCGAAAAAGCTAGCCTATTTTCAGGTCTAGCGATTTATTTCTTTAAAAATTCTCGTATTAAATCGTTCCTACATTTATTTTTTGCATCAGATGTTATGGAAAACATGTCAGTGATGGATACTCTTATTATGGGTACAAAATATGCTGCCAGTCTGTGCTTCAATAATGGATGAATTTTGGCTATTCTTCATATACATAAGCACCGGCAAAAAGTAGGCCAGACGCTGGTTCTTGTTTGAGATAACGCTCGAAAAACGTTGATACGAGTATCCAGCTACCTATCTATTACTTCCCCAGACAATTTTAGTTCCAGAAATAAGGCATTACAACAAACCAAACACTTATCTGGTTAGCTAATAGCTTAGTATTCAGGACATGTACTTTTTGTATAACATTTTAGTTCCTATTCATTTTTGGTAATTGCGTTGAATCTTACAAGATGGTTACCGGCTACAGCTCTGCATAAAACGTAGATAGGTCTGCAAATTGAATATTCATAAGTAAAACTTGCTCGTACTCATTTAGTGTACGTGTTCATTAAGGCTGATTTGCCTCAATTATCAAAATTAGGCAAGCGACCATCTTAGCAAGCATGGACAGTAGACTTGCCGAAAGTTTCGCCTGAAAGCTTCATGAATCCAAACGTAAGAAGACTATCAAGTAATTTCCTTCTTCTTGGGCATTCATTTTTTGCTCACTCTCAACATTAATAAACAATTTTCGTAATAGATTGCAACCAACTAACAAATGCATATATAAGAATCATTCCTTTTCTCAGCAATAAAACTTACTTTTTGTCTTGATGATGTACTTTTTGAAAATCAATGCATTTTCTCTAAGTTTGTGAACAAAAGTTTTTGTCATAATGATTTACATGCTGCATCTGGCAACTGTTTCCCTTTACTTGGTTAAATATTTTAGGGTACCTTTCTAGCGGGTTTCCAATCATATTTAAAGTGTTCTTTTTTGTTTTAAAAGGCGCAGCAAACTTTTAGAGGAGAAACGTCGGAATTGAGACAAGTCTGATATCTCTGCTCCGAAAAAGATCCATATTATCGGCGAAGTTGTATATGTAGCTTTTCATTTTGGTTGCTTTTTAGCACGTTTAGAATACAATCTACCAGCGGGTAATGACTAGTAGAGGAAAAGTGCTCTTGTTTTTACTCTGGAAACTTTTCCGATTTGCTTTGTTTGGAAGAATTTTTAAAGTCGCTCGCTCGCCTGTTCCCCTTGAGACGAGCAGAAAACTCATAAAATATTCTGTTAATTTTTCAAATTTTCGAGCAACAAAAATGTAGGAAAATGAGAAAATCAAAGCAGTGTAATTTGACCTAACGTAAGCAAAAAAAACTTTAAAGAACTAGTTCTTTCATAAACTAGAGGTCAGTCAATTGTAAATCAAATCCCAAAATTATTTCACAATCAGTATTTTATTGATTTTTCTCTACCTGAAAAAAAATTCTCTCAGATAACGCATTTATACTGTTCACGCGTTTCATTGCAGCGATAAGCAGGAGGCCCTTTTCAGCTGCATTTTTCGCAATTTTCTAGGAAATAATGTTTGATTTATTGACCAAGGTATAGTTTAGTCAAGTCCTTACGTAACAAAAACTAAGCAGACGAAGATTCTAAGGACTTGGAGTAGGAGTAGATTACAAACAAAAGCTATAGAATTGTGCTTTGGCAAAATTCTTGTGTTTATATCGCGGGTGTACGTAATCGGTCAGTGTTACCAGATATAGTGTTTGATTTCATTTCCTCCTTCGAAAAAGCGCCCGATTTTGTAGATTTTTTCGTGTGGCATTTGGAGGGCTTCGTTGTAATTTGAGTTTGTGGCTCTTTTGGTGAATTTGTTGGCCGTTTTTCGTCCAGACAGTCTGGAAACGCTGCTTAACTTTACGTATTTGATAGAGGGGCAGTGTTACAGAGTTCTGCAAGCAACAGGAGACTTAGAAAAAAACGTGCCTTTTTAGTGTTTCACATTCAGGCTTGAAGAAAAATATGCTTTTGTTTTAAAGTGCTTCGAAATCTAGTTTTGATTTTGACTTTGAGAAGTGAAGTGAAAACATTTCAGAAGAAAACGCAGTCATTTTTTATTGTTTGAGTGAAACTGTGAAAGGTATCCTATCTAATAGAATCCAGTGCTTTTTGGTGCAGGAAACGTAAGGCTTGTCCTTTTGACATTTCACTGTGACACGTTCTGTAATTACACCAATTAAATAATTTATTAAAGGGTATTATTGTATACTCTTGAATCATTCATTAGATTCTCAAGAAATTTTATTTGAAAATGTCACAAGCACTTGTTGTTATCGAAGAAATTACAAAATAATAAGCAGATAGTGTGCAAGTGGACGTAATAATAATTTCTTATCGGAAAATCGTTTAAAAAGTACTAAAAAATGTGAGAAATAGAGGTGGAATTTTGTGATCACTGCAAGTAAACAATTGCTAAATTGTCATAGCTCAATTTTGCAAAAAAATCGCAATAAATTAATGCACATTTTTGGGCCATCTTTTTATTTAGATCCTTTACAGTTACCTTGAAAAACGCTAAATCCACGGAAGCATTTACAAGAATGAAGTCATGTTGTTTACTTTTCAATATTTGATCAGGCCCTTGTCCATCTTATTTAGCATGGTCAGTCGTCAAAGCAAAATTGTAGAGCTAAAGGACAAAGGTTAGTAGTAAACTAAAAGTTGGCAATTTCAAAAGAGTGTTACGTAAACACTCACAACTCGTTTTTTTATGTTTTTCTCAAGTTCAACTCAAAAGCGAAATAGATTTTTTCCGATTTCTCGTGTTCTTAAAAAAATCAAAATGACATCAAACTCAGCTGATAATGAAAATCTGTGACGTAAGGCTCTGTGTATCGAATTAATACGTAGACTTGACTTTCAAAAGGCTAGTATCGTAATTCATAAAGGGAAGGGGAATAAGTATGTTACAAAACAAAAGCATATGCCATAGTATGTAGATACAGGTCTATATGATATACTTTTTCATTTTTACAGTTTTGTAAAACTGTACGAGCCGAGCTATTCAGGGGAAAACTCGGAGTTGAAAAGCATATACTACGCTTTTCTTGATCTCTTGCCAATTTAATGCAACAGCTAGACGGCGGCATGGGCCTTAGAGTCCGGATAATTTTAGATGACAAAACTTTTGGTAATGCCATTTGCAACCACCTTATATCCAGTGGTTTTTGGCTTTTCCAAGAGATGGGTCAGTTTTAGAAAGCATCCATTTTTAGGCGAAAATCGCACTCTATCAGGCCTTAGTGTATCTACGTAGCTACACAGTGCACATATACTTACATCAGCTAACGATTTCACAGTGATTCTGGAAAGCTTTTTCACAGATCGGAAATAAACAAACGTCTTTTTCTAGACACTCTGTAGGCCTTTTTAATGATACACTGCCCAAAACAGCTAACGTCGACCATATAAAGAAGCAGTGTCTCATTTTTGACAACTTTTACTGCAAAACTAAAACAATTACAGACAGTGAGATTTCCTTGAAACCAACTCAGTTTTCTGGCAAAACCCGCCTAAAAAGTGAAGCTTGACACTAGTGGCAGTGCTGTGAACCAATCGTAGTTAATGGATATATTGTCAAAGTCAGTGAAAAGTGTCCTTTTATGTTTGTGACGTAACAGTAAAATAAGTTTTTTGGACGCGTTTTCCAGTGGTCAGCTGATTGCAAAGCTACTCTGATTATACAGAAAAACCATTCCTGGCTTGCCTGGATGTGATTACTGTTTATCTTCAATTTATCCCCACTATTATGAGTATGTGGCATTTGGCAGGGAGCTTTACAGCATCGTACATTAGACCAGTACATGTTTCCAAAAAAATGGCTACCCGCTTCCCATTGATGAAGCTATTGGATTTTGTTAGAGATGTTACTGACCTTTCAAATTAAAAGATGCCCTCTCTAGAGACAATTAAAGACAGCCTTAAATGTCTTAGTTGTTTAGTAGCAGATGACCAATGGAGGAAGAAAAGCGAGATTTAGTAGGGAGAATGGGGAAGCTCACAATGTAAACATACGATTCTCGGTTTTTCAGGCTTAGGTATGAGGTACCCTACATGGAACATAGATAAGTAGCGAAAATACTTTTTGTATGCCTGCACACGAGCTCTTACGCAAAACTTTTGAGGTCCCTTTGCTAAAGGGGACAAAGATCCCCGGGAAATCAGAGACCCTTCCAAGGTCATGGCCGAGAAATCATTTGTGAATCTCGGGAGGTTGCAGGGTCTTGATGGCGAGGCCGCTGTTGGTCTTGCCCGCCGCACAAAGCTCCTTTATCTTGGGAGGTTTCTTGCTCGACGGCCTCGCAGCCTCGAAAACACGCTCAGCAGCACGTCTTTCCCGCTGGTTGGTTGTTGGGGTGGCGGAATCCTAGAGAGCAACAATTGGTAAATGTACTTTGGCGGGGCTTTAATACCCCCTGGTTGCATGAAACCTATAGACGCACAAATTGTACATAGCTTTGAAATGGATACCCCGACGATCGTCTGCCCTCAATCTAGTCGAATACTTTTCAGGCACTGCATTTCTAGGCTGCCAGCATCCCCACATAACACAACAGTTGAAAGTGCATTGAGTTCTGTTTTCCTCATTTGACATATTTTTATATACTCCCACTGCAATAGCATCGATTAGCGTTCGACTTTTGTGAAAAGGGAAGGGAAGGAAGGCAGGCAGGAAAGAACTACTCTGGCAAATTAGTTTTTCGAAAGTCTAACGGGAGAGGTGAATTCAAAGAAAAAGCTACCAAACTTTTGACTTCTTCTTGGTGTGCAAGTTTTTTAACATGGCGCTGGCTCGATTTTTTTCCGCGAAAATCTTGAGGGGGGCCTCAAAAATATATAGGCGCGCGAGAGCTCGTTTCTTTTGCTTTTGGCTATACTTTGAGTCTTGCTCCTCTGCGCTATTTATTGCCAAACCATCAGCCCATGTAATTTATACTGTAAGAACATCCCTTTAGAGGCTGCGCGAAGCCGCGAGGCCGTTGGCCTCCACCGAGGTCATAGAGTCGCTTTTTAACCAGCCTACCAAAATTGAAGCCTAAGACCCTAATAATTGCCATCACCATCATGGCTTTCCTGCATCAAAAAGCAAAAGTGAACCAAAGAGGTTGCGCTTCGTCAATCACAGAAAAGACAATCATTAACGAGCATGTCCTCGATTTTAATACCCATCAAGCGTGAACAATCAGGACCTGATGACAAACATGAATCTCAATACTTCAATGACACTGAGGCTGCAACTTCCGGTTCCGTCGAGGCTGTCATGCAACGCGTGGAGGACGGATTTTCGAGGTTATGCTCGCAGCTCGAAGCGCTTAACCTCCGATTGACCGGCATGTCGCGCGTGACCGACAAGGTCGACATGCTCGAGGCCTCGGTGAGGCTCTTGGAGAACCACGCCCTCGTCTGGGGTCCTGCCACGCCCACCTCCGACCCCGCCCCC
>JAAUYL010025609.1_pt1 | contig 10717 bp, 5 predicted proteins | sample 7278011 | NCBI WGS metagenome assembly JAAUYL01 (sample SAMN14350225, study PRJNA611818) | marine sediment metagenome | isolation source: surface marine sediment (1.8m) | place: French Polynesia: Moorea | collected 2018-08 | reverse complement strand
TTGGCATATTAGGTTGTATAAGTTCTGATAAATGATTGACAAGTTCTTTCCCTGAAGCGTTGGGATAAGTTATCAAAATCCAAGCTACTTTTCCAGAAGAAACTTGCTTAATTTGAGAAAGAAGTTCTTGTTCTCGTCTTCTGACAGAAGGAATTAAAATAATTGCTTCAATTACAATAATGCTAGTAAAGACACATAGCACTAGACGACGAGATAATTTTGATTTTAGTCGCTCGCTAATTGAATTAGATAATTTTTGAATTCCAGATAGTTTGCTATTTTGCTGATTTTTATTCATCTCAACTTTTGTTTGATGATTTTAATTACCTGGTAACATATACTCTGGGTTTTATGACATCTTTTTTTATAGCAGTTTCACAAAATACTGCCACATTAACTTTTGTTTAGTAGTTAGAGGAAACTTTAGTTTCGAGTTTAGAGTTTTTCTAGCTCCCTTACTCCCTACTCTCTACTGTTAGACTGTAACTGTCTATGCATGAATTTGGTATTACCTACTCTATTTTAGAGTACTTTTTGTAATTTTATAAGAATAGATAATTAGTCTTAATCAAATCATGAGTTTATTAGATGTTACCCGATTTTTTATGCTTTTTTGATTTTTTTTGGGAAATTTTATCTGTAATAAATGAATTAATTTTTGTATTGTTTAGGTGTAGGTTCTTGTAAGTTGGTTAAAGTATTTTAGTTTTGCAGTAATCGATATTGTCTGACAACATTTTTATTAATCCATAAACCTCAGATACATTAGCTTTGCTGCAATGACTCAAAAATGGAAATCCAAGAGTATCAACTCCTCAAAGATATATATACCTAAGAGCTTCATCGGTATTTTTTCCTCTCCTATTGAGTGAAATTTATTACTTTATTTTTAGGAAAACTTATTCCATAATGTATAAAAAAACCGCCAACCTTAAAATCATAATTTCAGAATTTAATTCTAGGATGCCAGAAATGGGAAATCAGAACAAAATTTCTATAGTGGGTGTTGGTTTTTGGTTTTTACTAGATACTCCAACAATTATATAACGATCATTCAAGTATATTGGCTTTGATTCAAATAAGTTATTAATGATTCTCCATTGAGAAACAGCTTATATTCTATTTAGGAAATTCTCATAATTAACTTATCTGCTTCTCATCATTAACTGCAAGGAATAGAACAGTAGCTCTATTAACCAATAATTCACTTTTCTGCTTCCTCAGAGGTTTAGAGAATAAATAACCTTGTCCAAATTCACAATTGAGAGAATTTAGTTGTGTGAGATGAAAATCTGTTTTAATACCTTCAGCAATGACATCTATACTTAAAGTATGCTCTAGTCTCACAATTGTCTGAACAATTTCTAAATTTCCGTTCCGATCGCCAATTCTTCTGACGAAAGACTTATCAACTTTCAAAGTATTAATTGGAAAACCAAGCAGATAACTCAATGAATAATAACCTGTACCAAAATCATCAAGACTAATTTTAATATTCCTCTCTCTAAATTTGTGTAATTTTTTCTGTGACCAGGGTTTTATTTTTCATCTTTAAATAGCTTTTGGGGACTCCGATTATAATCTGTGATTGTAAGCATTCAGCTAGCTCGCATTCAGCTTTCAACTTTTGAATAAATGATGTAGCTCGATAGACTTTTAAGGTTAACTAATCGACTTTTACAGTAACTTTTAATTAGCATGAAATTTCGCTTATTACTTTTTCCTCTTTTAAAGGTAATGAAGCTGAGAGCTGATAGCTCTCAGCTATTAACTTATTCTTTTTGAAGGAAGAATTAGAGTTCAAAGATTGAGGAACAATTAAAAGTTACTCTCAAATCATTCTTTGCTAATCTTTTTCATTTATTACTTAGTGCAGGATTATTACTAAGGAAAAATTGTTTACCTAGCATTCCGCAGGAAAAGCTAAAGGGGAGCTACCTGAATGCTTACCTGTGATTTAATGGTGAGAGGAAAACAGCTAGCTTATAAACTATTTTCATTGCTGTTTTTCAACTGGTTTATTATTTTTAAGTGTAAGCATTCAGCACATCGCGTATCAGCTATCAGCTTCCGAAACAAATCTACATTTCCCACAAACAATTATTGTATGGGTTGACAACTCAAAATAGTTGTTATTGTATTTCAATTTATGGCTTGAAAATGTGCTATAAATTAAAGGAATAATTGCTTGATTCATTAAAGAGCTGAGAGCTGACTGCTAATAGCTGAATGCTTACTTTTAAGTTTTAGGGAATCAATGAAGTCACTAATTACTTGGATAATTTTTTTTTCATTTTCTACTGCATATAATCTTAGCTTATTTAATATGTTTTGACTTGTCCGTATATTTAATCCTATTCTTTTCATAATGTCTAAACAATATATATACAAAATATTATAATAAATATCTGGTTGAAAGAAACGAAAATGATAATAAGTCATTGCTACAGAATTAAACAAAATCAAGAAAAAATAGCCAATATATAGCAATCCGCGCATAGGTTGCGGGTGATTAAAAAGTAAATAAAAAAGTTGAAACTCTTACCTGTTGACTGTTCCCAGTTAAGTGTTCCCTAAAAAGCAGTAAGATTTTTGCCACGAATATGCGGAGGATTGCTATAGATAATTAGAACTCTTGAGAAGACATTAGAATTATGCTTTAAGTCAAGGAAAAGTACCTAAAACTTTGTCAGTCAGAACTCATTACCTTTAGCAATTATCTGTTGTGTATGTTGAGCAACTATTTATAGTGTTTCTTCTACTTCTACATTAGCAATACAAATTTCTAATAATTCTTCCCCCGTGTAACCATTCACTTGACAGTAAGCATTATTAACTTCCAGAATAGATGCCGATTTATCTTGAGCATCTACAATCCAGAAACCCTCTAAAGTATTATTTAAAATTGTCTGATAAAGTTGTTTTGCTTCTCTCAAGTTTTCTTCTATTTGTTTGCGCTCCGTAATATCTATATCTAATCCTTCAATAATAATTTCATCATCTTCTAGTTGTCTACTAATGGAGCGATCATAAAACCAATGCCAATTTCTTTGAGCATCTTGAATGCGGTATTCAATCTCAAAATTTTCCCCTACAGCAAACTCCTGACTCCTAGCTACCAAAGATATGTAGCAAAAATGCGTAAGATTTGGTATTGTACCATTTTAAAAAAAGAATGTTACGAATAATAAGCAGTATTAAAAGACTTTATCGGAAATACCTATTTGATTAAAAAGAGAAATTACGACATAAAAAATGATATCAAACCTATTCATTCTGACTCCTATCTCCTGACTCCCCCTCCTGGGAGGGGTTAGGGGTGGGTTGACTTCTAAAAAATAGCCTAACTATTTGTAGCAAACATTTATCAATTTGGTATTACTTGTCATATCTAGCAAAAAATTGAGCTAATTCTGCTGCGGTTAAAGTAGACAAAAAACCCAAATTATAGGGTTCCTCACTAATAGCTAAAGCATAAGAAGAACGCAAATAATTCAAATAATTAGAATCATTCCTCACATACATCTGAAAAAATGCTAAACCCAAAGCATTAATATAAGACTTAATCACAGGGGAACTTGCACTAACTAACTGATTTAAAGAGTCATCATCTACAGATTCTACATCCTGAATAGCAGTCACATTAAAATCCAGATGTTTTGCACCTTTTGTCAACATAAAATACTTTTCTTTTACTGGCAACCAAGTAAAGGGATAAACTTGTTCTATTACTACTGGAGTTAATTGATCTTCACTACCAGCAACCCAAAAAATTGGTATATTAATTTGACTTAAACCTGACCGACCAAATATAGTCCGATTCACCGGGTCCATAACTAACACTGACTTAATTCTTTCATCGCGCAGATTATAAATTTTTTTCGGCAATTCCAAGGCACGACATTGTAAAAATAAGGAAGGATTTAAAGATTTAATTTGTGGTAAACAATCTTGTTTGAGTTGTTCAAAATTAATTTTTGCTCCAGCCAAAGCTAAAGCTGTATAAGCACCAAAAGATTGACCTGCCATCCCCACATTTTTTAGATTGAGTTTTCCTGAGAATTGAGATTTATTTCGCAGTTCTAGCTCATCTAATAAGTAACTAATATCTAGAGGTCTGTTAATAAATTCTTGGAGTTGAAATATATTTTTTTCTTCCCCATCTAGAAAAGCTTGAAAATGATTAAAATCACTCCCTGGATGTTGTACTTTTGCCACAGCAAAACCATGAGATGCTAAATGTTTTGCTAAATGTTGCCATTGAGTAAGTTTTGCTGCTAAACCAGGAGAGAGAATAATTACTGGTATAGTTTGAGTTTTTGATATATTTGAAGGTAAATATAGATTAACAAGGAATTGGCGTTTCCGATTTTTATCGTTCAGTTTTAGAGTCTCTTGATAGAAATAAAAATTCCCTACTTGGCGTAAATCTGGCAATCTAGAAAAATTTACTTTTGGTTCAGTAGTAGCAGCAGTTAATGTTAGTTGTTTAACTTCTAGCAGCAGTTTTTCTGTATCTTGAATCAAGCTAAAAAATTCTCTCTTAGTTGCCAGGATTTTAATTATGTCAAACTGAATTTGACCAGAAAAATTCTGTAATAAATTTATTGGGGTAAAATCTTGAGATTCAGCAGTTGTGATTAAAGCTTCTCGAATAGCAACAGCACCATTTTTACCATCTACCTGAATCATTGCTCCCAAATAATTAAGTAAATTTTCTCCCATTTGAGAAGATAAACCTTGAGCCAGTTGTATGGGATTAATCTTGAGTTGAAAATTGAGGATATTTCTCAATTTTTCTTGATTTTCTGCATTGATAAATAGGAGATAAAATTTTAATTCTTCGTCAATTTTACCTGTTTCAGCATAATTTTCTAAGGCAGTTAAAGAAACCCCTATTCTCAAAATACCGTAATTCAAATAAATTTGTTCTGCTGCTTTTGCTGAGAAGGTTATCAACAGAAGGGGAATAGTTCCTAATACTAGGGAACCTAACCACAAAAGCATCCTTTTTTTTGTTTTGCCACCATGTTTTCTAAAAATACCTAGGTTAATTTTGCTATTCATTATACGAGTTTGATAAATGTTTGCTAAAAATAGGAAATATTAATTATAACTGTTTTCTTGTTGTCTAAACTTATTAAGTAGATTGAACGATAAAATCTAGAATTTTTCTACTTCCTTTTCCTTTACCAAAAAAAGAAGTCCAAAACCTGCACTTTTAAGGGGATGAAAAGAATAAATTTCATTATTTCAAGCCTCTGGGTTTCCTACGGAATGCTGCGCAAACAGCCAGAGGTACTAATAACTGATAACTGATAACTGAAATGACTTTCTTTCCATGTCTTGTTCCCTATTTCCATTTATTTATATAGCGTTTCTCAAGTTACTGAGGTACAGTTGTTTTTCTTATTTTCTCTCTTGGTCAGCATTCCCTCTCTTAGTCAGCATTCCCTTGCGTCTGTCGCACCCCGCGGGGTCGCACCGCTATTCCCTGTCTCTCGAATTACTAATCTCTACTCCCTAACACCATTTATCAAAAACTTTTCTACACTTTCTTGAGTAGGGTAGTAGGGTCGGAGGTAGGGAAGTTGCATGCAACGTCCGTACGGAGAAGTAAAAACATAAATAATTAACGCGCTCCTAGCTAATAATTATCAAAAAAGTTATTCAGTCTGTGTTAATTACTTAATAATTGAAGTGTCAACTAAGTATAGCATTACTTTTGGTAATTGGTAGAACACAAACGAATTTTAGATTTCACCAGTATGAGAATTGCTATAAGTAATTATTCCAACTTGATATAAGAAATTTTTTTTGTTTGGGTAAACTACAAAATTTAGGCTTTTAGCAAACATAAAATCTGGGAAAATAGCATAATTATAGAGGTATTTATACCCTACTATCAATTATGAAATTTTATATTAGTAAACCCTAATTATCTCCATATAATAAACTATAGCAATCCTCAATTAGTTGTGAAAATTTTTATAACAGCTAATTTTCACTGAAAACCTTTTAAATTATGACTCCTTTCATTAATTGATAATGGATAATGGATAATTACCTCTGGTTAAAACCGCGAGGGAATTGAATATAAGGAAATATTATTTCTTGTCTTGGTCGATTGGATATGGCGCACTTCCGAGCGGCTCTGCATTCTTCGGGAAACCTCGCCATCCCATCCTAGGTCATGCTCCGCAAACGACCGCTTTTTCCCTTTTATTGGGGAGGCTTTAAAGGGTGAATTATTTAATTAATAATTAATAATTATTAATTATTCGGTAAGTTGACAATTCGACGGCTCCCCTACCTGAGTTCTGACTCCTAACTACCACTAAAATATTACAACTGAAATAGGATTGCTATAATAGAAGTTTGATAAATATTTACTAAAAATAGGGGATTTTGATAAGAACTGCTTCTGTTTTTTTTGTCTAAAGTTCTTTATCTAATTGAACGATAAAATCTACCATCCTCCTGCTTTTTTTTCTTGACATTGCCAAAATTTTCCCTTTCCTATCTTCCTTATTCCTTTTTTATATCAAATCCGCTTAATTCGGTATAAAAAAATGTTCCATCTTCAGTTATTGCTAAATATTTCTATATCTCCGAATCTCCCCATCTCCCCATCTCCGAATCTCCGAATTTCCACATCTCCCCAGCATCTTTATCTAATTACACCAATGCTACCCGATTTGATATTATTGCCTATACTATATGGTAAGCATTCAGCCATTACTTATTCTTTTTTAAGGAAGAATCAAAATTGAAATATTGAGGGAAAATTAAAAGTTACTCTCAAAGCATTCTTTGCTAATTTTTCTGATTAATTAGGGCTTGCTGATTAAATCTAAAAGCATTGAAATATAAAGAATTTAGCCTTTTTGGGGTCGAAAAAAGTGCGCCTGTTTCAGTCTAAAACCCTCAAAAAGTTAGTATTTTAGGCCAGAGTATGGCAGAAAAATCACTCTTACAATTCTTACTCCTACCTCCTCTAAATACCCATTTATCCTGTCTCCTATCTCCTGACTCCTGACTCCTACCCATACGATGCATAGTTTTTCAGCAAACCCTAATTACTTGTGCAGAATTATTACCAAAGAAAAGCTGAATAAAAGTGGATTTCGCAGAAAAGGCGATCTACCTGAATGCTTATACTATACGTTTATTTACTTTTGTTGATTCACACAAAAATCTAGACCCTCTAACTGATAAGGAAATAAATCTTTAAACCATTTTTTATCAATAGCTAGAGATTGCTCACCGTCAATAAAAGAATTAATTTTAGTTTGCCATTCAGAGTCATTATTAGGAATAATCATCCCATAAAAATCACAAGTTAAAGGTTCTTCTGGCACTAACTTATAATTATTAATATCCAGATTTTGTCTTACCAATTCCCCAACAGATAAAATTCCATCATTAGCTAAAGTCTGAATTTCTCCTTTAACCAGAGATTTTAGAGCTTCATTAATACCTCTACTACCTTTAAAATAAACTGCTTCCGATTTAGGATATTCTGTTTGAATAAACTTTTCTGTAGTAGTATTTCTCAATACACCTGTTTTAACTCCTGCTAAATTACCATCAGGATTTATTTGTGTTTCTTTTTTCACTAAAAAATGAGTTCCTGTCACAAAGAAAGGATTAGAAAAAGCCACACCTTTAACATCATCCCTAATCGTATTCGGACCGCATTCTAAATGTACAATACCATTTTGAACTAATTGAAATCTGTTTTCTAGAGTAGAGACAATTTCTATGACTTTAACTCCAGTGGAAATATTTAATTCCTGAGCAATATTTTCAGCAAAAGCATCCATCATATCTTCACAATAGCCAGCCCATTCTCCTGTATTATTTACATAACCAAAAGGAGTAGCATCTCGTCTCATTGCCACTTTCATTACTCCAGTTCTTTGTATTTCCTCCAATATAGTTTCTTGCCGTTGAGGAATCTTGGCAGTAATAGGTGAAGGGATGATTGGTTTTGGTGGAGAGCTGCCATAAGCAGTTATTAATTGTTGTGGCGTTAAAGATTGAATTAAATTCAAATTTAGGGAATCTTTATTCATCACTTTGCCATAGGAGGCAGTTAAATATGGTTCGTATTCCGATTGATTATCTAGATACTTTTTAAAGAAAGCCACACTTAAATTTTTTAAATAATACTGTCCGACTTCCGGCGTCGGACCCTGTAATACCTCTGGCAAACCAGGTATTAAAGTGCTAGTAGAAAAATGAGTTCCTGGAACCAAAAAAGCCAAATATTTATCTGAATTATTATTCATCCAAATAAAGGGATGAACATCTTCTTCTATCCCTGGAGTCAAAATATCATGACTACCTCCCATAATTAGAGTTGGAATAGAAATATTTCTCATTTCTTCAGGTCCGAAAACTACACTTGTTAAGGGAAAGTAAGCGAAAACTGCTTTAACACGAGGGTCTCTTAACTGATAGTTTGATGGTGGTAAGTAACTAGCACGACATTGCAACAATACTGATACATTTAAACTCAATTTTTCCGGGTTACATTCTTGATTTAGTCTAGGCAAATTAATATTGGCACCCCCTAAAGATAAGACTGTAGTAGCACCAAAAGAATTTCCTAATGCACCGACTTTTTCTAAGTCTATTTTAGATTGCCAATAGGAGTCAGTTTTGACTAAATTTTCCAGTTCATCTAATAAAAATTTGAGGTCTAATGGTCTACTAAGATATTCAATAGGACTGATATCTATATCTACTTCTCCTTTCAGAAAAGATTGACGATATGCTAGGTCACTACCCAGATGTTCAACTCCTGCTAATGCAATACCATAAGATGCTAAATGTTCTGCTAAAAGAATGCTTTTTTTCTCCGCTCCAAAACCATGACTATAAATTACTAAAGGTACTGGTTTAGAGATTCCTTCAGGTAAGTAAATATCAGCTTCCAGAGTATAATACCCTGTTAAACCTGTGTAAGTTTGGCGCAAACTATTTATTTCAAAACTAATAGATTTTTTAGTAACTTTATAAGGACCTAAGTTACTCAAATCTGCCAGTTGAGAATAATCTCTTTGCGGGTCTGTAGAAACTTGTTTTTCTGCCTGTTCAATAATCGCTGTAATAGAAGTATCTCGATATTCTTGAAAAGTTGTTAACTCATTAGAAAACTCAGATAAAAAATCTGTACTTATTCTGATTGTTTTTGCGGGAAATTTTTTGATGACATTGATAATAGTAAAACCATCTTCTGGATCTGATGCAGCTTCAATTAAAGCAGTTCTCATAGCATCATAACCATTAATATCAGGATCTATTTGTACTAACCGACCCAAATATTTGAGGAAATCTTGCCCCATAGCCATATTAGTAATACGATAAATTAATTCAGGCGGTATATCAAAACGTTTTTGCAATACTTTCCGCAAATTTGCTAAATCTTCTTTTTTCATAAAAGCAGCATAGAAGCCAAAATCATTAGTAATTCTGCCTTCTTTAGCAAATACTTCTAGAGAATCTACAGACATATATAAATCTGTGAGATTAGGAACTTTAAATACTATACTTTCAGCATTCATAGCAGGTTTTGGCTTTAACAGATTTTGCAAAAGACCGATGCTAATTATTCCTGCTATTACTAGAATCTTTGTTAATAATTTTGTCGATCTGCTAGATTTTTTACTCATTTTTTATTTCTCGCATTAATCTCAAAAATGTATTTATAAATACCTGTATTACAGCAGTTTCGGAGTTGATGAGGTACACAATTTTAGGACTTTATGGAACAGGGAAAATACCTTAATTTTCTGGTGTACCTCACCATCCTAAAAAGTGCTGTAAGTACCTGTGTAAAATGAATTTAACATTTGGCAGGGAACAGGAAATAGGAAATAGGGAAAAAAAATACTTGTATACCGGAGCAGTAGATATAAAAATAATGCCTACCTACTTAACCTAACCATTAAATATACAATTAATTTTGCTTGACTACCTAAGAGCAAAAAGTCATAGATAATTTTAATTGATAATTGTGTTAAATTTATTAGTATTATTAAATTTTTATATTTTGGTCAATTAGGCAAAAAAAAATCGTAAGTATTTCCTGCGGAATACAGCGCAAATAGCCAGCCTCCTGGGGAGGAACTGCCTCTTACAGAGGAGCTGCCTCTTGCCTCCTTCGGAGGAGCTACGCTAACAGAGGAGCTACGCTAACGCTTTTCATGTCGCGCAGCGAAACATTAACAGCTATTAGCTGGAGCGCCATTAACTTATTCTTTTTGAGGAAAAAATCAGAGTTTAAATATTGAGGGAAAATTAAAAGTTACTCTCAAAGCATTATTTGCTAATCTTTCTTATTCATTACTTATACCAATTCCCATCCATTAATGCTATACTTGGGTGACACTTCAGTTATTAAGTAATTAACAAAAGACGAAAATAACTTATTCCCTAATTATTAGCCAGTTAATGTTAATTATTCTTATTTTGTACGGACGTTGGATGCAACGTCCCTACCCCCACATCCCACACTTCCCCTCCTGTCCTGGGCTATGCTTTATAAACATCTTTCTTAACATAAAACTTGACAAGTTCAGTCAGTTATGCACGAGTATTGAATCAGCTTTTTTCTGAGAAATAATGTATTGAATTAGACATAAAGAAGTGAGAAATGCACCCCAAGATTCTTACTCCCCCCTCTTCCCCCTCTTCCCCCTCTCCCCAC
>JAAUYL010033049.1_pt1 | contig 10722 bp, 10 predicted proteins | sample 7278011 | NCBI WGS metagenome assembly JAAUYL01 (sample SAMN14350225, study PRJNA611818) | marine sediment metagenome | isolation source: surface marine sediment (1.8m) | place: French Polynesia: Moorea | collected 2018-08 | reverse complement strand
TTGCCCTCGAAGAGCGCGTTTCCGCCCTGAGCAAAGCGGGCATTTCGGAAAATCTGCTCGAAAACCGGTGGTGAGGCGCCTTCCGCTGGATTGACCGCCATTTTGAGTTTGTCTGAAAGACAACAACACACCCAATATCAACATGTTCACTTCGCTTGCTCCACATTTAGCCATGTTAAAACGCTTGCAAATTGAAGCAAAGCCCCCTTTTAAAGTGCATTGAGAGAGCAGAAATCCCACTTACTTTAGTTGCTACTGAAAACTTTCAAGAAAGGGGGGTTGATTAAATTATGCAATTCCCTGCAACTTTCATGTGTCTTTCTTACTCAGAGTCTTACCTTGATTTTGAGCTGGTTGGAATGCTTTAAGAGTTAATTAATTTTGTACTGGCCTTTTCTCTGTTGCTTGTTCGGCTTGTTGGTTTTTCGTTTGTTTGTTTTTTGACCTCACCACATCCGTAGATGGTTTTGAAAAAGCTAGTTCACAACTTTTCAAGAACCTCTCTTTTTATGCAGACATTTTTTTGTGTTCAGCTCAAGCCGATTGCGGAAAGACTGGAGACTTCTATTCCTGCATCATAGGCGCTCGCTAGCTGTGCCTGTGAGCTTTCCAAGTTTAGGTGTGTATGTTCAAGTCATTGATGCACTAACAGATACTCATACTCAAATCAGCTACTTTCCCACTGACACAATTTGGATTTCTGGGAAAGTAGAGGTCATTTAAAAGCTGGCCCCTATGTAAGCTGTTTTTGCATGTACAGCATGACTATTGGGCTAGCCCCAAAAGCTTGCAGCTCCCAAATGTGAGTTAAAAGGTGTATATTTAGCTTGCTGAGTTGAGTTGAGCAGAGCTGAGAAGAACGCGCTTGAAAGCTGAGAGTGAGATAGAACAGCTTGTTTCTTGTATTGAAACGAGAACAATTTTGCATAAAAACTTGATCGGTTGGGAGGGTGTGCTCGTAGAAAAATCCTTTTTTCAAAATTGCACACTGGAAATAACTTAGGCAAATGAGTTTATTATCAGTAATTAACCTAAGGTGCACTGTAGTTCTTTTGGGGAAGCTAATCAAATTTTCGTAGACACGTTGTACTTTAGCAGGCAAGTAGCCAAAACTTTTCAAACGCGGCGAAATGCATGCCCTGATAGTTGATTTTGCTCTCATTTCATTTCATGCTAGATTTTCGGCTGATTGAGCTGAAAATTATCTACTTCTGCCTAGGCCATTTACAGTAGTAGCTAATTTTTCCCAAAAAAAAGACAGACGAAGGTGAAAATTGACCTCATGCAAAAAATTGGGTCGACTGATTATGGACTTTTGCAAAACCTTTTCTTGCTCAACCGAGTTTGGCAAAGTTACCTCTTTATTTGAAAATTCAAAAATATTTTGCGAAAAAACTTTATTCGTACAAAATTCTCGACGAGTTATTCTAACTTTCTCCAATTTCCTTATTAAAACTTTTGCCATCCTGTAACGGAAATAGTTCTTTATTATGTAGAAAGATGCTTACATATCTATATTTACGAGTTCCTACATATCTAAGTATGTAAGTACTAGACAATTTTCCTCGACTTTTTAGAAGTTAAAGACTTTAGCGGTTGGAAATGTCAGACAGACGGGACTTTTTATTAATTGTTCAGAAAAAATAAACAACAGGCAGCAAATGCGTACACGAGATTTCAGTAAGCCAGTACATGTAGCTCTGAATTGGCCCGAGGAAGAAAAAGAAATGACAACAAAGTAAAGCACTCAAATGTAAAGTGGATTTCCCAGGAACAAATATGGGGAAGAGGAGCAGCAAACGACTTCAAATGTCACCGGCCATTTTCGTGTACAAGTTGCACCTATAATTTTTTTGAGTAGATGAATACCACACAGTGAAAATGTCGTCTATCTATCTGATCCAATACATACGAGCTTCATTCCATATCCTCCAGTTCTTGTTGACATTGGATCGCGTCAAATTTGCTTTGCAGCAGCACCCACTAGTACGTCCTTCAACTTCGAGTACTAGTAATTACTTACTTATTCATCTTCAAGCTTCTCTCGACTACGCTAGCTCACTCGCTCACCCCAAAGGTTCGGGGCTACGCTTGAGATAAAAATGCAGATATAGGGCCCTTGGACAAGATTGAGAACACAATAAAAATGCAAATGTTTGTGTCGGAGATTTTGCAATTTCCGTCCTTCCTTTCTCCCCCTTGTGGTCAAAACTAGTTTACATAGCCTACTCCTCGTACAAATTCGAATGTGCTCAATAGAATCGTTGTTGTAGAGGTCTTGTGGCATAACGGAATGCTTAAAATGCTTTTCAAGCCTTTGAAATTCACTAAATTCTCGGTGTTATGTCCGGGGTTTTTCAATCCAGCCTCAAGTCCTTGAGAGTAACAAGTAAACGTTTAGATATTTTTTCAGGAATTCAGAATACATGTAGAGACACTGCTTGCTTTTGAATTTATGTAGCGGTCTATCTATGTATTTTGCAAAATCTTTTTAGGCGGTATTAAAGTTGAAGTTGCAACCTTCCCAACCTTCAAGTTTTACAGAGAGAGGAAGAGAGCCTTTAAAAAGACCCCAGTCATCTAAAGTCGCGTAACACCGCGTTCGAAATCCAGATGACCTCCTCCGTCTCATGTCTCTTCGCTAAAGTGAAAGAGTACCTTCTTCCATACAACACAAAGACGTATTTTAACCCGCAAGGCTGTCACGGCCGCTTAGGGTCAACGAATTGCTTTTGGTTCCTACTTGGCGAGTGGTTAAGAGTGATGGAGCAGCCTTTTTGCTTGCTCGAGACAAGGCCTTTTTTCAGAGATCTGCCTTACGCTGCTCGTTTTTTTCAAGGCCATTTTAAGAAAACAGGACAGCTGCCTGCCTACTACCAGAGTCTGCCTTCACTCTATCAAGAGTTAGGAGCTCGGCAAGCCAATTTCCACCCGCGAGCACGTTTTTCCCCCCGGAGATTTCAAGAAGTTACTTTTCCCATCCAGGTCATGTCGGGCCTAACATATGTATATATGGGGCCTTTTTCACTAAACGGATTGATTGGCAGCTGAGTCAAACAACAATACAATGAAAACTTTTACAGTTTGACATCATACAATTTTTCGAGTATACTTCAAGGATTTTTTCCTAGAGAGGGCCTATCATTTTGTTGTTTGATGGCTGTTTTTCTCCAATGAATTGCATGCTCAATTTGATTTGCAAAAGTATAAGGACAAAATGGCACACATCACATAAGTGGGTGCATTTTTTAATGAAGCCCCTCCTGCCGAGCGCTAAACTTCGAACTTAATTAAATGTCCGGTATAAAGTTAATTAGCTGGATTACATCATGCAGGCCATTGTATTAGTTAGAAAAAGTTAGCCCAGCAACCGATGTCGATGCATGGTCCTATTCCTAAGTGAGTTAAATACAAGTAATCTGTACTGCTCTTAAAAGTAAGTACCTATCTTTTCGGAAATATTTCTTAATTTGTTTTTGGCAAATTGTTGTTTCTCAGGAAGCAAAGAAACGCAGAGACTTTTTGTCTCTCGAGCTGTTTTTACAGTATCGCATTTCTGCTGCAAACACGAAGAGAAAAGAAAGAAGAATGGTGTGCTGCCTCCCATTTTAAGCCGCTTTTTTGGTACATGTCTCTTACTTAACTGTTGGTTGGTTGCTTTGCTCAAGAATTTACTTTTGCAGAGCCGAGAATAACCTTTGCAAAAATTCTATATCAAGATTTGCTGGAGGGTGAGAGAAGGATGGAGGAGGAAAAAATGAGCTTACACGACAATAATATTTAATCCCCTCTGTAAAAAGAAGACAATAAAAAAGTTTTCTGAGCCGTAACTTTTTTGCCAACTACATAGTATTTATACAGATGTGTTTCATTTTTGAAAAGATCAACACCAGAAACCTTGAAAAAGGTGACTGAAAATGGTAATAAAAAACGAGGATGCTGCAAACTTAGAGATGCTTCAGGTGTTAGTGTAGGAAAAAGGACACGATTAAATGACACGCACACTTTCTCCGCCGGTGTGTTAGTAACGTACTCGTTTTAAAGTAAAGGATATCTACTCAAAATGTAACTTGTTACTCTTGTTGGTTGGTTTTGTTATGTGTGTCCCTGTATAATATACTTTGCGCGCAGCAGCCTCATCGCGGCCTCGCGGCGCGAACGGCCTCCGAGGCCGCGGCTAGCCGTCTAACTTTTACGTAGTAGATAGAGCGCGGCAACAGGTGAACTTGTCTGAAGTTCACCCACGAGTGCGACATGCTTTCTTCCATCTGTTGAATGAGAGTATCCACTTTTTCAATATTTTTGCGTTAAGAAAATCCAAAGTATTTGTGTGAAAACGGCATTTTAACGTTGCAAATTTGCTCGTGGGGTAATGGCGCGATCATGACCTCGGCGGCCTCGCGGCCTCACACGCTCAATGCTGCCGCCGAGCGAGTCGTCGAGTCGAGGCCAAACCATCGCGTTTTTCGAGGTTCGAGGTTGGTTTTCTCGAGGACACTCAACATACAACCGAACGTGTAGAGTACAGAAAGGACATGAAGTAAGACCAAGTGGAGAAGGGAGAAAGAGCGACGAGAGGGAGAGAAAAACCTGCTGAAGAGAACCACCATATGTATAGAAAGCATAGCGTCAGTAACGTTTTGTTCCTTAATTCCCCTCTCATAACCTGTGAGGGAAATCGTAACATATCGCCTCCTCGCTCTTAGTTGTCATCGCAGATTCTTCAGGCTAAAACGGGCCTGATTTGTCACATAAATGACACTATTTCGATCCAGTTTATTCAAGAAAGAAGAATCCATTTTTAAAGTCGAGCCCTTGTACATACAATGGCAGTGAAAAAAGGCCGTCAGTTCCCGCAAATGGAGTGGTGGTAATCAATAAGAGTTAAACCGTGGTTGGAAGTACTTACGTATACTATATAATTCTGTTGGTGTTACAACTGTACTTATTAGTGGTATACGAGCTCACCTTATGTTACAATTACTACATTGTGAGCTGACTCCTCAGTACCCAAATAAGCACCTACAGGCCAACACGAAAGCTCATGTTTTCATGTTGGCAGCTGAGAAATAAATAACAGAAATTACTATTAGCATTAGCACACAACCTATATAACAGCAAGTCAACACAAAAGAAATCGTAACAAAAATAAGCACAAGACCTGACTTGGTTGGTGGTGGACGAAAATGTAATAATAAAAATGAAGGTAAGCATATTTACACGGAAATTGTATCTTGCTCCAATGATCATAAGACAATCAATTGCAAACTTATTGGATGATTTTCTTAAAGTTAGATTTTTACAAGGAGTAGGTACCTATGTAAGTATTTAGGATAAGCTAAGGGTCTAATCTCTTTCAGTGCCCTAATTGGAATATAAAAGTCCATTTATGAAAAGTACATATATTGGCTTTTTACAACACTCGATTCAAAGAGTACTATTTATTTCAGGTGTAAATAGGCGCAAGCATGAAAAGATGTGGCCCTAATTTTACCCAAGCCATTGAGAAACAAGAATATGCTTAGCAACCAAAAACTCTACGTCTTCCCTGTATACAGAAAAACGCTCAAAATCGCTGAATCACCACAAAAACCAACAGGTTATAAGAGCAATTTTTGTAAGCCTGCTATAAGAAGCCACTTTTCTCTTTTTACCAGATGGTAAAGAGTTATTTAGCTCCATCGTCCGGGGCCATTTGTACTGCCTGAAGAAAATTAAATGAAAAATTCCTTTTCATCAAAAGAAGTAGAAGCCTAAATTAAAAACGAAAGCAATTTACAAAAGCAAATAAATGGAGGGTTTTTGTGGTGAAAAGAGACGTGCTAAAACAGCAGCATGCACTGACAAAATGAGGAGCCGCCATCTCATCAGTGATTCTCAGCAATAAACAAGACAAGTAAACCAACGATCAATCCCAGCATGTTTTCCAAAGGAAAGAGTGGCTCAAGACTTCTTGAAAACAATGGAATTTTGCAACATTACGAGGTTGGACGATTGTATGGCAGTGGCGGTCCCGAGGGTGTGTGGAAAATCTATGAAGGCTTCAGCAAAACCGATGGCCGGGTGAGTGAGTCTGGCTCCTTGTCAAAATGATATTTTGCTTTTGAAGTTTGAATTGAATATTGATTCCCTAAGCCAACTTTGACTTTCCTTTCCTTTGCTCTAGAATTGAATTTTTTCCATGAATTATTAATGATTCCCCTGGCCGCGAAAAAGAAAAAGTTTTACGTTTCACACTACTCTCATGAGCGTCAACTGTCGATTGAAATCAGGAGATTTTAATTTTGAATGCAATTTTTAAATGGTGTGTGCAAATAAAGTTCCCCTGCCAGGCTTGCAATGCCTCCAACGAAAGACCTGACTTTTTTACTTTGATCTTTTTTTACAATAAAAGTGCACCCCCTTAACAATGGCACTTCTCTACCACACATCCACCACGTTATATAACTTACTAACTGGATCTGATTCTGACACGTGATTTCAGGAGGTTTCCATCTTTGTCTTCGACCGAAAGAGTGTGGATAAGCTGCACAAACCCAAGAGGAAGGAGGCCATGACAGAACTGCTGAAGGTTGGCCTCGGGCACCTTCAGTGCTACCGACATCCGAAACTCCTCACAGTGGTCCATGGGCCTGAGGAATCCTCGGACGCGTTGGCCTTTGCCTCGGAGCCTCTGATCGGCAGCCTCAATAACATCCTCAGCAACGTCGGATCCGTGGACGACAAGGTGAAAGCCCGAAAATAGAATTAGAAAGCAGATCTCCCTTGGGAGTTTTGTTACAAACGCCATCAAATCTGACAGGCTTCAATGATTTCCTCAAAAATATGATCCGTCATTCCGGATTATCAATTGAGGTTTTTTCGTGCTACATAAAACATACTTAGATAGATATATGGCTTCAGTAGAAAAAGAAAGCATGAGAGGTCTCTTGGGAGCATCACTTAAAAGTCTGGCTGTGTGTAACTTTTCAGGCCTGCCTTGGACCTGAAAACCGCCAACAAAGCTCCGGCTCGACGTCCTCCACATCCTCCTTGGCCTCGATGAACAAGGAGAACAAGGATAACAGTCAAAACTCGGCCTCGGCAGCCTCAAACTCGAACAGTAGCACCACCACTATGCTGAAGGTGGACTACAGCTTCATAGACGTGGAATACCGCTACGGCCTCTCACAGGTAAAAATAAAACGACGCGGAGGCTCAAAATTGAAGGCAAAATACATGTGAGCTCCGAGAAAAATTTGCATTTCGGTAAAAGCTATTCATGAAAATAAAGGATTGTGAGCTCAAGCCTTACAAAAAAGGAGGTAAAGAAGAAAGAAAGGCTGTCGTGTACTGTGCCCTTTATAATACCAAGACCATTGATACATTTTGGGCCACAATGAAGGTCCCAGAACTCTGGGATTTTCCTTGGAAAATCCTCCTCACTTCCATCCTTTTTTGTTGTTTTGTTAGGATTAAAGCTGGGGAAAATCAAGTTCATTGAATTTAACGTATGGTTTATATGCATTTAGCTTGTCTTGTCTTTTAAATATCTACTGCAGATAGAAATTCTATTTTACCATATAGTGTAGATCTACGTAAACAGCTTACATTAAAAAAATCGTGACGTAAACTTGTGTAACTTTTTTACTGAAGTACTTAAATTAGCTCCATAGTTGAGCAAAAATAAAATTGTAAGCGGATCGAGATTGCCCCAGGGAAATTAGAAGGTTACGAAGCGCTCGTACTTTATTGTTTTCTGGCCTTTGCCGATGGCTAAGCGATAAAAGCGCAAATTGTCGAACATAACCGAGCTGGTTTTATATGTGCTCTTTTTTGTTTCAGATCACCGATGCCTTGACGTTTTTGCACGTATCTTGCCGATATGTCCACCGCAACGTGTGCCCAAATTCCGTTTATGTGACTCGATCTGGAAGCTGGAAACTTGGTGGCTTGGAGTTCATTGGTAGGAATTACTCCCAATTTAAGATGCTATAGATTAAGGTTGTTATGTTACCTCCTTATCGTTAAATCTTTGCAGAAAAGTTGGGTGATATTGAAAACAGCGAAATTCCGTGCACTCCATGGACGACGAGAATGCCAAAGTACGCTCAGCCAGACTTGAATTACATAGGTCAGTATTAAACATGCATCTTAGAATTGCCAAACTTTTCTAGGAATTTTTCATTAGGCTCATTAATATTCCAGGAATGAGACAAGACATGCTGACTATGTTCCATTTTTTAAGGCATCACTAATATTATCTAATTTCAGCACCGGAAATCCAGCACAAATGCGAGTGCAGCATCTCTAGCGACATGTTTTCTCTGGGAATGTTGATGATTGCAACTTTCAACGGAGGTTCCAGCCTGATCCAGGCCAACCACAGTACCAACCTGTACTTCAAACAAGCTGGCGTGGTAAGTGATTGTTATTTGTTATTGGTTCTCATCAGAGTCCTCCAACCATTGATTGACATTCCACAACTCCTCTTATACTTACATAACCTTCTGACAAATTGTTCCCTGAAGCAGGCCCGGGTCACCTGAAATCTTGAAAAAGCTCTTGTTATCTGTTTTCAGATAACAGACCAGGTCAAGAATGTCCTCCATAGGATACCAGTTGGCCTCCAGGAAGCTGTGACAAGACTGGTTAACCCAGACACCAGGCAAAGACCCAGCACCCAGCTTCTGTCCCTGATTCAGTACTTCAGGTAAGGTTTTGCTTAATACTTACTTATTAAAATTGCACATTTTCAAACCATTTAAATCCCAGTGATCCAGCCGTCCAAGCGCTCCAGTTTCTGGATGTCATCAGCATGAAAGATCCCAGTCAAAAGGCTCAGTTCTTTAGAACAACCCTGGCCGAAGTCTTCCCATTCATACCTAGAGTAAGATACACTTTTAACTGATGTTCCATGGTTGGAGGACTATTAAAATGGTTTAATTCTATCCCAAGAAACTTTGGTTCCAACACACCTGGCCTCTGCTGGAACAAGAAATCAGGAGCCAAGAGGTCTTGGCGGCTGTTCTGGAACCAGTCCTGTTCCTTGTGAAGGAGTGCAGTCCTCAGGAATATTCCACCATGATTCTTCCAGCTTTAAGGTAAACGACAAACAGAAACAAACCAAAGATGATGACTCTATTTTTTGACCTTATTCTTCAGGCCAGTTTTTTGCAATCCCAAGAGTATCCAGGCATCAGTGACACTGATCGAAAATCTGCCCCTGATATTGGAAAAATCCACGGAAGAGGATATGAGAACACTAGTTTTGCCTCTACTCTTCAACTCTCTAGAAAGCAAGATGTCCCAAATTCAGGTTAGTTGAAATGAGGTGCATTTTTCCTGCATGCAGAGAAAAAGTGATACTTTGACGCAGGAAACTCGACCTCCACGGCTTTGCAAAATAATGAATTGAATATAATAAATTAGGTTAGAAGTTCGGGGAGACTGAAAATAATATTTCAAAGAAAAAATAGCTAGATTACATAACCTCACTCCCTTGTCTATCCACTATTATCATTGACCTTTAAAAGATTTATTTTTATCCACATCAAAAGGGAAAAGTTATTGAAGTTTTGTTTTGAAAACGAAAGCAAAAGCAAAAGAGCTTCACAAAATGTACCAAAAAGCACAATGAAGTGGATATTTTTTTCAGATAAATGTATATTTTGGTCTGCATAAAAATCTTTGAACAATAAAATTAGGAGATAGATAAAAAGGAAACGAAATTTTGTACAACATGGAAAGAAAAAAGAAACAAGAAGTATTTAAATACTTACCTTGGCCTTGTTAAAATGCACCAACAGGAGTGAACTTGCACAAATATGTTTTATGTCTACTACCCAGATGGCCGCTGTGAGCGTGATTCCTTTGATTCTCGACTATTTTACCGACGACATTATCCGAACGGAAATCCTGCCCAAGACTCGAAAAGTCTACGAGAGCAATGGAGGCGATGTTAAAATTGTCCTGGCCGTCTTGGCCTGCGTGGCCAAAATCTTGGACAAGCTGGACAGATCGGCCATCATCGACGAAGTTCTTCCTCTCCTCCTGGAGGTTAAGCTGCAAGATGTCAACGTACTGGTCAGAGTCTTAGGTACGACATTATTGTTGTTGCGTGGGTACTTAGATACTACTACTTACTAGAACTTACAAATAGATAATTGGACTAATTGCTTTCAGAAATCTTCCGTATGATGGTGACTGACAAGCGTTACGGATTGTCGGTCAATCTCATCGCAACCAAAGTCCTTCCGCTGCTGATTCCTCAACTGGTTAATCCACAGCTCCAGTATGACCACTTTGTTGTGGTTCATGAAGTCCTACAGGAAATGTTCGATGTCATAGACAGGTAAAGCGAAAAGAATATTACCAAAAATGTTCTGTCAATTTATTTATGAATGAATCCAAAACGTACATCCATTTTTTACGGTAGGATAACGCCATCAAAATCAAACGACGTTTGATTTGTTCAAATCAACTAAGTACAATTTTGTATAGTTATAGGCCATTCAATTGTACTTTCCAAAAAGTTTGTTTGAAACAAGGAAAAGGGAAGCAAGTGTTTTTGTGTTTGGAATTGAAAAAGCAAACAAAAAGACCATTGACAAATAAAAGTAACATGTCATCAGTAACGCATATGGTACTTTGTATCATCTGGCGTTTTTGTCCTTCACAAAAGCCAAGCGGCACTTTGTTATCTACGTCTAACGTCATGTCCCAACAATTTAACGAAGCTTG
>JAAUYL010012177.1_pt1 | contig 10724 bp, 7 predicted proteins | sample 7278011 | NCBI WGS metagenome assembly JAAUYL01 (sample SAMN14350225, study PRJNA611818) | marine sediment metagenome | isolation source: surface marine sediment (1.8m) | place: French Polynesia: Moorea | collected 2018-08 | reverse complement strand
TCCTTTCTGCGACCCCTTTTGCATGGAAGGAGAAAAATCTTGATATCGCACGTGACTTTACTTTCCTTCCTTCCGAAAATTCCATTTTCTGCAGCACACTGCCAATGCTGACAACAGGGTGCTTCAAAAACAAAAACTTGCAACTCTTTGTCCATCAAGTCCATTTTTTAGACCTTATGTCTCAATTTTGTTACAGGGAGCAAAATCTTTCTCTAGCAACGATTCCTGTTGATATCCATTGAGAGAGAGAACAAATGGAAATGTTACTCAAACTCTTCCACCCTCCTAGCTCCCGTCCATTTCTATTTCTAGAGGATTTGGATAGCTATGACTATGAGCATACTTTATATTCCATGGATAAAAAGGAGAAACTGACCGTTTTATTCCCCATCACCATGATCATCAACATCAAGCATACGAGCGTAGCATAGTGGCAAGGGGGAGAAAAGAAATGGAATATTTACATAGAATGAAAGAGGTGTCGATTTATTTCATTGGAAATGGGACTACAGAGTAGTAGCTCGTGCCAAGCTCGTGAACTGCCGACGGACGGCCAGTTTTAGAATATTTAAACAGAAACGCAGATGAATGGATTGTTGTTGAGAGTGAATAATACAATTCCCTTCTGCATTGCATTGTGTAGTCAAAATACATCCTCATTGAAATTCAAAATGGCGCGCGCCGGCTCGCTTCACAACAATGGTGGTAGTAATGCAGAGATTGCCGCCATCCGCGTCAGTTTCTACGAATATTCTGCTTACATTTTGCCTCATCTCTAGCATATGTGCCACTTAATTCTGGCTTTCATTGTTTTTCAAGAGTGAATATGCATTCCACTCAATCTCCATTCCTTCAAGAAAAAGCGTTGCATGTCTGACTTTTTACTATGCATTTCGAATAACTTTTTGACAAAACCCACACTTTGGACGTCATTTGTTTTCGTCGAGGTGTTGCTTGTGATTTGACTTAATTATGGCCAGCGGTCAGGAGCAATTATCCGTGAAATTAGTCAACACAACTTCACATTAGAATATTCTAATGACTCCTATGATTTCCGATTAATCTTCAACTTAGAAAGAACAGGGATTTCCGGGAAAAGTGGCTAGCTTTCTGGACCATAAAAAAGTTTACGACCTTCAATAAGAATATTCTACGCACCCTACGTAGGTAAATGATCAGTATTAGATTAACGCCATACAACCGAAAAGACGGAGAGGGGAGAGAGCATTAAAAAAGGACAAATATGACTAATTCATGTCCAAATGTCAGGTTGTGTCTTGCACGCTCGTATCATATCATGTAAATAAAATGCAGAGAGCTTCGTCGTCGGTCAGTGAAAGTAAGAAGGGCGCCAGTATAAAAAGTAAAAAGTGCAGCGTCTGGCCAAATTGTCGATAGCAGGACGACTGCGTATTTACCTATTAATGCCTTGTAGAGAGAGCGGTATTTACTTACTAAAGAATGCAAATTAGGGGCTGGTTATTATTAATGTGTCCCTTATGCACTCCCACTTGTATTTGTGGCGGCAAAGAAGCCCAAAAATACAAACAGAAATCCAATAAAATACACAGCTTGGATTAGAATCTGGCACTGCCTTACTTTAGAAGTTTGTTACAATTCTAAGTAGCTTCGAGAGCAATGTATCAAAAATGTACAAATCTCTCCGGCTGCAAGCAAGGTCGATTGACCACAAATTGTGTAGAGGCTAAATGTTATGAATAAATGAAGCTAAGAAGTTGGCGGGTGCTACGTCAAAACGACGTCGAGAGGTCATTCCATCCGAACGGGGGCATTTGTCCCAAAACCATGAAAGTGCACATTTTCAGCAAAAAGTATTTTTTGATAAAAAAATTGATTGTTACTGACACATAACGATTTCTCGAACGTCTGTAAGGTTTTACAAGATTTCTTTTCAAAGGGGGAAATCTTAGCATCACATCATTCGTAATACCAGCCAGCAAATACTTCCATGTTCTGATCCGGGGGGAAGTTAGGTTGGGAAAAAGAAAGAAATCTGAAAATCTTCAAAATCGGTCGACGGTCCATACATTTTGTATGGATTTCGCGGCTCCTGCGATTGAAATGTCAAATCTGCCAGAATCCCGAATTTGAGCTCAGATGAATTTGTCCGCTTGAGATGGTCGGATTGAATAGGGAATCTAAAAAAAATCTGAATGGCAGCGAGTCCTCCCCCTTTTCTCCTTTTTTCATAATTCCATTTTTAGTCCAGTGGGTTTTTTCCTGAGTTTAAAATGAAATAGGGTATGGTACTTACTTTTTGCTTATCTAAGAAAATGTCCCGAGAGGTAAGAAGGTATTTTATGGCTATACATTTTGCTTATCTACATAGGGGTAAGAAGTCTAGTCGCGGTAAGTAGGGTGGGGGAGGCTTTTCTTACAGCAAGAAATGTTTTAGTCCGAAAACACAAACGAACACATATATCCCGCGATTCTTTACGCAGTAATTGCATGCCATTATGAGCTAATCTCGAGACGAATTCCCCTAAAAGTAATACTGATGCTGCCAGCGAATGTTAATGTTACTCATCAGCATTGCCAATTCTAATTCCTTCCCTCCTCTCTTCCCTTAATGACACGCAGACTCAAATATGAATGGTGGACCTGGCTCATCTATTGGAGAAGACGACGACATTGCAACCGTTGAGGAAACATTTGACGAAGAGACCTCTAGCGGAGGAAACGTAGCAACATCTCCGGGGTCCAGCCCGCTGATGCCGCTCCAGACGCCGGTCACTTCAAAAGCTTGTGCAGACTCTTCGACTACCAAAACATCACCAACCACAGCAGCCGTAGCTTCGGTTCAAGCCGCCCTAGCTGCTTTGCAGGCCGGTCAAATGTCACTCAACCAGGTAAGGTCAAGAAATTACCCAGCATGAGTTCAGCTGATGACCTGAGCGTTTCCTTTCAGCTTCAGACCTTAGGCGCGCAAAATGCCCTTTGGCAAAGTCAGCTTGCAGCGGCCGCGGTGGCTAACAGCAACAATGTCATTCTTGGAGGGAGCAGACCGACCATGACACCGCCTCCTGTTAGCTCAGCCAACGTGTTGACTTCAAACACTGGCGGAGGATTTGCAGCCTCTGACCTGCAAGCTTTACAGATGGCGCTGCATCACCAACAGCGGACGCTACAACAACAATTGCAGAGTTTTCTGCTCATGCAGCAACCCAACAATGTACAAACCTCGGCGATGTTGTTGCAGTCGCAAGTTTCGCAGGCTGTGTCTCAGGCCACCAACCAACTGAAATTGTTGCAGAAATTGGACCAAAACAAAAACGACGAATTGGTGAAGCCTCAAGCATTGCCTGACACGCCCAAGTCGATTCCCAGGAGCCCAGAGCTCGAGACTAACTCTCTTAACGACAGGAGCAGGCAATCTTCAACCGGAAGCAGCAACGTAAAATTGGCTTTATCCAACTTGACCCCGATTCCCCCTCCTCCTCCGTTAACATCGATTGCAACTTCCGCCAATCCTGGAGGAGTCTCGCCTCCACTGACATCTTCTCCGCGCTTGACTTCACTTTCCCCTCCCGAGGTCACGGCTAGGTCTCTTCCGACGACCTCATCCGTGCCAACAACAACCAATGGTCTTCACTTTGCCTTGGGAGCTTTAAAAGGAAGACCTCTTGCCCATCCTCCGCCTTCTGTTTCTCCCCAGTTTCCTCCTCCTGGAGTCCCGAGGCTAGACCTTCCCGCCGATGAAAATGTCGACCTCGAAGAGCTGGAGCAGTTTGCAAAGGAATTCAAACAGAGGAGAATTAAATTAGGTAGGTAGAGCCATACAGGTTTATGTGCAACAGAAAATGTCTTCACAAAAGACTCTATTTTCCAGGATACACTCAGGGCGACGTTGGTTTGGCAATGGGAAAGATGTATGGGAACGACTTTTCGCAGACAACCATCTCAAGGTTTGAGGCGCTCAACTTGTCATTCAAGAACATGTGCAAGCTGAAGCCATTGCTGGAAAAGTGGCTTGAAGATGCCGACAACTCTGTCAACGGACATCCTACAATCACACCAACAACTCAGATCTGTTCAGACCTCATAGGAAAGAGACGCAAGAAAAGGACCTCCATTGAGAGCACAGTTCGCATCGCACTTGAGAGAGCGTTTCAGAAGAACCCAAAGCCTACCTCGGACGAAATACGTATGATTGGCGACAACCTTTGCATGGAAAAGGAAGTGGTTCGGGTGTGGTTCTGCAACAGGTAATAATTTACTGGTCTACTAATGGGATAAGCATATTCACATAAATCTGTCTTAGGCGTCAAAAGGAAAAGAGAATTAACCCAGCGTGCATGTCGCCAAATGGTAGCAATGGAGCTGCAGGCGGAGACTTTACACCCAGTCTTTTCACAGCCTCAATGGCCTCGGTTCCGACCTCGTCAGCCTCACATGGCCTCCCAATTCATCCCTTGGCTCTTGTTGGTGGCTTCAATGCCCGATTGGCAGGAAGGCAACCTTCAACCGAAACACCATCTCTCGGCTAAATCAATGCACGCATTACCAAAATTATTTTTTGTGAAATCTCAAATTGACTGATCTCATGCGATACCAAAACACACCGTTGTGAATATTTAAAAGTAGATTAACTGAAACCCAAATATGTTACTGGCTAACTAGCTAACAAATAATTTCTCGGTGAATTGCTTTCTGGTCACAACCCGATGCTTTAAATATTGATGCCGGTGACACTCAAAAATTAAATTAGCAATGACAAAAGTTCCTAAAAATGAAACGATTTACCAGTGATTAATTATGTGACACGAGAGAGCAAAATAGTATTGTACATAGCAGATTGTCTCTAGTGATTTAGATCAAAACCATCTGACTAAAAGCATATAAAGATTATCTTGTTAAAAACATTCGGCTCGACTTTCTTTATTGGCAGCCATTTCATGGTTGAAGAGATTTGATTTTGGAAATCGATCGAATTCGAAACATAAAGTAAACAGATGTTGAATATGGCTCGTTATTAGACTGGCCAAATAAAAAAGTTCAATCTCAGTTCAGTTCAAAAGTTTTGCTGGTTCATACTACGAGTACATTCAATATTCATGCTGGCTATGTAACGACATACGCATGTACGCCGTTACTCTTTTGAGACCGGCAAAAAATGGATTAGAAAGCCGCTTCAAAGGACCAACGCGAGTTCGAGCTTTCACTAAATTCAAAATGTGTAAGAGGTGGAGTTCCATTTTGTGCCTGCATATTTACATATTTTTATCTGCGCTACAGATCAGAAGCGCGTGCGCAGCCCCTAGCTGTTGAAGTATGCATAACAATTTGAAAAGCAAGCTCCTCCCCAATTTTATATTCAAATAGGAGAGAGAACTGGGTTTCAAAATCCCGCCCCCTTTTCTGATTTGGATTTGAACAAACACAAACTTTGCTCATGGAAGAACCGAAAAAATGGAAGTGAGCAGACGGGTGAAATTCCAAAACATAGTGGAAAGAGAGAAAAGGGTTGCTCGAACAGGGGGAAAATTCCCCAAGGGAGATACACAGTGAAAAAGTGGCATCAGTTAAAGAACCCGCGGCAAAACCGAGTAGTAGTCACTTTAAAATATTTTCAAGGATATATTTAAAATGGATTGGTTTCAGATGACACTCACACGGCCATTTTCAAAATGGCTAGTTACCAAATAACGTAGTAATGGAATCATGTTTGCTTTCAAGATTCGAATCTCTTGATGTAAAAACGAACCAACTTGAATTTTGCACAGAAAAGAAAATGATGATCAAACTGTGGGGCTATAAATTAGGTCGAGACATCTGAAAAAAATATCGAGCGATCTTTTTCCAAATCCTCACAATTGACAATTCCAAATTCAGAAACTCAATCTGTCGGCTGCAATTTTATTTTCCATGGAGCACACGCCAACAAAAAAAGACTCGTATATCTACATGCGTTCGATGTATTATTTGGAAATAAGGAAAGGATTTTTGAATAGTGGCTGAATAAATTGTGCGGCTGGCAGCTAAGTTTAGATTTGCCATCACAGTGTCACGTCATACGCGAATTCTAAAGGGACTGAGGGGAGTCGAGAGTCAATGGATTTTGACAAAGCTTTGATCATGATTGATCCCCATATGCGCTTGTTTTATTTCACCTGCCTGAAAGTTTAAAAATGCAAGATGATCGATGCTGGCAAAGAGACACTGTGCTTTGAATTCAAAGCTGCAATACTGTGCTACTCTTTATCTAAAATTATGTATGGGCGACTGGGTAGAGTTGAGCAGAAGTAAGTAAGTACAACAATGGCATATTTAACCCATTGAATAAAACCCCACAGAATGGAATATTTTATTTTAACGGACATATACCCCATACCCACATTTTTACAAATCATGCTTTGCCACCACTGTGCTCCCTTTTTTTGTGCTCGTGCTAGAATATTGTTTGATGCCAAGCTGAATATTCAATTTTATTCGAAGCAAGCACCAATATTGTGAATTCAAAAGAACCTGCATAGATATTTAAATATAGCGAGCTTTCCCATTGGGCGCTCGTGCCGAGTTTTGAATTTCGAATCGCTCGACTCTGCATACATTAAACTCGAGCTCTCCACCAATAGAAAGCTTTATGCAAATCAGCTCAACGACTAATACCAGGAAACCCAGAAAACTAAAGGACGTTTCAGCGTCATAAAAGTTAAGTAGGCAATTTCACAAGCTTTTCAAAATTGCGTTGAATTTTTGCAGGGAGGTTGCGCGATTTATGTTATGTAGCAGAATGTTCCGAAAAGCTAATCTTGATGAATGTTTTTGCCGTGCAAATACAAAGCAGCCATTCTTTTGCATTTGTGGCACATTAAAGGGGGAATATTCGTCCCCCAATTTTTCCCTTGAGCGGACGCTCCCCTCCTTTCCTCCCATTCCATTGTCAGGGTTATCTTTGCATGAGTTAATGACCTCGGCCTCGAGACAGAGGCTATCGATCGGAGGCTGCGTATGTAAATATCTATATGGGGGAATGCCGTCTCGCTTTCTCGTATGCACAAATCACTCATATGCTATCACAAAGCAATTTGCCTCCATGTCTGCTGAATATGCGTATACGCTAATGTTCTGTTTACCATGGTCTGGTGCCCTACTTTCCCACTTCCGCGAGGTGCTTCTTTGAGAATAAACACATATCCATCCTTCCCTACGCATGGATACAGAAGAGTTAGCCACCCACAAAGTAAACAATGCCAACATCTCTTTGTTCATATTATGCTTAGTAGGAATCTCTGCAAAAAGTCCACGTCATTTTTAGGTGCTAAACAAAAATACACCCTTGGGACGAAGCACTTGAGTTTTCGTTCTTCTTGAGCAATCTTCTCTGTTGATAATTAATTTGGTCATTAATGTCACTTCCGAGCCATTTGCCTCGTGACAAAGAGATGCGCGCAGGGAAATGGAATAATATGTACATGTAGTTAGAGAGAAGTGTCCCCATTATTTATCAAGATCGCTGGAGAGTAGAGAAGATTCTTTTACTGCATTTTCACACCCAGAGAAGAATAAATATATGGCTAATTTGATAAGGACCACATGGCCATACTTGCTACTATTGGGGAAGTAAAAACGATTAATATTGGGAGATGATGCTCTTTGCTTAATGAGTTTCTCTCTCTTTGCGTCCTATTTTCTATATTTGGGGAAAACACTTTTCATTGACAAAAGTCGAGTGGACCGTGTGCACACGATAAGAAAGCTAGTACGACCAAAAAATAATCACTAAATCGGGCCGATTTTTTTCACTCCCAAATAATATTATTGATATGTGAAAGGAAGCTGGCTAAGGGTAACAAAAAGCCAAACTGTCTCCCGGGTGCTTTTTACGTAATATTTTCGGATTCCCGGCGGACTTTTGCAAATGGGACGAAATAAGTCATTGGATATAGTTGATTGCAGCGCGGGGATTTTATCCCTTTTTCTTTATTTCCAGGAGATAAATAAATAAGTTGCTAGGGATTAGGCTTGGGTGACTTAAGATGCAAACTTAAACACTTTGGAGGGGTTGGCTCAACTGAACTTTGACATTTTACATGTAGAGTTTCCCGGAAAATTCTAGATAGCTGTAGAATATAAACACTAGCATCATGGAAGGATGGCGATGATAGCTTCTTAACCCGGCAGCGTCCTTTTTCTCGGGAGCAAAAACAATAAACGACTAAGATCGCCAGGACATCGTGAAATGAGATCGCAATGGGTGTCCAGAGGATTTTTTGTCCTCCAAAGAAGAAGATCGCTGGCCTCGCAGCCTCGCGACGGCCTCTATAGTATACTGATTATTGTTTGGGATATCAAATGCTGCCGCTGCTTGCCCCCTTCACTGAGGCATGGTTCCCTTCTACACTAAAGATTGTCCACGCGCTGTTTTTGCGAGGGAAAATTAATAAATCCTCTACCATTTTTTCACTTTCCTCTTCTGAAATTTGCTGCTTCATTTGTCACCCGAATTGGCTGGAACACTGAAGCATACTTACATTATGTACAATGTAGAGGCGGAGGCTGAGGGACTCTCTGGGAAAAGTGAATAATGCTCCTTTTATTATAAAGTGGCTGAGAGAGCCAAAGCAAGGGTCAAACCCCTTTTCCGCCGTTTATGAGGTCTTTTGTATGAAGAACGCAAAAAGGGTCGCCTCGTCGTTCCACAGTCTCTTCAGGATACCGACTTTGGTTTACTTTCTCTAGGAACTGTGCATTAGCCATTATGTACATACATCAGGCTTGCTTTTAAAGCTGCTGGGGTCTCCTACTCTCTTGCTAAAAATCTTTGCTTGCACTACAGCCTAGCTAGCTAGCCTTTCTCTCGATCCTCTTTAGTATTACACACTTTTCGCCACCATCATCCATCACACAAAAGGGAGTCGTGTTATATTATACGAACAGTGTATTTTCACTTTTCCCCTTCAGTCTTGCTTAGAAAAATGTATGTGCAAAATGAGACAAATTGGCCACTCTGCGAGCGAGTCACGAAGTCGCGCTCTTCGAGCCTTGAAAAGCATAAAAATGTCACGTTCATGTATGCAAGAATATGTTTGCTATTATGATGCGTAAAAATTAAATAGCCAAGGCGTAGGTACTTACTTATCTATGGCTTACTCTCAAACAATTCCCTGACTCTATTTTATTGTGATGGTGAATGAGCATTAGGCGAGAGTAAGTAGGGAATGGAATAGAAATGATAAGGCCGAATAATGGACAGACTTCCCCAGGATATAGCGAAATTCAAATAAGCACTGCTTTACTTTCCCTATGGGGAAAACTCCCTGAATCTGACTGTAAGTCGTTATATTCAAAGCGTAGGCAATTCAATTTCGCGCAGAGAATTGGACGAGGATTTAGATAAGCGACAATTGCCTTCGTATAACCTAACACAGTCTCGCGTGAGACCAGCTTTTGTTTATGGGTAGAGCCTCTGTGTATTCTCGTATGTGTACATAATGCCTGATATATTCATTCGTGTAGAATGTAGAATATACAGGAAAAAGCAATAATACAAGATCACAGAATCGGTTTGCTATAATTTGATTTTGTCCAAAGTGGTTGGTTTGCGTGCATATCGCGTGAAATCCCGCTGTGAAGAATACGAGGAGATTTTCGATTTAGGAAAGATTTTCCCCCTCCCTCGACAAAACTTTCAACTTTTCCCCATACCCACTTTGCGGTTGAGATTTGCACTCCTTTAACCCTTTCGTCGCACACGCACCAGACACATCTTGCGTATGTATGCATTCAAACCAACACTTCACACAGAAATTCCCCCTCTTCTCTCTATGGGGGAATTGTACCGCAAGCAGCCGTTTGATATTCAAGTGCGTTCGTCCATGCATTTTTCACACGGCGATTGGATTTTTCCTTTGTAAAGGCCCTTTTGCAAAAAAAGAAGATTTAAATTCTACGCCAATTTTTTCCACGATGGTCGTCGTTGGACAGAGTAAAAATCAGCAGTGAAGGCACGTCGCAGTGAAACGAAGTTGGGCTTGGAATTTTCTTACGTATGGACTTTTTATGGAATAGTACAGTGGATTTTGGACCTCAGCAGGCGTATTCTGATCCGTTCTTTTCTGCATGGCTGAACTGTCCCCTCTTATGGACGAAGGAGGAGAATTTTACCCATGTATGTGTAGAATGGACTTCCACTACTATTATTATCGTTAAGAACGAGCAGAATGAAATTCTGCAGATATTCTCGGTCGAAAAAGGACCAAGGACCTTTTCATTTGGCTGCAAGAAACGACGAAGATAGGTAGATACCTTTAAGTAATATGCCGGTAGACTGAGCAAAAGAGAACTGCGGTTAGATTTTGGTCAGACGACGTCACGTCGAATACAATGCACGGGTAAGCATTATGTAGGGATGGGAGATTGACTTACTTGAGGGCTTTCTAATCCAGCGAGCAGCCTAAAAAACTAGAATTTCAAGCCACGTTTTCGCTTGACCAAGATGGGTTTTCTTCTTGCGAGAGACCCCTATGGACGTCGCCTCGCCGCCTCGTTTACATGTCTATATATTCTCCCGCTGGCTGACAGTTTTCTCATTTCCCTAAAATTGAATTTAGATGGCGCCATTCCCCCCTTACCCAACCATTATGTGGGTATGTGTAGCTACTAAGTTTATGCAGCATTGGCTACAAAAGTCCAGTGTGTGTAGAGGTAGTCACCCAATATATCACCCTGGGGGCTCGATGCGTTGTGGTGTGGAGAGAGAG
>JAAUYL010011449.1_pt1 | contig 10732 bp, 9 predicted proteins | sample 7278011 | NCBI WGS metagenome assembly JAAUYL01 (sample SAMN14350225, study PRJNA611818) | marine sediment metagenome | isolation source: surface marine sediment (1.8m) | place: French Polynesia: Moorea | collected 2018-08 | reverse complement strand
TTGGATCTTGATCCAATATTCTGGATCTGGTTGCTAACGTTAAGAATATACCAGTTCTACTTCCTAGTCTGTGGAATTGAGATATTTGCCGTCAAGTACATGTCCATTGTTGTCCACAAGCGGGTTCTTCATGTTATGGACAACTTTTGGAATATCTATCTGGTGATGGCAAATAGTGCAATCTCCTTAATGTTGAGCTTGATCAACTGCTTCTCTACTGAAGCTTCTGAGCAGTACTTGCTACTGAACAAAGGTTTTCACAGATTCCTTGGGCATGAAACATTTGATTCCAGTCCTTTCAGAAACATTTTACTACTGTTTTTCCTCATATTTGTGTCTTATGTCAGTCTGAAGATTCACAAGGAAAAGAAAAAGCTAAGTATTCAACGTAATAACAACAACACTAATTCCAATTATTACAACAACGAAATGGTTACTTTTGGCGGTTTGATATTCATTGCTTTTGTTTGCATTCTGGCCATTATACTTGGAGAAATCCATTACAATACCGCCCACGGATTCCTATATCATACATTTTTGTCAATGTTTTCCATTCCAATTGTACAATATTTGACAAACCATGATATGAGGCGATATGTCATTGAAGTTTACATTAGTTTTTTGTGGTAAATGTAAGAACATGTCTGGATAAGCACATTTGCTTCATGCTGAAAAAGATGCTCTTAAGAGTTGTTATTATTTCCAACCTTTTAGTTACACAAATAAGTCATTACTATAACAATTAAAAGCCGATTAAATATAGAAAGGACATTTAAAGGTGAAATACCTACTTAGGTGGAAACAGAAATAGAAGAAATGGAGTTCAATTCAGCAGATTTGAACTGGTCTGATCCATTTCTGCTTAACGGACGACCCATTTTTCGTGGAGCCATTGGATCTTGGATGCTGATCCAGCTTGTTTATGGCTCCGTTTTACATCTTGGATTGGCCAGCTTTGAGCATTACGGAGGAGATCCAAAAAAGCGAGGATTGCAAAACCAAGTCAGTAAATGTACTTTGACCATATTGCTTTTGCAAAAAAAGCATTAAATGCCTGTTTTATTAAAGATTGGATCACATTTTTCGGTGGTTCTGGTGGTTTCCTATTGGATTGTTGTTCCAGTGTGGGTGGCCAAGCTCCTGTTTTGGTCTCGCATACCAGAAGCTATATTCTCTCTTTGGATGTTCCTGGCTCTATTTTCTATGTTCTATTTGATCTTGTGCAGCCTTGAAATTGCAGTGATCAAGTACCTGGTCATTGTCATCTACAAACACATGTTCCATGTTGTCGACGACTTCTTTGCGTCCTTCTTTTTCATGACCAACCTGTCCCTTTCCGGCTTGCTATCTCTGGTGGACAGTTTTTCCAAAGAAGCCCTGCATTACAAACTGCTCATGTCGAGAGGCCTGCCAAGATTTCTTGAACCACTTGATGGATCAACACCAATCACTGAAACCTTCATCTATGTCATACTGATTGGTTTCACCATTATTTTCGCTTTTCTTAGCATTGCCATCCATATTGAAAAGTAGAAGACTCACTTAGTTCAATCAACGTCCAATCATGAGCTGAACATCAATGTCAGCAATAAGGAGTTGCTCACCAATCGACTCAGGACAAGCATGGGAGCTCTTGCCATTGTCACAATTGCAGCTGGGGAATTTTACCCCCATGTTGTATATGGATTCTTGTCTTATACACTGGTCGCAATGGTTCTTGCACCTACCAGCGTTTACCTGTCGAATCCAGATTTGAGAAAGTACGTTTTTGAATTGTCAATGTCAGTGCTAACAAACTGACTGCCGCTTTCCTTCATAATTTCCCATTCACGCGTTTTATAAAACAATTGACTAACAGTGGGCCGCATGAGGGCAACAATTCCGGGAGCGCCTTTGATGGAGGCGACTGCTGCCCTGGGTCCAGAAATATTGAACTTAACATATTGTACAGAGTGCACATGTTTAATTATCTAAATGTATCGAATTGAAATGTATTGCAAAGGGCCTATTTCTCTTGATAAAAACAAGAGCGAACAGTTTTTTGGTTGTTGCATTGACAAACTGCAGATTTTCTTAATTTTTCTAAAAAAACATGCATGCTTCATTTACTAGTACTGGCCAGGTGACATTTTAAAACAAGATAGCCAAATAAAAGTGTTTAGACTTATTTAACGTGCCCTGCCTTAATTTTAGTTCAGTTCTCACCTGCGATCTGCGAGGCAAACTGGTCAGACCACTTCTGGAAATAGAGAATGTCTGTTACGAATTTTCTTTAAACAACCAAAATGCTTCAAGAAAACAAATCAATTTTCAACGTTTTTCACGAGGAACAAGAGCGGCAATTTTACAATCCGCACCTGTACAATGTCACTCAACAGCAATGGGAGATTTATGGTAATTAATTCATTAAATGTTTTATTATCTGCGGTTTCAATCACTACTATTTAATTAGGTATATGTATACCGACGTTCGTACTTCTTGGACTGATTATGAACAGTCTGATTTTTGCCACCCTGCTAAAGGACAAAGCAGTCTCCTCCCTCAACTTGCTACTGCATTGTTTGTCATTTTATGACATTCTTGTTGGATTATTTTCATTTTGGGTCTACGCCATCCCTGCCATCTTGGGTCATCTTGGGTAATTAATTATCTCATTAAAAGTTATTATGAGCTCAATTCTATTACTCACCAGACTCTATCCCGAATACCTAATGGAAATCCACCCTGTTTTGATTCCCTATCTCAATCCAATCCTGCACATGGCAATAACCGGAAGTGACTATTTAAATCTGGCTGCAGCTTGTGAACGCTACTTAGTAAGTCCCAATTTAGCTTTTATAAGATTTATTTAATTAACAACAATACTTATTACATCAGGCAACGGACAGAAACTTTCGGGAGGACAAGAAAATTGAGCATCATTTGGGTTGCACACCAAAATCGACCAAGATCTACATCGTGAAAATATTTCTACTGACTGTCCTCTTCAACGTGCCGGCCTTTTTCGAGTTGGAAACGACCTTCATTGACGAGCATAATCAGTATGAAGTTGTGGAAACCGATCTGAGACGGAATGAAGTCTATACCAGCATGTACAGGTGATGAAAAATGCTGTTAATGTTGCATTATTTACATTTATTTGCCTGCAGGTTAATGGCAGAGTTCCTGATTTTCAAAGTTACTCCCTGGTTTGCCTTCTTTGTCATGTGGCTGAGCTTGAACAGGAGGATTAGGTAAACCAAATTATCTAATCCCATAGTATTTATGTATCTAGCTTTATGTCAACTTGTTTGTTGACAGTTTCTACACCAGGAAGAGGTCCATAAGGGTGACAATGACCAAGAAGCAATTTAGTGAAATCCGGGATGTCCGCTTGATCAGTGGAATCATTGGATTGTTTTACATCACGAACGTGCTCACTTTCTACGTGAGCTTCTGTCACATCATGAAATACCACGTGGATCCATTGGTTGACATGCTCTCCAGACTCAGTCTGGTCCTGAACTCCACCTTCAAGTTTCCATTGTACATCATGCTTAGCGAGAGATTTCGCAGCGACGTGAAATCATTGATTTGCCAGAATCCGGAAGGAAATACTGATGACAGCAAAAGTTACGCCAGTTCAGAAGACGACCAAGATGACAACGAGGCTAGAAATGCCATGCTGCAAACTTAGTAGAATTTTTTGAAAATAATATGCCACTGAATATGATACCAGATAATACACTTTGTGACTTTTGTATAGATGTGGTGCGCGCTTTTAAAATCGAGGCATTCAGAATAAAAACTGCTGAGTAAGTCCGTTGAAAAACCTGTGAAATTGAACTGTCAAATCAAAACACATCTAAATAGCTTAGAGCAGTGCTGTTGCTAATGGTTGTGAACCGTAATCAGGGCTAATTAATTACCCTATTTAGTCATTATTATTGTGAAAATGACATGCAACAATAAAGGCTTTGTGGTGACAATTGGAACACTATTGTCAGTTGCCTACATAAACTTTTCATTGATGAACCAGGACAATGTCAACAGAGTTGGCAGTAGTTTCAGTGAAAATCCAAAACCAATATTGCCAACCTACCATAGCAATCATACAGTCTGGATTTCAATGGGATTGTGTTATGACGAGCATACGAAGATTTTGGGCAAGAAAGACTATCCGTACCAAGAAATAACCCCCTTGGCAATTCGGCTATGGAAGCACTTTCGACCCGAGGTCAATGTTTACATCAAACTCATAAGAAACAGGCAAGTCCACGTTAATGTCATAAGAGTCCAATTATATTTTGTTTACAAACTCCACACAAAATATACATTACATCTGGTCTTATACTGTCACAGCACTTGGCATGGAATTGCAGAGATTTTCTATTCACATTGATGAGTTTTGGATTTCAAAATATAGCGATCTGTTAGTTTAGTTTGATAAAGTAAACATATCCAACAATTAAAAGTTTTGAGGGGCAAAGAAATTGGTTTCCCGGTTGGTCTTCATCCGGTGGATTTCTTGTCGGGAAGTGCCGGAATTTTGTCCCGGAAAAAATCCGGACATCTTGGCCATGTCAGCAGTCTTCACTTTCTTCCCAACCTTGCCAACCGGCGTGGATTCTGTCACTCCTGGAGTAAAATGGGCAAGGTTTCCAAAGGTCGGATTGTCTGTGAAAAGAAAACAAAATGTAGTTCTTTTACCTTTTAGATGATATCACTGGACAATGACATTTACCTGGCTCCATCTCAGGAGTTCCGGCTGTTGATGGCGTCATGCTTTCAGCACCCTCTCCTTCTCCTTCACCACCGTCAGCCTCGTCATTATTTTTGAAGAACCAATTTTGTGCGAATCCTTTTTGCAAGAGAAAAGTGGCAAGACGGCTTGGCGGTTTCTCTTCGATTTGGGACATTTGTGACGATGTCGAGTCTTTTCGACTTCTAAACTCTGTAAAATCAAAACATTCATAATCCATTAGCATTTTGGTCTTTGTTGTCTGACTTACCTTCTTCTCCCTCCTTGTCGATTTCCATGTCAAAATGTTCTTCAAGGACAGTCTCACTATGCTTGCGGTCCCTTCTAAGAGCTGCCCGTTTTGATTCGGAAATCCGGCGCTTCATTTCCTTCAGCTGAGCCAGACTCTCCTTGGTTGCCACTGGAAAATCTCCCATTGGCATACTGTCAGCAACCTTGTCGGACAAGTTGTTCAACTTGGTCCGGTTCTGGTAAGCTTCAAACTGTGCAATCTCCTTGGTCGTGATGTTGTCAAAGGAAATCGTTCCCTCCTCACTGATGGCCATGAATTTTCCCCTATCAAAGGACTTGGGCTCTCCAGCATTGGTCCCAATTGCTCCAGGATTGGCAAATCCTTGTGTTATACTGCAAGACAAAGATGTCAGACATCTGTCAAAGTACGTTTTGCTTTTATTTTCTAACCTGTGGGCTTCATGCTCGTGTGTGTTGGGGGACATTCCCATTGGATTTGCAGATTCGTCAAATATGGACCGTTTGAGATTGATCACGGAGGACTTTGGGATCACGATTCCAGCGTCAGCCTGGATCATCCCTGGACTATCGCTGGAGTCCTCGTCCATGATGGCATAGTTGACCACGCCCGACATTGAGTCTGATGAAAATCCCACAGAGCCTCGCCTGGAAGAATCACGAGAGGTTGGAGGAATGTCAATCGTCGTGATGGTTTATTTGTTTAATATTTGCAACGTGATTGTTGCTCACGTTGTCATTGTCTTTTTGAGCGCAATTTCGGACTAAATAATAGTAGTCCAAGGTCGCCCTCTTGAAGGAGAATTCTAGTTTGACTTGATTATACTAAGCTTAAATACAAATATAATCAAACCTAAATTGACGTCTATTTCTTAATCTATACTGGATCAAAGTGTTAGCCCTCATTTTCAACTGCATCTGGATCAATCAAAATCCATCGGTGTAGGATCAGATCTTCCTACCTTGTGTGCATGTGCATGGCAAACTTGGCCAACCAACCACTGTGATGGAGGTCCCCATGGACCGGATGTAGTGTTTCCGGTTTTTGAATGTGGTCACTTCCGGTGGCATCCTGGATCGCTTTTGGATCTGTACAATTCGCCATTTTGCTGGAAGAAACAAAGAAAGTACGAGCTGTTACTAACTTGGTTGCTATACAAAATCCGGATTGAACTGGTATATCAGCAGCAAAAGTGAATCTAAACCAAACACAAAAATATGAAAATTATCTACTTTTCTTTGAATACAGTCATTGCAGGAATCCTTTCTTAAACAAGTCTCAATTGCTACTGCGGAAGGTCCAGACACAATTGTTATGCAACATTTTTATGTTGAGCTTGTAAAAAAACTCACCTTTGTCCTGATTTCAAGTAGGAAGTTATGTAGAAACTGAAGACACTGACACAGTCTGTTGCCAAGCAAAGCCAGTCCACTAATTCACTTGAAAAAATCTCTGACCAATAACTGTTCTGTGATCTTAATAAAATTCACTTTTTTCAGAGTCGCAATTTTATGATTTTTACTTTTTTCCTCCTTTCTGTCACGGGAAATGAATATTTGGAGCGGAGCGTGAAGGAATTTCTGAGCGAAGCTCTCACACCTTCGAGAAAGCAACTCCGCTACTAAAAGGTGCCAAGTAACTTTGAACTTCTACTGATAAAATCCAAAAAAAAATAACATAGTTCTGTAGTAACAGCTCACGTTAAAAAGCTCCTTGTACTGCAAACTGTTTAATTCTTGAAGTCTGCTATGACATCACATGCACTCAAGTAGAGTTTCCTCAGCTGAAATAATAATCCTTCAGTTTTATGCCGTTAATACAAATTATAAGTACTTTGACTAGATGGCGCTAGTGTCGATTGGTGGATCTCTCAACTGAAAATTAACTCTATTTAATTCAAAGACACTGCGCAGTCGCATTACAAAAAGAAAGTAGTAGAAGTTATCAGCTACAGACTAGCGCGTTACCTGTTCAAAATGAACTTTGCTTTATGCTTTGACCACAAAGTTGCTAACGCATCCAAATCAGTGGCGTGATTTTTTTGGCTTCGAATGTCACCGGCTTTCAAGGGTATTTTAGGGTTTAAAAAATGCTAAGTATTATCTTCCATTATTGGAGGTTCCAACTCCAAGCAATTTTATAAAAATCGATGCTGGCGACACTAGCGGAGAAATCTGGCATTTTATCATATTTGAAAAATCTAAGACGTTATTGAGAAAACCAGTTTCTGTTAGACTCAGGTAAAAATCCCCTGCTTTACAAAAGAATATGCCATGAAACCAAAACGTGGACAAATGATGATGCACACTGAAATTAATTACAGTTTGATTGAATAATTACAGGAAAACCTTCACGGCACCAATGAAAATGTACGAGCAAAATCTCAAAGAATCCGGAGCGGATATCGTGGAATGGTCATTGACATCAGACGCAGGCAATCTCAGCTGCGTCTTGCAAGCTCAAATGTCCCGCCTTTTCCTCTATCGGTAAATAAAATTACCATTCACCGAAACCGGAAATCAACATTGATTTATATATAGGAGACCGGAAGTCAAGCCGAGTGACCTTGTCATGACAGTAGACGTGAATCTGTTTGTAATGGGAAGTCATATTCTGGAACCGATTGACCGGTATCCAAATCACCGACTGTGGATTCCACAATATTACGACACTGCCGACATATCCTATGGATTTGGGGAGACCTTCAATGAGGTATAATGTCACTTCCGGTTGACAATGTCAATGTCACTGTCAAATGACTTCCGGTTTTGCAGAATCTCATGGCAATGTCAGCTGAAGATTGGAAGATGCTGCTGAACGCTCCGGATGGGCTCACAGAATCCTGGGTTCATGAAAAGCAAGAGGAAATTGCGCTGGATAAAAGTCAAACATGGTACCACATTCTTAAATGCTTAAGGAGTAATTAACTTTTTAATTAGTATTAATTATCCTAAATTAGGTATTATGATCAGTGGGTCACCACTCATGGAATCCTCAAAAACAAGCTGTGCAATGTTCCCGCCAAAAGTGGACTGTGGAAAAACAAAGGACTGAAGTTCGATCCCACCTTTAACGATACAGGTAATCAGATGCTGCTGTTTGTTTACATTTTATTTTTCACGTGGGTTTGTTTACATTTTCAGGCATTTGCTGGCATGGTTATGGATACAAGGATTGTAACAGAGATATTCACATCGTACCACATGGTTGCAAGTGGTGGCATTTTTATCCGGATGAAAACTTTGTCGCCCATGTGAAAAAATTCAATGAAATCACGAAAAATGAGTATAAAATCAACTTGAAAGACATTTACGAACAGTCCAAAGATCTTACAAAAGCCTGAAGTGAGCAAAAGAAGAAAAATTCATGCTGAAATAAAAAAAGTTTAAATCAAATATAAAAGTTGTCTCCTTATTGACTCGTCTTCTACGTTGCAGGATCTCTTTAAAAAACTGCTCGTATATTTAAATACCACTGGCTCTTTTTGCTTTGTTCAGAGAAAGTATAAATACGAGCGCATTTTTGATAGTTTGTTGTAATATCGAAACATCACTTTTTTCTCAGAAAAATATACCACTCTAATTTGACATCCGTTTGTTTTAATAACTAATAACGGACAGATCAAAATCCCACCTAACTTTTTAGTGATTGCTCGGTGTAAAAAGATCTGCATTAAACGCATGTCAATCAAAAATTCGTGAAAAAATGTCAACCTCATGATATTTGAATCTGGTTGTTTGAGGAGAGTGCTAATTATCCTTTCATTGTATTTTGTTTCGGTAGTACCAATTTTGACAGAAAATGGCAATGCAAATAATTTGATAAAAATATTAACTCGATCTATTTATCGATTTGAAATCAGAATTTTTTCCCACGATTATTGAAACGCAGAGATCCAATTCAGTCCGATTAAATTATGAAATTGTGGGTAAAACTTTAGGAATTTCGGGGGTCCTGGGCAAAATTATATTGCACACATCCGATGAACGAAAATGGTTTCATAATAACCAAGTATGTGAAAAGGCCCAAAACGATTAGAATTTTCAAGGATACCTAAATAATTTCCTACAATTTATCGAATATATTGAATTAGGATAATGATTTGGTGACTGCAATGTTGTGTTTTGCTTCCAAAAATCTTGAAAAAATATGTAATTAAGTGGTAAATATTTTTTCTAGAACGATTGCCAAGTGTTTATTTTAAGGTCACCATTTTTTTTATCGCGGACCAGATTTCACAAGTTTTTTTTCTTTTAATTTCAGCTATTTCTTAGATTGATTTGAAGTGTGTCCGCTATTCTTAAGTATTAAGGCATTATTCCAAAAATGCAAGTCATGATTATTTTTGTTATTATTAGATATTTTTTTCAATTCTTTTGCCTGCAAGAAGACGGAGAAGAGAGGACATCATCTCAAGGAACCTTCAAAACGTTTGCTTGGAATAAATTCTAAGTGTTGGGCTTGGCCATGATGACAGACAATTTTTAGAAAATATTTTTACCAACCACTAATAAAAATGCATCAGGTTACATTAGTTTGTAGGATACAAAATAAACATTTTAGAATGCTAAGAAATTAATCAAATATTTGTTTATCTAGAACTTTCCCTTTATCAAAGTCTAGTTTTCAAAGAAAATTCATTTTTAGTGTTGGGCTCTAAGTTTTGTTTTGCTTGATTTCACAATATTTTTGGAGAAGAAACATTTGTTTTTGCTTGTTTCTCTGGCTGCTTTTACAACACTTTAAAATTTCCAAAATCATCCATCAAAAAGTTAATCGACTCTGAGAATTGGAGAACACTTGTACTTACTTAGATATTTCTTTGTCGTTCCTAATTTTTTTCTCTCCATGTGATTTTCAAATTTTGCAAAATGTCAAGACTGGTTATTAAAAAACCTGACTATCTTCCCAGTCCCACGTGCATTGATATTTTCGCAGAAAAAAATGCGGATTTTCTTGCAAAAAAAAGCATTTTTTTATTGAGGCGTGTGAGATTTTGCGACTTCAAAGAGAGCCCAAATTTTTGCGATCACTGTTTCTTTTCTTTCAGTACATTGATGTCCAAAGTCATTCAGGATTGTTTGCTTCGCAATAATTGGTTTCGCTTCGCTCAAAAAGGTAGGAGGTCTCTGTCTCTGGCCATAAAATATGCTGCTTGGGGGAAACAAAACTTTGATTAATTCTGTGCAAGTTTTGTGTATAACTTACTTATTTAGCGTGTCGTCAAAGGCAAGAGCAATATTAACAACAACAGTAAAAGTAATTTTCTATTAGGTATATTTGCTCAAAGCCAAAAAATAACGATTTGCTTTTACTCACTTTTGTATAGGAACTCTTTTAGTCGGAAAAAGTCATTCAGAAAGGTGCATGTTTTTTATTAGGGCTTGCCAAATGTCCATGGTTAGGGTTCGTCCACTGCCACTGAGTGGAGAACCGACTCTATAGTCTCACAAGAGCTTTGATAAAAGTGGAGGGTGCGCGTAATCTATACAAGCACAATTCGTACGCTGTCCAAGACAACAAAGTATCATAGCAATGAGAATACCTCCAATCCAAAGAGCGCTATTTAATACTCGTCGTACCCCTGGCTCACCTGTCCCGCGGCTAAACAGAATTCCCACTCAGTTGCAGGCAAGTTTGTTTACGTTTTCTGGCAGTGATTTCTGACTCTGCCATTGTTTACAATTAGAACAATTGAATCAACAACGAATATTCAGTGATCTCTTTGAAATCCAACACC
>JAAUYL010020352.1_pt1 | contig 10736 bp, 8 predicted proteins | sample 7278011 | NCBI WGS metagenome assembly JAAUYL01 (sample SAMN14350225, study PRJNA611818) | marine sediment metagenome | isolation source: surface marine sediment (1.8m) | place: French Polynesia: Moorea | collected 2018-08 | reverse complement strand
CTATAGTGCTACTCAAAAGTCTGAGGTCTTACCTCCAGGAAATGAAAATTCAAATGAAAAGTCTGAGGTCTTACCTCCAGGAAATGAAAATTCAAAAATCTTAACTCCAAACTATAGTGCTACTCAAAAGTCTCAGGTCTTACCTCCGGGAAATGAAAATTCAAATGAAAAGTCTGACCTATCCCTTCCCAGAAATGAAAATTCAAAAATCCTAACTTCAAACTACAGTACTAGTGAAAAGTATCCGATCTTGCCTGGGGAAAATGAAAAAGACTTAATTATTCTTACAGAATGTCCCACAAGCTGGAATGACTTACGAATCTGGTTCCGACGAGCAATAAATCAACAGAAGAAACTAGCGATCGCCTACTCCCAACCTCCCATTGTCCCTCCCCTAGAAATCTGGCAAAAACTCCTGGGAATTGCCAAATATCTCAGCCGTACAAGCCAACCTGTCACTCGTTATCAATTGCTAAAAAAGTTAAATATTGGCGATCCTACTCTTAAATTAGGTTTCAAATTAATACAACATTTTGGATTTAATGTCAAGTATAAAGACAGAAGTTTTTACATAATCCAGAATCAAACCAAAAATCAAAAAGCCTCCTGGGTCGAAAATTCTTTAACAGAAACTTCATCCCAAACAGTCCAAAAGTTCCTAGCAGCAGTATCAGAAGAACAATTTAGGCAAAAATACTTTTGTGAAGTGCCTCTAAAAACAATAGAAGCGATCGCCTCCCAAACAATTTTAGAAGATACCAATACTTCTATTCCCTTCTAGTTGCTCTACAATAATTGAAGAAGTTGTGACACAGAATCGCTCCTAATTATGCTCATTTGTCCCCAATGTGAGTTTGAAAATCCGAACAATCATAAATATTGTCAAAAATGTGGTATATCCTTAACTGACAAGAGTTGTCATCAATGTGGATTACAAGTCCCCTTGAGCGCTCTACAATGTCACAACTGTGGAGCCTATACAGGTCAGGTATGGAAGGCAATCATTTACTATCAAACAGAAATTACTACTCCAAGTATACCAGAGATTAATGTTAAGAAACTGAGCCAAGAAGAATTCATTGCAGGAGGAAACCCCTTGGCCAAAGATTCGGCAGAGTCAGCAGCAGATATAATTACTGAAGAATCTGAAGAAATTTTAGAATCTTCTCAGAACTTGGAGGAGAAAATTGAAATAGAAGATACTCCAGAACCTGACAATCTTACTAAATCAGTTTTAAATATAGAAGTAGAAGAAACTCAACCAAAAGCAATAGAATGCTCAGATGATTTAGAATTAGCAACTGTAGATATACTTAGCCCAATGTCTGAAGCAGTAAACACAGAGAATCCATTATCCTTAAACGATACAGAAATTCTCTCCACTGCATCAGAAGAAAAATACTTAGACCCTCAACAACGCTACCAAGTATTGGAAACTATACCAGCAAGCAATCAAGGTCAAACAGTAGTTGTGCAAGTATTAGACCGTTACCCACTAGAAGAAACCCCAATTCAAGCTTGGTTGAAAAATAACTGTGATAAGCAAATAACTCCCGAAACGATGGAAGCTTTAATCATCCCCATAATTGCCCAACCATATATAGCATTACAGACCCAAATCCCTAAACATTTGCCAACTATTCACGATAGTTGGCGAGGATACTTGGAGGAAAGTTCGCGATTCCTTCGGAATGCTGCGCAAACGCCAAAGGAAGAAATACTACTTTTGACTGATTATAGTAGTTGGCCACGATTAGTTGACCTCTGGGGAAACCCACAACTCCCCCAACTACAAATTTTATCGTGGTTGCAACAAATGACTGAATTGTGGATAGCTCTAACACCTTGGGATTGTTGTCAAAGTATACTCGAAGATGAAAACCTTTGGGTAAATCAAGCAGATAATAACTCTATCAAGTTGCAACGCTTGTACTCAAAACCCGGTGAAGCGAAAACTCTAGGAAATTTAATGCTATTCTGGCAATGGTTGTTTGAGAAATCCCAACGTACACAATTTGGTTGGATAACAGCTTTATTTCAAGATTGGCAGAATGGTGAGATACAAACTATTGAACAATTGCGATCGTATCTAATGAATACTCAAGATAACTTACAACCTCAAGCACCTGCTAAATCTGCACCTACAGTTTTGCAAACGGATGATTCTGCCTCGGAAATAGTAGATAATATTGAGACTCAAGATACTGAACTTTTACCAATACAATTGGTAAGTTTGGAAAGTTCCGGTAAAAGTGATGTAGGCAGTCAACGCGAGCATAATGAAGATACTTTTGGAATTCAAACTCAGATAGAAAGTCAAGAAACCTCTACAGAAAGAATTATTCAGGCTAAAGGAATTTATGTACTTTGTGATGGTATGGGAGGACACGCTAGTGGAGAAATAGCTAGTCAGTTAGGAGTAGACACTATAAAACAATACTTTAAAGCAGAAGGTAGTTGGTCAATAGGTTTGCCTTCAGAGGAAACAATTCGTGAAGCAATTTTACAGGCAAATGAGGTAATTTACAATATTAACCAACAAGAAGTTCGTTCTGGTAGTAGTCGGATGGGTACTACTTTAGTTATGGCTATGATTTACGATACAAAAGTAGCTGTAGCTCATGTAGGGGATAGTCGTTTGTATCGTTTTTCTCATAAGGGAGGTTTAGAGCAGATGACTCTAGACCATGAAGTAGGTCAAAGAGAAATTAATCGCGGAGTTGAACCAGAAATAGCTTATGGTCGCCCCGATGCTTATCAATTGACTCAAGCTTTAGGACCACGAGATGAAAATTTTGTTAGACCTGATATACAGTTTTTTAATCTTAATGAGGATAGTCTATTAATTTTAGCGTCTGATGGTTTAACAGATAATCAGCTTCTGGAAAACAATTGGCAGAGTCACCTGGAACCACTTCTAGACAAACAAGCTAATTTGGAGTTGGGTGTAAGTAAGTTAATTGATTTGGCAAATCAATATAATGGTCACGATAATATTACAGCAATTGTTATTCGTGCTTTAGTAAAGCCACAAGAAAGAATGGATAATGGATAATGAATAATGAATAATAAAAACTATCTCTAATTATTGCTTTGCTTAATTTATCTGGCGCGCATTGACATATAAAGGTATTAGCCTTTTTTACCTTGAAAAAAGTACCTGGTTTTCAGCCCTTCATGCTCAAAAAGTTAGCCTAAATGGGTTGACGCGAGGCAGAAAAATTACTCTTGCTATTATGCACGACCACCTTCTCTATAACTTTCCGTTCCTCCTGACTCTTAACTACTCCCTACTCCCTACTCCCTACTCCCTCTAAAATTGTGATTAGGTTAACCCTCCTAGACCCTCAAAAAAATACTCCTTTAAAAAATTGGGACTTTCAGAGCGAATCAATAATTAAGGTTGGTCGCTCTCCTGATAATAGTATTGTTTTATCTGATAGTTTAGTTTCCCGATATCATCTGGAGTTACATAAAATATCAAAGTCTCAATCTGGAAATCTTTGGCGTTTGGTTAGTCAAGGCACAAATGGAACTTTTGTTAATGGAGTTTTGATGTCTCAGGGAATTGTTTCTGATGGTTCCCTGATACAGTTAGCCAGAGGTGGCCCTATTTTCAAGTTTCAAGTTCAGCCTCCATCTGCTGCAAAGATTTCCCAGCAATGTTGTCCTCGTGCTGGTGATAACCCACCAGGAAATTTATTCTGTATCTATTGTGGTCAACCAATTCAGGTTGAACGCAGTATTAAGCATTATCAAGTTTTACGGATATTGGGTCAAGGTGGCATGGGTACTACCTACTTGGCTTGGGATCGGGAGCGACATAATTCCCAAGGTAAGGGGGCTTTACCTGCTGCTGCTTTAGTGGTACTCAAGGAAATGAATGCTGATATGGCTCAAATTCGTAAGGCTCAAGAATTATTTGAGCGAGAAGCTAGAGCGCTCAAATCATTAAACCATCCAGGAATTCCTAAGTTTTTCGACTTTTTTGTCGAAGAAGACAAGAAATATTTGGCAATGGAAATGATTCATGGTCAGGATTTGGAGAAACGCATTGCTATTCAAGGACCGATTTTGCCACAACAGGCAATAGAGTGGATGATTCAGACTTGTGAAGTCCTAGAATACATTCACTCACAAGATCCTCCACTGATTCATAGGGATATTAAACCTGCTAATCTTCTAGTGCGCCGTCGCGATAATCAGATAGTGGTTTTGGATTTTGGGGCAGTTAAAGAAATTGGAACGCCTTTAGGTACGCGAATTGGCGCAGAAGGTTATAGCGCCCCCGAACAAGACCGCGGGCAACCTTTAACTCAATCTGATTTGTATGCGGTAGGTGCAACTCTGATTTTTTTGCTGACAGGTCAAAGTCCAATGCACTTTTATGATAATCGTGGTAATGGTTATCGGTTTTATATTGAAAGCGTTCCCACTATTACATCACAACTACGGGAGGTGATTGAAAAAGTTACACAACCATTGCCTAGCGATCGCTATCAAACTGCTCCAGAGTTAGCAGAAGCCTTGAATAGTTGTCTTTAAAAAGCAAACATAATCAGTTTTAATAAGCTGATACTAAATCTGGTTTAGATGTGTTATTTCTGAAAGGAGATAACAGAAAAAAATGATGAAAATCTTTTGTCAATCTGACTTGGTATCAGCGATATAAAGGTATATTTCAGTTCTTGACAAGGAATGCTTGTAGTAGTGCAATACTATCTCATTATCCATATTGTGCAAGATTTAACCTACTCAAATCAGTTAGAACAATCATATTATAGGTTCACCATTCACGGTAAAGGCAGTTAGCTACAAAGGAGGAAATATTAATGGTTTGTGCACCGTTTACATATCTTGGAATTACGGTTTTACACTTGGGGCACTTAAACAATTTTGAGGAACCAAGTTTTTTTTGAACATGACCACAGTTGCCACAAGTTTTATAACCATAAGCTTCCTGATAACGGAAAAATATTAAGGCTTTGTTTTGATCAGCCTGGCTTGAGTCCGATCGAGAAGTTAGTAAACTAATCTTCTTCCCAGGCCTCGACAGCTAATAGTTCACTAATTGGATCTTGCATCGAAAAACCAAACTCTTGCAGTTCTTTTTTCCAATAGTGCCATTTATCCCCAAAAAGTAGGGCAATCTTCCAGATACTATCTGTTGGCTTGATTATATTAGACTTCAGAAGGGAATTCACCTGACGCTGGAGTTTATCCATCGGGTGTATAACCTGTTGGCTCATAATACCTCTTAATTTTTTGAAATTCTCCTGAACACTACCTCCCCATTCTCACTTTTACCGATTCGTGGATTTTTCGTGGCCTTGGGAAAGGTGCTTTATATGTTTATAATGTAGAATACTTACTTTTGGCAACCCACTATAAGTAAAACTAAATTATTTAAAACTCATGGTAAGATTTATTTATGCTTCTTCTTGAGTTTTTATGTGTTTTCCTACTTGAAAAAAATTAATTAATGTGATATACAAAAATTGTATTCCTAGATAGGTAAACAATATTTTTTTCGATTATTCGATTATACTGAAAATTATAACACAAATTTAGATATAGATCAAGATTTAGTTAGTCTGATGAGTAATTTTTGTATATTTAGTTATGCTGATTAGCCGTTCGGCATTTATACTACTTATAGATAGGACTTATGGAAAGAAACCCGGTTTCTACGATAAATCTGGTTTGAATAATCGACATCTAGGCACATAAACTGGTTTAGGGGTTCCCGTGGGTTAATCCTATATTTATCTAAGTCCTGAGAAAGGGTAGGGTTTCATTGGTGAGAGAGACTTGAATGCTAGTTTAAATCTGGCTAAGGCGGTCTAGGGGAGCCGTCGGATTGGCGACGTATCGACCGTAACAGCCTGTGGACTGGGTAAGGCCGATGTTGCCAGGTAGAAGCGGGAATAGAACAGATAATTGTAGATTTCGATTATTATCATAGGTTTCTAAGAAGGGCGATTACTCGATTGTGGAAAGATTAGGATTAACAATATAGTTCTATTCTTAACCTGTCCACCTCAACCAAAAACAATACAAATACTAAAAGTCAGTTAATAGTCTAACTTTTCTGAGAGCAAAAGTTAATACAGTTTCCTGTGAAGAAATAATATCAGCTCGACCTTCCATTCCTGGTTGAATCGGATATTGACGATCGCCCTTGACTAAGTAAGGTTTTTCTGGTTCTATAGTGACCTCATAATAAGCTTCTTGAAGGACTTCTGGGGCGATCGCATCTGGAGAAATTGAACTGACAGTTCCTTTGAGAATACCATAATCAGGGAAAGGATAAGCAGAAATCCGAATTTGCACGGGTTGACCTACTTTCACCCTGGCAATATCTGCTGCTGTCACTCTACCTTTAAATACTAAAGGTGTATTACTAGGAACAATCTGAGCGATCGCTGCTCCTGATTCTACAGTTTGCCCAGGATTACGCAAAGATAACTTAAGTATAGTTCCATTTGCAGGAGCGCTAATTACGCTATTATCAAGCTTAATATTTATCTGTTCTAGTTCTCTGTTGCCAGCAGTCAATTCTTTAATTAGTTCTGTTCGCTTGACTATCAGATCGCGTCTATCTTTGGCAAATTGTTGAGCAACTGTAGGCAAAGATTGGGATAGTTGTAAAATAGCTGATTCAATGGATGATTCATCTATTTTCTTATTTGCTAGTGTAGTCGATCGGGATTGCTGAAAAGTTTGAGGTTTAGCTGTAGCTATAATTTGAACTTCTAGAGCAGCAAGTTGTTGATTTATCTGCTCTAATTCTATGTCACACTGTTTGATTTTTTCTTGTAGTTGATTTTTTTGACGATTAAGAGCAGATTCATCTATGCGTGCGATCGGATCTCCCATTTGAACTGCTTGATTTTCATTTACGTCTATACTATCAACTTTACCTTCTGTAAGTGCTTGAACAATTCTTACATCTCCTGTTGGTCTAGCAATAGCTTCAGTTCTCACAGTAGGATTATACTTGACTACACTCATTAGGGCAATAGCTGCACCAAATGTTCCCACTAAGAACATTCCCCCTATTTTATTCCAACGACTCATAGGAGGTAGAAATTCATCACTTTCTAGGGGTTGTAGTTCTATAGAGTCAGAATTATTGAACATAATTTATTTTCACTTGCTAAAATAATTTTTTTGAGACTAAATTTGAGAAACGCTATATCAAGTTCAGCTAATTACCTACGATATGTGATTGTAAATGCCTTTACTAGGGGTTTGGTCTGCAAACCCCTATACATGACTGGCAATGACAAATGTTTTATCGAACATAATATAACTACTCCAACTAATTACCTTATTTATATTCTTCCGTGTTAAATCAAATATTGTCGGGGAAGTTCTCATCTCACTCTGAAATTTTAATCTTTCTATGAGTTATCTTACTTCTCGATTTTTTTTTATTTTCTCTACTGGAAATTCTCTAGCTTAGGAGTTATTTTGTCAGCGATCCGGATCAGGTTAAAACTGGCAGAAATTAGGATTAAAGTTAAGTAGTTGTACAAAATAAGTTTCCTAGTTGAGAGAGGGAACAGGAGACAGGTAGTCAATAGGATGTGTAATTAATTTTACATAGGAACTTAATACTCAATATAAAATTATCATAGAAGTTGGCAAAAATCCGGATACTGCAGATTATTTTGGAAGTATAAACTAAAATTCCTTCAGAAGTTAAATAAATCAGCAAAGATTACTGCTATTTTCATAAAATTATTAACCATGAGGAAGTTCATCATGCAAGAATCTCAACAAAAGCAATTTTTTACAGAACTGAATTCAGAAGAATCTACCACAATAAATGGTGGTTACAATGAAAATTATCAACATCGCCGTAGTTTTTTAGGTTTTCAACTTTGTCCTCGCAGTTATTATGGTTATAACCGTTCTTCTCCTGACTATGAACGTTATAGTTCTAATTATTATAAGGGGAATATAAGAGGCTATTACTAAGGTAATTTCAGTTATCAGTTAACAGTTATCAGTTAACAGTACATCCTACTGAGGTAGGAGGTTTGAAATACTGATACCAAATCGGCCTTAGTGAGACGGTATTTTTAAAGTTACAGCTTTTGCTACATAAGAGATTTGACGATGGAACAAGCCTGTTTTTATACCCGGATTTGGTATGATACCTGATTTTCTGGTCAATTTTTTCATATTTCAATCAGAGATAAATTATCAGCATTTAGCTGTTTAATATATTTATAAGTAGTGGACCGACACAGCTAAAACTGTGCATTAGGGAGATGGGGAGATGGGGAGATGGGGAGATTGGGAGCAAAATTGTTGTTGGGTTTCGTCCCTCAACCCAACCTACACTTATTGCACCATTTTAGATGTGTCAGTTTAGTAGGTTGTTCAACAATTAATAATTAATAATTACCTCTCGAAAGAAAACGGATAGGATTGACTAATCATGAAAATTTTTTCTTCTCAAGAGGAGATTGGATATGGCGAGGTCTCCTCGCCATCCCATCCTAACGGACTGCTCCGCAAACGACCGCTTTTTCCCCTTGAAAGGGTTGGCTTTTAACCAAGGTATTTAATTAATAATTATTAATTATTAATTATTCGGTAAGGGAAATAGATTGAAAAACTGAACATAGCTCCAAGTTAGATAGATCAATCAATAAATTTTAGAGATTAAACTATTACTATATCAGCTTGTAATGCTATTTAAATACAAGTTTGATCAAGATTTTATATTTGTAGCAAATCTTGATTATAACTACTTACTTATTGTATAAATTTATTGATATGATTTAGCAATAAAATCCAACATTTTCCTCGTTTCTTCTTTCTTTTTAATTCTTCCTTCACTCATTGATTATGACTCCTTTTTTAATCAGTTATATAGCAGTCATATTTTAATATTTTCAGAGTTTTTATAGCGTTTCTCAGCCTAATGAGGTACACATATCTTTATTTGTATTCTATTTCCTGTTAAGTGTTAAGTGTTAAGTGTTCCCTAAAACTAAGGAATTTTGTACCTCACTCTTCTTGGGAATTGCTATATGTATTTTATGATTTTTAACAAATCATTTAGGATTGCTATATTTAATTCAAAACTATTTAGCTCGGTATCTATCCGGATGTTGTTAACTACTAAAGAAGAATGAATTGTAATTCCTAGTAGTAAACAGGAATTATTAAACGTTACTAATGTAATTAATCTTGAGGAAAATATCGATGCAAGAAAAAGAAAATAACCAACTCTTTACTGACCTTTCTACTGAAGAGTCTGCTACTATCAATGGGGGTCATGGATATTATGGTCGTTACCGTCGTAGCCGTTATTACGGTTATGGCTATCGTCGTTATTATCGTCGGCCTGTACGTTACTACTCCCGTCGTCGATACTATGGCGGCTGCTACTAATTAAAATTTTTTAAGAGTAGTTTTCTCCTGATTAATTGAAAAAAAAAGTAAATTTTTTAGTGCTTTTTATCAGCTCATAAATAGCATATAATCAGGAAAAAAATCTCCGGATGCTGGAAGTAACTAACGAATAATAGATCGGAAATTACAAGATAGTTAAATAAAATTATAGAGATTTTAACTATCTTGTAAACCGAAATAAAGCAGAGGATAATCTTATGCAAGAAACTCAAAACAGCGAACTATTTTCTAATCTTTCTTCTGAAGAATCTGCCACTATTAATGGTGGTCATTATTACGATGATTGTTACGGTTATGGTTATGGTCGCCCTGTACGTTACTATCGTCGTCCTGTTAGCTACCACTATCGTAGCTACAGTTACCATTCTCGCCCTGTCAGTTATAGCTACAGAGGCTATAACGATTGCTACTAAAAATTAGCGATGTAAGCCTGATTTAAGCTAATTTAAGTTCAACTAATTCAACTAAATTTAGCAGCTACAAAATTATAGGTGCTTTTTGAGCAAACTTGAAGTAGCTATCAGATTTGTTGACGGAGTATTCCCTCAACAGCAGTCAGTTATCAGCCCCAAAAATATAGTTACCCAATTATTTAAAAGCTTGGGTTTCAATCTCTTTTAAAACTACTGAAAAACTGACTGCTAATTTACAAAGGCTTTTTAAACACCAGTTGAATAGAAATAAAAAAATATCCTGAAGCTCTAACTCACTTAAAGAATAATCTATTATAAATCACGAGATAGTTGCATAAATAAATATAAGTTTATACTAGCTTGTTGATTAAATTAACTCTGAGGAAAAAATGATGCAAGAAATTCAAAATAACGAACTATTTTCTGATATTTCTACTGAAGATTCTGCCAGTATTAATGGTGGTCATGGTTGTGGTTGTGATGGTTACGGTCGCGGTCGCTCTGTAAGTTATGGCTATGGTCGCCGTGGCTATTACTATGGTGGTTATGGATATGGGCGCCCTGTACGTTATGGCTACCGTCATCGTAGTTATGGCTACGGTTATGGTGGCTATCGTCGTGGTGGCTGCTACTAAAAGTTATATCATGGTGGAATTATAACTTTAATTGACATTGCACTAAATCAAGTACCTATAGTTTTATGGGTGCTTTTTTCTCATTTTATTCATAGTAAATAGGGTAGTCCTGCATGATAATGGTGAGGATATATATTTTTTAGGCGTTGGTGATGCGTGGCTATGATTATGTATTAATTTTCCATTAATGCTAATTGCCTAACTATTAACATTGAGCATTTTATATTTGGCAAAATTTAGGTTTCATAGCTTG
>JAAUYL010043961.1_pt1 | contig 10738 bp, 7 predicted proteins | sample 7278011 | NCBI WGS metagenome assembly JAAUYL01 (sample SAMN14350225, study PRJNA611818) | marine sediment metagenome | isolation source: surface marine sediment (1.8m) | place: French Polynesia: Moorea | collected 2018-08 | reverse complement strand
ATCCTTGACAATTTGGTGAGAACAGCCTTGGCCTCACTTCACACAAAATTTTTCGAACGAACGAAATTGCCAATTTTCCTTCCTACCGACGTCCTGCCGTATTTCCCTTGTAACACTACCAACTTTATAATAATGACTGGCTGTGAAGGTTTTTAATCACAGTGATTTACTATGTCTAACACTATTTTCTGATTGAATGAAATGGATGGAACGCGATAAGAAATTGTAGAGTGGAGTCTGAGCCACCTTCTAAGTTGTCCGATTGCGGTCTAGTCTAGGAAAAAAAATGAGGTGCAACCTTTTGTGTCTTACAAAAGTCAGATTCGTTTCTTCCGTTTCTGAGAATCGTTCTCGTTCTTTAATTTCGTTTAGTTTCGGCGGATGGTGGAAGGCAGTAATTAACCTTGTCAGAAAAGTAGGTGTGAAAAAATAGGGCAAAGCCAATTTTTCGAAATGCTATGTTATCCTCGTGCACATAACCAATCCAGACTCTTGCTTCTTGGGAGCGAAAACCCGCGGTTTCGAAAAGCGGGAACGAACGAGATGCCCAAGTGCCCAAAAACTAATCTTCTTCCAATTCGACGACTATGAATAACTAAAACATAGCATCCAAACTTCTGCCTACTCGAAAAAAAAAGTATATTTTTGTAGAATTCCACACGTGCTCGTGAAACTATCTGCAAACAGTCCAATAAATTGATTTCGACTTAAAAACACCATATGCACGTCAGAAGGTCGTCGCTGCGTCACAAATTAGCGGTGTAGTGGGAACAATCTGACCTGAGGCTTAGTGCTTCATTTTTTGTTCGGTCATTTCAAGCTAAAATATGCAATTTAATCACAACCTGCCCCGACCAACCCATTGAAATGACAAAAGTTTTGCTGCAATCGATTTCATGCTTCAGTAGTTATTTTTGGACAACTGTTATTTAAGAGTGAGTAGTTTGTGCAGAGTTTTGCAAACAAACCAACAATTTTGTAGAAAATGCAGCTTTTAACGTACCACACAAATCTCACTAAAAGCAAGCAAAGACACACTGCATTCATGAACAGGCGTCAATTTTACGCTTTGACCAAGGTACCAGAGTATTAGTTCAATCACAACAGACACTTTTTGCAAAAATTAATTAGTATCTTTTAAGCTCATAACAGCTTAATTACGGGTTAAGCCATGCAATTTACTTTCCAAATGAGCCACTTTTTCATGGGGTATGCTGCATGCTTGTATACTGTATTCAACAAATCTGTCTCCGTTGTCCTGTCAACTGTGATGCCTAGCAGTTTTTCGGGGACGGGGCCAGTTTGATTTTGAGCTGACCATGTAAACGCCAATCATTTTTGTTGTTGATGTTGATCAACTTTGGTCCGACCAATTTTGTGGAGCAAAATAAAATGCCTGCGAGGAGATCGGAAGTACACAGACAAAAAGCGCCGCACGTAACGCCATAAACACATGTAAAAAGTGAGCACAAACTCTTGATGAGTTTCAGGCACGCCATATGCCATGGACTGGACACATTCTTTGGACTTTTAATTTGCAGGACTACATGCATTTCGCTGTCATTTAAAAATGTATCTACGTTGTCCACGCAGAGGTCGCATTTTTTTACTATTATCATGTTACTTCAGTGTGAGTATGCAAGCCAGAGATTCGGGGGGTGACCTCTGTTCTTATTAGTCAAACATCGTGTGGTGTGTGAAAATGATCCCATTAAAACGGCCACCCACCTTGTCGGGACTTATAAAAGAAACTAAACAAACGGCCGTGGTCAGATGTGTTTCCGGTTTTGCTACCTTTTTCTCCGTTAAAATCTGAGTATCTAAGTAAGTAAGTAACAGCAGCAAGTCAGATTTCCGGCTTCTTAGGCTGCCGACGCAATTACCCCCAAATTGTGCACGTTTTTGCATTTTTTGCTTGAGCCATCCCATCAACAAACAGTTTAACTTTAAATATGGGCAAAGAGGTCTTCGAAAATTCAACGTTGCAACGTGAGAGGGCGTTGCCGGTAATTTTCCACACATCCTCTTTCCCGGTGACTTTTTTAACGTATTTCAAGTTGGACGTTGTTTGACTCGAAATGTCTGCACGAAATATCCTTAGGCACGTCAGCGCCATCTGGTTTAATTTAGCGGAATGACGTTGCAAAAAATGAACCACAAATAAATTGATAGATAAACCCCCTGGTTACATTTTAAATGCTATGGCTGCTACTTAGCTTATCATGGAAAGAATCCCTTTGAAGAACAGCTATAAAATGTTCCCTCTCGTTCTTTAAAAAGTGCTTGTTGTGGTGCGGCATTTGGGAATCGTGATTCGATTTTAATTGCGTCAATGGTTAAAAGCAAGCTAGCGCTAGACTAGACGCAAGCAATACCTCCATTCTGTTCTTTTTTTAAAGGTCAAGTTAAGGTGTTCCAATATTTGGTTATTTGGTATTGGCGTCGATAATCAAATAGGACCGGGAGAGAAGGAGGAGGCGATACTTTTGGCATGCTTAATTTTCCAAGTTCTCATAACAATCAGGAAATAAACAGATTCGGACAGACTTTATAGCTTACAGCTCACCTCGCCGACAAAATTAGCCTTTTTACACTGCGAAAAACAAGCCTAATTGCAATTGAATATGCTTCATTTGCCCTGCCTCAAGGGGACCTACCTTCACACACGTGTAACGTGTTGATATCTACTCGTATGTAAGTAAATACGGGTGTAACGTTATAAACTAAAGCTAACGCAGAAACAGGATGACCATAAAAATAAGGAAGCCGGTTCTAAGTTGGTCGTGGAGCGGCGGTTTACCCTCCCTTTGCCATTGTTAGTTCGCAACCTTATGTAAGTAAGTAGTAGGTAGATGTGTACGACAAGTAACTATAACCCTTTCAGCAAGTCCAGAATTGTTTTCAACATTGCTTATTCTTAGCTCTTACAGGAAAATGTGACAACCAGCGGGAGGCTGGGACTTTTTTCATTTATTTATTTCAGGGTAACTTCTTGCGGCCTCGACCTCGGGTCTCCCAAATGACTTGAACAAGTTGAACTACTTTAAAAATCGACACAGCGGGGGGCAGCCGAGGGTGGTTAGAATGTAAAAAACTTGGGAGATTTTTTTTTGTTTTGTGCAGCTTAGATATTTTCATTCATATTGTAAGGACATCAGCCAGATAGCTGCCCCTCGACCACACCCTATTGTTTGATCAACCTCATTGTAAGCCGTTTTTATCCTCTATTGTAAAATAAATGTAAAAATCAAAAGCCTGAAGGTAGTAGGAATAGAATGTGGGGAAAATTGAATCGAAGCAGTATAAAATGTGTGAAAACAAAAGAACACACTGATATTTAGAGGTGCCCGGACATTATTTCACCCCATTTTTACTCGCATATTTGTCCTGAACGCAAGCAACAGAACTGAGAGTGACCTGTGTTCTCAACTCTTTCAATACTACTTCATTTTTGACACACTTGCAAAAACCTATGGAGCTTCAAAGCTCCTGCTCGATCATTTATTATCCGATAATGCAAGAGGGTATCATATTCCTCTTATCGTGTCGCAAAACTTGCTTGAAATCGAATCTCAATGGAGAATGTCTTCAAAGATATTGCGATGGTGCAAAACGGCAGCAGAGCCTTTGCCAAATAATCAAACCGTTTGGAACGACGACGATCGACATTCTGAAACGAGGCAGCTTCCCCTTAATGCAATTTGCAATCTAGTCGATTCAATTTTATTTTTTCCTGTCCGTAAGTAGCCCTTTAAATCAAGCTTTTATCCTCCATTGCCTGCTTTCAACTCTACATGTCGCGATGCATTTTAAGCAAATCCCTGTCCGTATTATTAATCTATCTACTAGCAGAGCTCTCAAAGTGCTTTCAACACCCCTGCATTAAAAATAGATGTTCAAATCAAACATTTTAAAGCAAGATCCAGCAATGTTTCTTGGTACCACAAGTTTTGGTCTGGTTTTTTGTACGATAAAAAGAGTCCTTGAGTCTGTGGGCCGTCTGAATCTATGTAAATGCGCGAGTGCTAATGCGCTAACCAGTCCCAGACATTTATCTCAATCTCGGTACGCACTCGCTGACATCTATTTTATTTTCCTGGCATGTATTTTTTGGAGCACGAGCTCAATCGTGTCTTGACTGCGACTAGATGAGATCTTGCTTTGCTTAAATTTTAGGAACACACCACTTTTGAAAGAGACATTTACCAAAGAGCAGCAGACGGACGAATGGCCAAAAGCATTGTTTTCTGACATTTAAAAGTCCCCCAAAAGAGGAGGAAAAAAAATATGTGAATGGGGTAAAATAGTCTCTACCTTCTAATACGGAATGCATTTTATTTGTCTGGACTCGAACAAAAACAAAAACGTTCTTGGCATCCCTTCTTACATTTTTTTTTCTTTCTTTTGAAGCACATGCGTCTGGCTGCATTTTGCTGGTAGGTATAGGTAGGTAGGACAAAAAACTTTGAAAAAAGTACCCTGTTCGTGACCACATGATGTCATTTCTCATTAGGATGATAGATATCCATTAATTAAAGCGAGCTTCATCAATCATAGCTGTACAAGCATGTAGGTAAGCAGGTAGGCTACGTGGGTACTAAAAAAGTAAATATTTACAAATTCTTCCTTCCTCTACTGTGATTTTATTTTGGACCAGCATCCAGCAGCTCTAAGCGCATTGAACAAAGCTCGCATTGAGTTACTTACTGTCACTTTTTCAGCTTATTGAAGCAAAGAGATTATGCTAGAGATGCGCCATCTAAGTAAGTATGTAGATTTGACAGTGCAACCAAGTATTCAAGAAAAGGCAAAAAGTACGGAAGAAAGACTCTTTTGTTAAAAAAAAGGACACTTTAAGATCCTGCCTTCTTTCAGAGAGCTCATGATGAGCCGTCAATTTCTGATGACATGGCGACTGATGCCGGCCTGATGTTGGGTGGTAATCTCATGCTAATCCAGCTTGTGGGTCCTTTTGACGCTTTTGAACCTTAATAATGTTGGAAAGTGTCAAGACTAGCTTTGAATCTCTATCCTTCATAGCTTCACCAAGCAAAATATCCTTGATGTTGTGTTTGTTGAATCTGTACCACCATAGAAATGAATGAATTGTGCGCTGCCCCAAAAACGAGATGTCATGGTTTGAAGTAAGGTCGAGCCAAAGATTGCTCCAGCTACATTGTATTTTCCAAGAATCTCCCCAAAGTATTGCTGAGCTACCCCATCAAAACACGTGCATTTTTCAAAGGAGATAGATAGAGACCTGCTCTAAAAGTCATTTTTGGAACGTGGAAGACATTGCTCAGCAGCGTGTTTGTTTGCTTTACTTTGCAGGCACACGTAAATATTTTTCCTTCTTGGAATTGAGACGTTGTTACACAACCAACAACAACAACAACAACAGCCTCTAATGCATGCTGTGTGTACGTGTGTAGACTTGTATTTTTCCGGTAATTTTGAAGGCGTTAACGTGAGTCTCTCAAATAAGTAGTTGGTAGCTTCGGACGTGAGACACAGCTAATGGAATTGTTATTCCATTAAATAAATCCCCTTGGCCACTTTAAGCTTGCTCCGTGGCAAGATTTAGTGCGCTTATTCTTCTTGTACATTTACTTATGTAAGTCGACCAAGCTATTTACTAAGTATGTCGATGCATACAACATTACTAAGCCTCCCCTCTCATCAGTATGTCTCTATGTAATAGTCATTATCAAGCATTATGGGCCACCGCACAAACATAACTCATGTCGTTCTAAGCAAAAAATACACATAGCCGCCTCCTTCTTGGAAATTTAGGATCCACAAAAAATCCTCGGTTTCACGAATTCGCCATTACGCTTGAGATAAAATTGCGCCCGGTCGCATAAATTCACCAAAGCTAGCTCTATCCTTCTTACAATTCGTCTTATCAGTGTGTGCTTACCTTGGTCGAGATGATAGAGTATAATTCTGGCCGTCATAGCTCAGCTGTCAGAAGTTGTCGTTGTACTATGCCAAATTCAATGAGGGGTTTGAAGTTTGGTGTCCTGCATAAAACCGGCTGATTATTGCTATTCTTCCATTTACGGGCTTCTCAGTTTTCATATTTGTCAATCTCGCATGTCCAAATCCGGTGGCCAAGCAACTAGCCACATGGATGGCTTATTTTTGACTTCCATTTTTCCTACTACCCCGTCAGGCATTTCAGCGTTTCAAGGCATTAATGTTCAAAGCTTATAGACATGCTATGCATATATCCACATCCACCCCTTTTAAGATTTTGTCTGTGAATGAGTGCCGAATGCTAAAAGGACAAGACAACCGCTTGACACCGTTATTAATAATCGTTAAGGTTGGAAGCCCCCTGCGGGGATTTTCCCCCAACAAACTTCTGATTTGCATGGTTTTTCAAGTATAAGTATTTTCTGTTTTCATGCTCCATGTATACATTTTTCAATAACATTCGCGATACAGGGACAAAAATGGTGTATCAGTGGAGCTGTCAATAGGCATTCAACTTTTTTTTACCAAGATCGCGGTTAAAATGGAAATCTATGCAGGCCACTGTTTTTCACATTCTATAGTGCAAAAAGTCACTTAGCCATGCTTGGATTGAATTGTGAGTGCGTTTTTGTTTCAATTTCGACGGCAAAAAACGAGTTTTCGGTTAGATCGATCATGGAAATTGTTTCCCAGGTAGGACATTATCATGAAAAATCTGACTTTTGAAAGACAAAACAAAATAAGAGGATTGTGGTGACTATGGATGACGCACCGTCCAAATCTCAAAATTGATGCAGTGTTAGCCTACAAATATACTTATTTATTCTGTTAACCATGATTGATATTTTAGTGATTTTTTTTGTCAGCAATGCCTTGGTTTTGTAATTGATTAAGACTGCGTGAGCCTACCTACCCTATCTCTTATATAAAATTCATGCATTTTGTGGTGACTGTTTTATAATTTTTCATGAACTTCATGTTATTTTTGATATTTATAATGCCAATGTATCGTAGGACCCCACAAGTTCCAATTACCAAGTTTTATGACTTTTCCTTTCGCACTGAATTATGTAGCGCTTCCTGGCTCCTTTAATAATTGGATTACATAGACCTACATCGGTATTATCGCAAACTTCATTGAAGCGAGAACTATCGTTGCGTCGCGTCCATGACCTTTAATTAATATTTTTTTGGAAATTAAACCGAATCACCTAACAAAAATCTCGGGCCGAATAGATTTTTTGAGCTGATCAATTTGTGCTAGCCATTGGCAATTCACGATCAAGTGCTCGACTTCGTCTTTTCAGTGACTCGCAAAAAGAACATCTCCATTATCTCGTCTAGTCGAGAATTTTGAAATCTACACTTTTGAAGGCAAAAAGTATCGCGACGCAAAATCGCTTCTGGCGACATCTACTTCTAGGATTTTACAGACAACGCAAAAAGTACGTATGTAGAACATAATGCTAGTACCCAGCCAGGTATCTACTTATATAGCTTCCAATAATTATTTTTGAATCGTTCATAAGCATTGCTTATTTAAAAGTATTTGGACATTTTTCAGTGCCTAGGTGCAAATGATTGATCTAATACAAAATGTGTCGATAGATTAGGTAAATATTTTTGTATTAAAATTTTAAAGCGTTGTCTTACTTAATTTTTCTTGCCGTAAAATTAACGAGCACTTCACTTTTATTCTGCAATTTCACGACATTTTATTTAAATCGATGCCAATAGGAAAATCTAGAACACTTTTCGATAAGACTTGGGCGGCAGAACTGGAGATTTTTTTGTAGATCGCTGTGCGATGCAAAAGCGTGTGGCGACTTTAACGCGCGTTCGGCGTAAAATAAGTACGAGTATTTGAACGTATCTACTAAGTTGCTGAGTTCATGACATGAGTGTAGCAGCGACTTAGCCGATTTTTAAAGAGAGTGCTTCTTTTATTTTTCTGTGTTTTAATGGGCAGTTAAATTCTTCAAAATATTGGCCGACTTTTACTGTGACACGTTGCAAAATGTGAGCTGCTAATTCTTTCAGGTTTGCTTCCTTCTTAGACTTCTTGGGTTTAATGTAATTCAGTGGGACTGCTCGTTCTCGTATTTTAAAACATGAGTGAGGTTAAAGTTTGCTACAAATTGTGTCATGGGATGACGAGTAAAAATTCTGAATTTACAGCCAAAATAAGAAATAAAATTGCTCACAAAAACTCAGAAGCTTAGATACTTACCTTTTGGAGGTATTTTTTTTATTTTGATTGTTGACCTTACTTGACTTCGAAATCTCTTGGCTTCTCAAAACAACTGAATCGGTTTTTTTATTAGCCATATTTCACAGCAGCATTGACAGGTTTCTTTCGACGGTTCAATTCAGAGTTACAACTAAAATAATGTCGGCATCGCAAAAATAGTCAAAGCAAAGCTGCTAATTTTCCGTATTTTGACCGTAGCAAATTGCAAAAAAATTTAATCCATAATATGTAGATATCTGAGTAACAGACAAAATTCACAATTGCATATTTGTGGGCGTATATTCTGGGTCACCAACCTTGACGTGTCTCATTACGGGAAATGGTTTATCCATTTTTGCACTTATTTCTGTGCCTGAAATTTGGCGCATTCATTCAGCACCCGCCTCCTACTCATACGTGGAGGGTAAATGAGATGCAGGCAACTTGACCCAACGCGACGGTTACAATAATCAGATCAGGGCGTATCGTTCAAGACTGGTTCTTCGAGTTTTGTAAGAAATAGCAATCTTAATGTCTTGTTTAATTATTTTTTTTCTTCCTTCTTTTCCAGTTTGCCCAAAGGACTGCAGTTGGGTCGGCAAGAAATCCAGGCGGTGGCGGAGCAACGGAAACACGATATTGCCCGGTATAAAGAAAAGGCTTTTTTGCCTTCGGACAACGAACGGCCAATGGTGTTTTCTACATTTTTTTCAATTTACGTTTCAGGTTCCTAAAAGCGCTGTTTTCTCTCGACGTTACCATAAGCCAATCCGATCTCGTTTACACGTTCTTCCATCCCCTTCTCAGGGACCAAGAGGACGCAAACATTCATCTAAGAAAATTAAGGGGTAAAGCCTTGATATTGTCAACAATTTACCGGCCTTTTTCAATTCTTTTTTCTATGCAGATCAAAAGCAAGGCCATGCTCGCAAAAATTCGGTGGCCACCATCAAAGGCGAGTTAAAGCTGACCGTTGAATACCGACGAGACGTTCTTCACGTTATGGTGTGCCATGCAAAGGTTAATTTACCATGTTTATCAATCAAAAAGGTCATTTGGATATAACAGCTGAATCCCCATTTTTTAGAATTTGGCAACGCCGGACAATTCGAAAGATGAGCCCAACTCGTACGTGAAGGTCTATCTAAAGCCGGATCCCAGGAAAGACACGAAACGAAAGACGCGTGTAGTTCGCAAAAACTGCCACCCCTCTTTTATGGAAATGGTACTATTTAATCATGGCCATATCTATGTAGAAGACTTCATTTAATTGCCTTTCAGTTGGAATATCGGATGCCTCTGGACGTGGTGCGATGCAGGACACTTCAGGCGACGGTTTGGGACTGCGATAGGTTTCAGGAGAACGTATTCCTCGGTGCTGTAACTTTGCCTTTACAAGATCTTCAACCGGGAACCGAAATCACCAACTGGTACCCGCTAGGAAATTTTTCCAGACTTCTGTGATTTTAAGTAACTTTCTAAATATCAAAGACTTTACTTTTCTACACCTATTTATTGGACTCTCTGTGATAAACTAAAATCAATGAAATCAAGAATAATTTTTATACCATTTTACAAGGAACTTTCAAATCAACTGTAAAACCTGATTGCTACCAAGGTGAATTGAGAGTGATTGCTACCGTAAGAAGTTTAATCATGATTATGTATTTATTGGGTTTTCTATAAGAAATATAACGTACCTAGTAAAACTAAACAATGTGCAGATTTAATTGTGTAAACAACAAGTATAGCTAGATACTTAGCTTACTACATACTTACTTGGTTGACCATGTCGAGCGAGTGCTTAGCCTTTTATACTTCAGACCATTAGAAGATCAGATCCGGAAACACTGGAAAATTGCCAATATAGACATGTAGCAGCCTTCTTCAAGAACCACAAAATAAAGAGCATTAGCTCTAGCTTAAGTCCGGAGAGATCAACGCGCTGAAAAAGGTATCGTAAAATGAAAAAAAGATCAGCGTCGAGCATTTTAGATGACCTGGTGGCATTGGCAAAACTCCCCACGGAGCCTAGCAAGCGTAAATTGTGGTTTCACAAGGGGCAGTAGCCAAGCAAACGGTCTCCAGAATAATCCGTGCGGGGTGACACCGAAAAAAATATACGGAAATGAGTTGACCCTGTCTATTTTTTAAAACTCGATAAAATCGTGTCCAGAGGATCCGGAGCTCTACTATGTAGCCCGGGTAAATTCAGAAGCGTTCCAGTCTGCTCCAGCTATTTTTAAAAAGCCCGGATCTAAATCGTGGCTAATCCGTCATCTGAATAGTGTTCAGTGAACACATGTCTCAGTTAAGTATCTATCTAATAGTGTTTAGTTTATATAAATTCTATACTTGTATCCTCGTATATTAAGTAGAACAAGGAAAAGTTTTTATCTTGCGTTTTCTCTGTCACCTATACTTAAGTAGGTAGATGTTGTCCATTGCCCAAACATTTGTATATAATGCATGGTGTGGTTTCTTAGTTCATAAATCATAGTATGTTGCACTTACGGAATGTCCAGACTT